>Ga0126335_1000825_pt1 | contig 16007 bp, 9 predicted proteins | sample OlaspJWI45metaG_FD_108409 | JGI IMG/M metagenome (GOLD analysis project Ga0126335, IMG submission 108409) | Marine gutless worms symbiont microbial communities from Oahu, Hawaii - Olavius sp. 1 OAHU.JWI-45 metaG | ecosystem: Host-associated > Annelida > Digestive system > Unclassified | place... | reverse complement strand
CATCGATGGGGAAAATGTGTTGCACTTGAAGGAGATTACATTGAAAAACTATAAAGTGAATTTGATGACAGTCATGTGCTTCTATGTTTTTCTCATTACTTATTGATCAACCCTCGTATCAGCGTATTGAGCGAAATAACTTAAGCTGTGTCCGAGGGGAGCACAAACCTGCGCGCGGCCGTTTTTTGTTGCCGTGACCTTGACCTTGGCTTTATGACCTTGAAGCTGGATCTGGGCTTATATATTTTCAAGACTCATCTCCACATCGAAAACGAAGTTGCTAGCTAGGTGAAGCCGTTCGAAAGTTATAGCTTAAATAATTACGAAAATAGCTCTCAAGGTCAAAGGTCAATGTCAAATGGCACCAACTTTCAAGCATCTTTAGCGTTTACTACCATGGGGAATATTCACACCAAGTTACATCAATTTCTGATCAGTGGTTTTTGAGATTTTGTGCGGAAAGGCAGACACACGGACAGACACACAGAGAAACGCCGCCGAAAACAATTCCTGCTCGTAGCATGCATGCAGGTGATGATGCTTATGACTGAGAGTGCAGCAGTAAAGTTATGAGTTATGTTTCGCGAGGAACAAGACTGCCACCCCGTCTCCCAGGCCCCATTAGACTGTGGGCGAACTAGGAAGTGTATCAGAAGAAACTTAGAAACTGCAAAAGATGATCGTCATCAGTCATTAGTATTGGCCTCTGATGGCACATCAGGCTGACAGCTTCAATCCGACAGATGACAACATCGCACAGTGCGCCGAGGACGAGGACGGAGTACTCTTGATGTATGGCCTACTGACTGGTAGACATTTTAAACTGGTGGACAGTTGAACGGAGGACTCTGTAAGATGATAAACGCTTCTTCCAGCGCTGACAGTTGGCTGACAATAAACCGCTTAAGTTTCTATGCCTGACGGGTTCTCTGTCTCTCTTTTTTCTGGCCAGCCCTTAAGTCTGAAAATCTCTACCGGGCTACAGTGTTTTTCATAAATAAAATTTCCCGTTGCTAAAAAGAATGAAGATCGTTATAAGTAGGTTTATTTTTAGATCTTGTCATTTTCAAGCGTGAAAGAGTTTTACAATCGGTTAAGATTTGACAAAATTGGAGCCAGTTAAAAGTTTCACACATAATTATATAATATAAGCTTATTATGATTTGAGAGGTCGATTCGTCGTTAAAGAAATTTTAGACAACAGACGGTTAAGACAGTTTTACTTGTATTTTTATTTTATGAGAGGTTGGAATAAAAAACTTATCAAATGCCAAAAAATTCGGTTGCACACACAGCCTTAGTTGTATTCCACTCAGTTCAGTTTCTTCTATGGAAACATGATGTTAGAAGTGAAAAAAACCTACACAATCTTCGCCTTGAGTTCTTGAAAGAACGTCCTTGCTCGCGTGAGCAGCTGAGAAGCAATCTGTTCAGCGTTGATGGCGGCTGCGGCCTCACTCAACCGCTGAGCCATCACGCCTCCTAAATCATAACCACACGCAGAATTAAGTAACTATGTAAGTAAGTTACTTAAGTAAGATAGTTAATAGGACAATATTACAGTGCGGCTAAATCTAGTTGGGCTAGTCTAAACTGCCGCTCTTCACAGTGATGAAAATGAGACTTTTCTTCAAGACAAGGTGCAAGACCGACTTTTCACGTCAAACCGATGACTTTTTTGGATGCCTTAGTAATCAGTGCAGTACAGTGTGACGTCGTTAATATGCCACTAAGCCCGGGGGTATGTAACAGGAAACTTTACTACTTAACCAGATAACCGAATGTTATCATTCTATTTCTATAAGCACAAACATTTCAAACAAACATGTTAACTGCACTAGAAATGCAAAATAGATTGATCAGTGATCATTGATGCAAAAGTCGTCAGATTCCTCAGACTTTTTGTCTCAAGACCAGGACCGAGGACCGAGGACCGAGACTTTGAGTTTTGTCTTCGAGGTGCCTCGTGACCAAGACTTTGTCCTCGAGGACAACATCACTGCGCTTTGGACGCTGCGGTACAACGACATGCAGCATCAAAGATAGACAGACAGACAGATAGATACAGCAATGCACATAACAGCCACGCCCCGAGGGGGTCATGTAAAACTTTTGGGGTCGGTTTTGAGTGCTTTCAAGTACGATATTCAGCTACTTTGATGCACTCAACTCTTTAACAAACCCTCAGTGTGGGCAATGACCTCCAACTGGCTTAAGTAGCCCGGGGTACCTATATATAGTTATTAGTTTGTGGTTAGAGTTGGTCAGTAGGTCTAAGATTGCAAGTCTCTACGTCCAGCAGTTACATCTTCTGGCACCCTGGTTAACAGACACACATTCTAGGTTTGAACAGTCAATATGATTAGCTCAGTTTGGCGCCGTTGATGCCCTACTTTGCGATCTTGTCCATAAAAAAGTCCCCACGGTGATGCAGTGAGTTGCAGTAATCCAGCCGGTCTAAGCGTCTGACACGCATCTACGGTTTCACGAGTGATCATATGCCTCCGCTACGGATTAGTGGATCGCACACACCCAGGCCCTCAGTGTGTCATTTATACAACCGACGGTGTGGGCCCGGCCGTCAAAATGTGCTGCTATTGATTAGATTTTAGTTACACGGCGTTTTTCGATCACATCGAATGCACGGGATGCGAACTATTGCAATTGATGATCCCGTAGCATAGGCGTCGGAGGTGTCTAAGTGTGTATGTCACGTGTCTACACGTTGCTTCGCTGTGCAAACATGGCTGAACGGATTGAGGTCCTGATTGGGGTGGACAATATTAGGGATTCAAGGAACATTGCATTAGACGGAGGTCCCGCATTCTACCACGGTTTCGACGCGGCCTTCGCCAAATTACTGTAGCCGCTTGTTTTTAAACATGTACAGATAGATGGATCGGGAGAGAAAGACTCGGATTAAGGGCTGTTTATTACTCAGTACAGAAGCGCTCAGGTATAAACCGCGTTGTCATTGGATCACACAGTTTTACCTGCCACCCACGAGTTTATTCACGATTGGAATGAACATGCCTGCTTTTGCATTCCCAGCCGAAGCTAATCCTCATTTACCGATCCCGGAGGGATGGGAGGCTGAGTTGGCTTAGGCACCAAAACGGCTAGTAAATAGACTGCCCAGGACGGCGCACTACGTGACAAATATTGCAGTTGTTCGTTGTTCAAACCATCATCGGGCAAGTTGGCTTGCGCAGCTAACCCACAGCTGTTACCCGAAGGACGGGGGCCAGACATCCAACCCACGATGCTAAGCACTGCATCACAGAGTCACCGAGCAGTGCGCTCCAGCTACACTAGACGAGTACCAGAAGTAGTGGAATGTCTGAAGTTCTGAACCTGCCGTTTCTGTATAGGGTCCACCCTATATGATGGCAATGTTTCAATTTAGCTATTTTGCATGGAGGACTATCTTAGTTTGTTTATGTAACGTAACAAATACATTTTAAACATTGTTTTTACAAAAATCCATATATTAGAATCCTTTGCAGCATAATCACATATAGTCCCACGTCTGTTATTATTGTGTTTATGGAGTATGATTTTTTGTTAATATTTTGATGTAATGTCTGATTTTAACTTTACACTTATTGTACTTTTAAGTTCATTTTATTATTACTAATTATAGTTTTCCCCTCAAAATTAGGAAAATCAAATTTAGACAATTAACGAATACTCTATGTCGATTATTCGAGTAGTAAAAAAACTACTCGAGTAGTTTTTTTCGCATCGAGTACTCGCAACAGACCAAGTAACACGTCGCACGCACGTCTACTAGATGGCGCTATGCACGGCGCCATCGACGCACGTTTCCTGTTGATCGAGCACAATGCAAATGACAATAAATAAAGCCTGCAGCTCTAGCACGAACCAGAACGTCGGTCTTCCCCCTCCCCCTTCTCCCCAAATTGTTTGGCACGCGGCGTGGACTTCGCGAGGTCAAACAAAAGACCGCGGTCGAACACTGTTAGTCTACCTGCGCCTCTCTAGTACTCTCAGGCCACCGCGTGCTGCTAATAATTAATTTATTGATGTGTTGACGCCACGGGGGTCTTCTTTCATCGAAACTGCTGCTCAGTACCTGCCACGGCGGCCAATCATAGCTGACAAGCTTGCTGTACAGTATAATGGTTTTCAGATGCGCCTGTCGGTCCACTTTCTGTGACAAAGCTAGCAAGACTGAACTAACCCAACCCAACGCATGGATCCACCCAAATATAATTATAATTAATAATAAATATAATCATACTCATAATTATTAACAACGAAACGTAAACTCATAGTAACAAGATTTCCTTCTAACCTAAGGCGGGCCCGCCCACGTTTTTGCTTTTTCTTACTGAATAAATGCTATCACTTTATAAGTATTTTTCATACTAAAACAGATGCAGAGAAATTATTATAGCCAACTCAGACAACAATCATGAACAACTTCTTTTCACCTTGTATGTACTTCGAGTACGATTTATAATAATAATAATAATAATATGTCTAGAGTCTAATATCTAATCTGTCTTTAATGTAACAAATCTAACCGACATTTACTGCCTGTGGTCAAAAAGAAAGATAACGGCAGCGTTCACAAAGTCAGATTGTCTCTAACTATGAAAGACCAAAGCATTAAACAAGAAAACCGCGCATAAGAATTAACACGCTGCATGCCAAAAGTAGTTGGCAAACTTATCAAAATTTAATAATTAAGATAACAGATAATTGATTTCCGTTGAGTAGTTAGCGTTACCTTTTGGCTTCAATATTCAAGTTGCAATGCCGACGTGGCAAAAACTCGAGTGCGGGAGAAAAGTCCCCCCAAAAGGCCCTGGATAAAACCCTGGCTAACGTTATCTACAGGAACACCGATGTCTCGACGGTTTGGAACATAGTTCATGATTTCGATGGTTTGCAGCTAAAATATTGTTTTTATTGATCGAAGCGCCGGGCCAGTGTGATCTTTCGTGCTGTCTGATCCGAGGCTGGTGTACAGTCGACTGCAGTTGTCCAGGGGTCTCAGTCTAGCAAAGATTCATTGGACTACTGCAAACGACTTGCAACATCGCAGTGGTGTTTCAGTGTACGAAAACGCAGAACGAAAACGAAAAAATCTTTGGTAACGGAAAGTCCAGTATTTCGTAAAATGGGACTAAAATAACGCAAAACCATCGACAATAGAAATAGATATAAAAGTTATGAGAAACTTTTGCTAAAATGCAAATAACGAAAACTAAAACTACACGACCCAGTTTTTACTTATCTCTAACTTAGTCAACTCTTAATATTTAAAAAATCTCTACCGGAAAAGTATGATATTTGCAACCAAATTATGAAAATCGGACTTTTCATGACGTATACTGCTTGATTTCGAAAAAAATATTATTATACATCTGTCGGAAATTTCATTCCTTCAGTGAGAGGTCATCTTTAGACAACGTTCGGAAGTCGTCCTTGTTCACACAGTACTGATGCATGCAACGCATTAAGTTTTTATGCACCATATAAGTTGACATTAGTATTGAAATAATTTCGACCAGAGGCCGAGCATTGTTCCTATTTTTACAACTAAACTAGCCATTCAGCCCATCAAGCTCGGCATTATACCTACAGTTTAAGTCCCGCTCCATATCTCGCCCGGCCCATGATATCCTGCTGCCCGGTAAAAGAATGTACGCTGCCACGCTGACTGCCCGCCCGCACCGCAGTGTATCGCGTCTCCGGCGGCGAGGCCGACCTGTAACTAATGCTGCCCAAGGCTATAAGCTAGGTCTGTCCAGTACCGCTCTCACCTCGCCGGCCTGTGCAAAGAGAGAAAAAATTCCATTTTTCTGCCTTCTACCATAACCGCCGATATTTTACGCCTGAAACCATTTCTGGGGCACCCTGGAGTTACCCTGAAAATTCGGACGTGATTGTCGAAGACGTTTCCGAGTTATAAGCTAACAGACAGACCAACATACATACAAACACATGAACAGAATTGTTATGTTAGATGGGCAACATGTTTTCTCCCCTCCCTTCTTTCTCGCCGCCAGTTGATTGAGACCCCCATCTAATACAATGTATCTTGGATCCCCAGAAGTCTTCACCCCGAACAGAACCTCGAGCCATTCAGCCTTTTTCGTACTGCACAGCAACGTGTCAAATAAACTGGCGGACACACCACGATACGGGATCGTCGGTCGCAATAGGCCTCACTATGCAGTGTTGTCCCATTCGATGCGGTCTGACAATTCGTTAAAACTAAAACATCATCCCATCACTAGTGATGCTCAAATCGTCGGCTTCAAAACGTCGACGACGCGCATGTATGACAGCAGCTCGATGAATGAAAAGTCGGGTCAGACTGGACGACTCGGGCGAGACGAGGCCTGCTTCACTGGACAAGAAGCGACAAGAGGGGCGGGTATCGAACTACAGAGGGCCCCTAAATAAATTGGGATGGGGTACGTCCGCCGGCAATCGGGGTCCTTCATATTTTAGACCAATTTTATCACCAAAAGCTTCTATGGTATAATAATATAATTATATATACTTTTTTCGCACAAAGTGCAGCTATTGAAAAACACAGAAGCGATATACAAAAGACAGTAAAAAGTACGAGAAACCTGAGAAAACATAAAACATACAGTAGTACAAAAGAGCATATTTAAAACATACTAAAGATTAAAACCCAGTATTTCATATTATTTTGACCGTCTGTATGACAGTGAAATATGTGAATACTATTCTCTGTTAATTATTATGCTTCTGCCCACCTATAGGCGACGAAGGCATTATGTGATCGATCGGTACTGTCCGTGGTTGTGTCCGTGCATTTGTCTGTGGGTGACGGTCGGCACGGCGCAGGTATGCGGGGCTTGCCGTAAATTTTCTTGTTTCACATTTTTAAAACTCGGTTATTGTGAGAGATTGCAGTAACTGACCAGGTCAAAATTTATATCCCCAAAGGCGAGGTTTTTGGGTCTCCCTAAAATTGGTAGCGGATCGATGCCACTAAATAAAAAGAGATAAGGGAGAGAAGAGCACGAATGTCTGTCTCTAGGGGAGCCCCGGGGCAAGGATATATTTAATTTGTACCCCAAAGTAAGGGGTTTCCCCATAATATTCGCAGTAAATCGTCGCCCCTAAACAAGAAGAGTCAGGGGAGGGTGGAAATGGTGTCCACCTTTACGGAAGCCCCAAAATCAATGTCCCATTTTACCCCCCCCCCCAACGAAAGAAGTTTTGGAGTTTGGGGGTTATGGAGTTCCCCAGTTATCGCAGTGAATCGTCGCCGTGGACAAAAAAGATAGGGAAAGGAAAAGTGGTATCCATCATTAGGGAGCCCCGAAACCAGTTTCCAAAAATTCACACCTCCGCCCCCCCCCCAAAAAAACGTTTTGGAGCCCCCTCAATTTTTGCAGTGGATTGTCGCCACTGGACAAGAAGAGATAATGGCGGGAAGAAGTGGTGTCCATCTTTAGGGGAGCCAGTTTCCCCTTAATTCACACTCCAATCCCCAAAGTAAAAGTTTTTGAGCCCCGTAATTTTTGCAGTTGATCGTCGCCCCTGGACAAGAAGAGACATGGAAGGAAAGAAACGGCATCCATCTTTAGGGGAGCCAAGTTCCCCTAAATTCACACTCCCAGCCCCAAAGGAAAGAAGTTGTGGGCATCCCCTAATTCTTGCAGTAAACCGTGGCCCCTCGACAAGAAGAAATAGGGGAGGAGAGATGTGTATGGAGGTAGTTTCACTGCTGACTGATTTACTGATTGGCTTATATTGACTGATTGATTGATTGTGCGGCGACTTGGTGTGGACTCGACAAACGTTCTGAGGTCCAGTACAGCACAGTTCTGGGTGGCCCAACACATTAGCCACGGTCATCGCTGAGGCCGGCGAGGCTTTAAGACTAGGCGCAGTGTCGTTGCAGTACAGTACAGTTTTCTATTGATCTTCTGCTGCAAGCTCGCATCATCTCTGGCTCTCAAATGGCTGTCATTTCGCGCGCTCGGGCGTTCGCTCCCTCCCACAGCAATCACCCGCAGCATCTGACCCACACACTTATGGTTATGATTAGCGTTTGTAACGCCGGAACAGCACAAGCTACTGTATAGAGAATTCGGATTTAGCGTGCAAAATAGATTGAAGCAAGCACGCAAGCAAGTAAATAAGTAAGTGCTTTAACTGACATACGACAAACACACATGCAACATACGATGAAGTGTATCATACAGCTAACTTGAGAAATAAACGATTGTCCTAAAATCAGTACAAATAAAAATTACAGCATAAAGACACAATAGCAATGAAACATTACACACAGTTAATAGACGTCTCGAAATAGTGCAGCAATCAGTAGCGATTACCGGCAATACAAATAAAACCATTATTATTATTATATTGATCGCTGCTGGATGACACCCCATATCTTGCAACTTGGACAATACTTAGGTGAAAGAAGACAGATTTGGTAGTTGTACCAGTTTAATAACGTGCTCGTTTATAGGCTACTGTTTTTAATACCTGCTTCACATAGAGCGAAATAGTCATAACAGTCAAATGGAAACATAGTAATACACGGAATTAAGCAAATGCTTATAACTCCCGGCGGAAACTGTCGTACGTCTAGATCAATATCTTAATTGAATAACTCGCCACTGTTGAACCAGTTCGTTACTCGCTAGCGGGGACTTCGCCACACATCGCGCAGCGCATATGGAAACGACGCTTTAGGAAAAAAGAAAAAAGTAAGTGCAAAATTAGACCTCGAAACCCCTCTATTACTATACTACCAGGGTGAGTCGTGTGATAAGGGATAATATATTTGGGTTACGGGGTGAAATTGTCCCGGGGGAAGTTCTTGGACTGTTATGGGCGTTAGATTGCTGAACACCACACATGGTGACGGTGGGATGCTGGGCTGTGAATTGGACCAGCACGTGCCCGGGATGACTATCGGCTAGTAATGTAGAAGAACTCTGCAGTAGGAATCAACGATGCTCCACTACGAAGATAGCAGCACACCGGGTATTGTTCCTCTTCAATCCCTCTTTTGATTTATGTCAATGTCAATGTGGTTAGTTTATAGGCTTACTAGCCATTCTGTCCATCTAGCTGGACATTATATCCACAGCTTAAACCGCTCCATATTTTACCCGCCTCATGCTATATGGCTGCCCGCTAAAATAATGCTGTCACGCTCATACCCACCTGCACCGAGGTGTATCAGCTTCCAGCGGCGAGGCCGACTTCTAATGTTGCTCAAGGCTATGCTATGCTGTCCAGCGCTAGGCTAGGGCTGCCCAGTGCTGCCTACGCCTTGCCAGCAGGTGCTGCGGTATACGAAAAATGCCAATTTTCTAGCTCCCTGCCCACGATCCCCGATTTCTTTGCGCCTAAAACCACCCATGGGGCGCCCTGGAGCTACTTTGTAAATTTAGAGACAATCGTTCCTCCAGTTCCCGAGTTATACCCCAACATACACACATACAGACAGACCGACAGACACACGAACAACTTTATACATATAATCGTAAAAACCGTCTAATGTGCTCTATGCATCAGTACACAGCAAACTCAAACATCTTCAGATGATGTCTGAACGTCTTCTTGCCGACGCAATCCTCTTTCATGTGTCTGGCAGCGAGTTCCACGCCGCCTTTCAGAAGGCGAATGAACTGGACCGGCGGCGTGAGCGTGATAACGTGCTCCAAGACTCATTGTACGTATCTGCGTTGGGCACTGGCTAAGTAGCAAACAATCTATAAGTTTAGATTACGCCTCTCTCCCTGACAAAAAAATAAAAACCTTTTCCGAAAAATTACTTTGGGCAAAACCTCGTCATTCTCAGCAAAGGAGGCTCTATTTAGGAAGCCGGAGCCCTTCTCCGTGTAGACCGTTGCCACGCCCCTGAGGTTAGGACAGTGGACAGCACTGGCAGACTTGTCCAGTAACGAAGTAAAAGTAACGCATTACAATACTAGAGTAACATTTAGTTACTTTTCAAAGTAACGAAGTACTCCAAAGCAGGAGTACTTTTTACTTGTAACGAAGCAACTTTTTCACCATATACTTGTACTTTTACTTCGTTACTTTTTTAAATGTGTCGATCGTTACAAGTAACTTTTTTCGAAGAAGAAATGCCGTGTTACAGTCCCGAGATTGATATTGTGATGTATAGTATGTCCACTTGTCCACTGTCGTTTGGTGCAAATTGTCTTCCTCCCTGGCGACGTAGGCCTACCGTGTTTAGCGTCATGATCGTCCACTGAGTTCACAAATACTCGGATTTATAGTTTCTGTACCGAGTAGACGGTTTAGATGGTTTACAGCATTGTATTATGTTACTGGCAAGTAATAGTGAAATGTTTGCAGTATAGGCCTGAGTAAAGATTTTTTTGTCGAAAATTACTCTTTACTTCAGTTACTTGAGTAACTTTTTCCATGGTTACTTTTCTACTTTTACTCAAGTAACTTTTTAGAAAGTACTTCTATTTTTACTCAAGTATTGATCTGCAGTACTTTGAACAAGTCTGGGTAGGCCTATACAGAATTAGTTTTGGCGTCTAGGAAAGTGGCGCAGGAGTAGCTTCACTAACGTGCGGTCCATTTAGCCTATATAGGCCTAACAGTTAAAGCAATAATAATACAATAGCAATGATAATTATAGTTTAATGCCTAGCCTACAGCCTAAAAAGCCAGCTATGCATCAAAGCGTAAAGATAGTGATAAAAATAAGCTAGAATAAAATTGCTAAAAGTATTTCAGATTGCGCTTAAAGCTCTCAGAAGTGTTCGCAGTCCACTCCTAGGAGACTCTGGGAGGTTGTCCGAAACTTTTGGATCGGCCACAAAAAGATATCTAAACTGTAGTCATTTATCAGTTGTCATTCAACAGCTTTTTTCGGACAGAGGGTTTTTGTGGGGGAGAACTTACTTGGAGGGTGATATCCGCAGTTCTATGCGTCCCAGGCGACAAGAGGTGTCGCTTGGTCTGTCCTTACTGAATTCAACGAATCCGCGACAATCGCCCCGGACAATTTTCCCTTAAGACAAACATTCCCACCGGACATCCGTTTACCCTTATTACTAAAGCCGTTGTTGCATCTAACCGTAACCAACCCCGAACCTTCATGCCTAACATCAGACTGGGTTGTGTCGTGGACCAACTCAGCCTTAGATCCTTCCGGGGTCGGTAAATGAGGACCAGCTTCGGCTGGAAAGGCAAAGGCAGGTATGGTTCATTCTATTTGTGGATAAACGCGTAGGTAGCAGATAAAACTGCGTGATCCTTTGACAACGCGTGCCATATTGAGCGTTTCTGCGGCGAGGTTCCCGCACAAAGAAGCGCTATATCAAGTGTACTTTACCTGACACGCTGGGACCGTTACGCTGTGCATAGAGGCGGTTGCATAGTGATGCAGTCATTGTAACATGGTGGAGTGGTTCTGGTGGGACGGAAGCCTGATCTTGACGACCAACTGGCTTCCTTCAGTGCTTTGACACTGTTGGTTGGTTGGGTCATATGGTCTGTAAAAACTGCTACAGTAGCAGCCAAAACATTGACGGTGAAAACCGTCTTCGAAATGACCTATACTGCGTCGAGTGGGGCTTCCACACACAGTCCCGTCCCTATGCTGAATTATTCACCGTTTCACGCCGCGTCCTGTTGTCAGCCCACCATGTCGTTAGCCGCCGCCACGTAGTCATTATCTTCCATACAGCGGCACTGCGCATCATCAGTCATTAGTTTGAATTATTGAAACACAGCTGCTGCTGCTGCCGCTAGCTAGCACACGGCGCGAGCCCTGTAGCCTACGGCATGTCGTAAAGTTACTAATAGCTCCGAACAGACGTCATAGACAATGACATCAAATGGCGTTTATCGAACGCCGTTCTTATTAATGCAATACCGGCCGGTTACCTATGGACAAAACTTACAGTCATTCACAACCAGCCTAAAAGTCAGGCAAAATGATCACTTAAACCGATATTTACTCAAACTGCTTAACCTTATGAATTGCTTAAACATTTACTCACAGTTTGAAAGAAAATGTTGTTGCTTAGGTTGCAGCAGAAAGTTTTAATAACATTCGCTAGGTGGCTCTATGCTAGTATTTACTACCGTTAGTGGCTACATAATACCAATTGAAGTCGTATCTCGCACCGCTTCGCAGATACGGCGGATTACTGAGTCACATTTTCGCTTTTGACAGTCGGATGCTTCTAACACATTCGTTGGGGGGGGGGGGGTAAACCCCGCGAGTATCACCGTGAAAACTAGAGTTGTGGGGCTACATTTGTGTTACAGACAGTATGGGTATAGCTTGAGCGCCAGTATGAAGTGGTTAGCTCTGAAACCTGCGGCTTAACAATACCCCAAAACGGCTACTACACTGTTCAGTGTCATTAAAAGTCAATGATTTTGGTACGGATCGAAAACCGGTGTGCGACTTCCTTGGTGTAGCGGTAGCGCGTTGGTCACGATCAACGTGGTTAACCTACATCGGGCCCGGTTAGTACTGGGATGGGATGGGTTCGAACCCCGTTCCCACCTTCTCGGTTTTAACGAGCCACCCAGGCCAACTCAGCCTGGTCATCCCTCCGGGGTAGGCAAAATGAGTACCGGTGTAAAAACCGGGAACTTTAGCGGCATTGAGTAAACCTAGCGAGTAGCGTCCCCTGTATGGCTATATTCCATGTATGGCTGCTTACATTACCGTGCTGAACGGTGTGTACGTACTGCCCTGCATGGCAGATATTATGTGTATCCTTTGCAGCGTTTGTCTGCAATTGCAATAAAGAGACGTTATTATTATAATTATTATTATATAGCCTAAGTGAATGATAAAAACAGTTAAGATATTATCTAGAACCGTTTCTGTGATATCGCGAACTAATGGTCTATTTTGTTGAGACACGCTGATTGGCTGTGAGTGTGACGTAGTGTCACGTGTCTTGTGACGTCATCGATCGTCGTCCAATGAAAACTCGCCGTCAACGCCCCAGACCGGGTACACCAACGGGCCATCCAACGACACCAGAGTTTTATGTCAGTGAGACGCGAACCGCTTAGTTTGTGAACGTTTAAGTAAGTAAGTGCTGTGTGACTGGGTGGCGCAATGGTTAGCGTCGTGGCTTGCGACCGAGGTGTAATGGGTCCGACGCATGGCCCCACGATCCTGGTAGCAGCTGTTGGCTAAACGCGTACACCCACTTGCCCAGAGAGGCGTAACGGCTTAAACAGCTTACAACTGCAATATTCGTCAGTAGGGCCTAGCAGCTTGGGCAGACTGTTTACTCGCCGTTGTGGTGCCTAGGCTAACTCAGTCTCCCATCCCATCGGGAAGGCAAAAGTAAGCATGGGCCATTCCGTTCGTGGATAAACGCGCGGGTAATGTATTGTGTAATAATGTAATATGTAATAAAAAATTTTATAGTAGCCTAAACAACTGTGGCGATTTCAATGGACCACTAGAGTGTCACAAGTTGGTGGCAGATAAAACTATGTGATTACTTGACAGCGCGTGCCATACCTGAGCGCTTCTGGAATGGGGGTTTCCATTAAGAGGCGTTATTATGAATTTAGTTTTTTTACCGTTTGCGCCACCACACCATTCGGGAGGGTCAGTTTTACAGTATGTTTCGTCTAAACCGGTTCACCTCTCAGTCGAGTCGCACTTGTGCTACTGCTAGCATTAGTTGTGCATTGATCACGCGAGCAGTTCGCTAGGGGACAGCACTAGAAATCCCATTCTTCTCGATATACGACTGTCTGCCCGCCCATCTATGGGCTGACGTGCAGCTGCGACCATGGACATAGGCTGCATGTAAAAAGTCTACGAGTTGTCCAAGAAAGTGAGAACCGGTATCTTTTTTGTCTCTATTTTTGTCAAATCTTATCCGGTATGCCAAGTTCTTTCACTGCCGGAAAAAGTACGAACCTTCCAACACGAATCACGTAATATCTCCCACCGCACCTTAACAAAGTTGCTGCACTACCTCGGGAAGTGCTATAAATCCATTTTATGCTGCATTACAAAAGATGCTACTTAAAACGTATCACGTGTTATACTGTTTTTTAACAATTCATGTCATATGACTAAACAGATATTGATACTGTCACGACAGTTGCTGCGAGCGTCCACTGTCTGCCTCAGTCATGCTTAAAGATGCCAACGACAGTCAACAATTTCACTGGCATTCATGCTCCTGTCAGTGCCACCTGGCGCCATATTACGCGCACTTCAGTTCATTGAGTAAGCAGTGGAGTAGTGGTTAGAGTGTCCGACTTGGGATCGAAAGGTCCCAGGTTCGATCCCCGGGCGGTGCCAAAAAGCGAATGCATGTTTGTAAATATTTACCATTATTAAGTTGTGTGCTATGTTATATTATGTGTTTGATTATTGTTTCGGTTTGTACAATTGTTAATTTACGGCATTGAGTAAGCCTTGCGCCGCTATTTGGCAGCGTGTATATTACCGTGCTAAACTGCATATGCTATGTTATGTTCATATGATGATTTGTGTTATATTATATGCACTGTCCTGCGTGGCAGATATTGTGTAATCCAGCATTCGTGCTGCAATACAAATAAAACCATTATTATTATTATATTGATCGCTGCTGGATGACACCCCATATCTTGCAACTTGGACAATACTTAACTTAGGTGAAAGAAGATTTGGTCGAAAAGTTGTACGGTGACGCGTGCTCGGCGTGCAGGTGGCGCTGTCAGAATTTAGGCCTGTCTGAACAAAACTATCTGCTATTTCAAAAAATATTCAACAAAAACCACTGAATGAGATAACACTGTAATTAAGTCAGTAATAAGTAACTAAGTTAGACAATTTGTATTTAGTAGGCTTACATGCAAAGTCAATGCATTTTCTTCCAGATTTGCAGCATATTTTAACACATCACTAACTTCTCAAAGTATCGTGCAGCAACACATTTAAGGTGTGGCAGAAATTGTGACACGATGATTGTTGCAAATTTCTTTCTCTTTTAAACACTGAAAAAACTTGGCAAATCGGTTAAGATCTGACATAGTTCGAGGCAAAAAAGAGACTGATTCTGGACAAATCTGTATAGTCACAATTACCTATTATACAACTTCATTCACACCAAAGTGTAGCAATACAACTGGATACTGTAAAAGAAAATATAAACTAAATAACAGTGCTATTCGTAGAGTTGACTAAGATTTATACACAGACCCTAATAATAATACCGTACGTCAATAATTATTACCTTGAGTGACGACTGATGGAGGCCTATAGCCAGAGCTTTCGTCCACTGAGCACGGACTGACTGTCGCAGACACCAACTAAACAACGTGAAGACAGCTGCAGCTATACAGCAGCTTGCAGTGCAACAGAGGCAAAGGCAGGCTGGCTGGCCGGCGCACGATGAGACAGTAAAGCGTTTACGTCACGCACCACTGAACGCTCGATCGACCCACATACTGCCGCTCAACACGACTAGGCCAGTCACACTCCCCGGTCAATAATTCCAAGCAGACAGTGGAAACGCTTGTGACATTCGCCTCTAACGACCAAGCAAGCAAGTACTTTAACTAACATATGACAAACGCACATGCAACATACAATGAAACGTAACATAGGCCTACAGTTAACTAGAGAAATAAAAAGATAGTCCTAAAATCAGTACAAGTGAACAATTACAAAACAAAGAAAAATAACAATAAAATATTACACACAGTGAGTTAATAGATGTATCGAACTAACATTCTACGAACAAAGTTTCATTTGTCGACAGCACTCAGGGGCGGATCGAGGAATTTTGGAAAGGGGGGCTCGGTCGGGGCGAAGCCCCGAACCGAGCGCCGGCGGTGGGTCTGGGGGCCTCCCCCAGAAAATTTTGAAAAATTAGGTGCGATTTCCTGCAATCTGGCATATATTTTTGGGACCAGAATGGCCTCGGATATCATTCAAAATTGGGCCTTTGCAGAACAAAAAACAGTAGCGGCCACGATTTCGAAACCCACCGATATAT
>Ga0126335_1000824_pt1 | contig 16020 bp, 17 predicted proteins | sample OlaspJWI45metaG_FD_108409 | JGI IMG/M metagenome (GOLD analysis project Ga0126335, IMG submission 108409) | Marine gutless worms symbiont microbial communities from Oahu, Hawaii - Olavius sp. 1 OAHU.JWI-45 metaG | ecosystem: Host-associated > Annelida > Digestive system > Unclassified | place... | reverse complement strand
ATCGATAATATTATGCTGACCTCCGATTTTGATCAGATTCGATCTTGCAAACAGACGCGCACTAAATGGGTTAATTTAATTGAGTGTAAAGGGGTCAGCTTTTGTTAGCATCGAGGGCCCTGGTAACTCCGTTGGGGCCGTGGGGTTTGCGCATGGATGGTGACGGATCCGCCAAAATGACGATGTTGGTAACGCGTGGTATCTGCTCCGCCCATGCCGGGTCAGACAGATTCAGGATAATAAAAAAAAGCACCGCAACAAGTACCATGCGCCAAAGATGGGCCATTCTCATGATTGCCTGCCTTCATTATTGATTCTCGAGAATGTCAGGGCTTTTCGCTCGGTAAAGCGTGTTCGACAATTAGGCCACTGTTCGTATTCTAAAAAACAGATACATTCCCAATCACAGTCAGGATAATTGAAATGGCCCAGTGCCCGCCGGCCGGCAATGATTGACAATGTGGTGTTGATGTTATCGAAATGAATCAGATGTTCAATGGAAATGAGCCTGAACTTAATTTACTGCCACCATATAGCCAAAGCTCGATCAGAATTCAAACGTGACACCTTGATATCTCATTAATAATTGAATTTCAATATGTCATTTAAGCAATGCGGATTCAGTCCTGGTTTGGCTGTATGAAATGTCGCTTTCAATCAGTCCGTCCGCCCTGCGGGATATAGGTTGCGGTTTCGCCATTCAGCATTTTCAGCTTCAGCTGGCGTTTATCATCGTTGGCAATATACATTGTGCGGCTTGGAAAAGCAAAGTCGATGCCCTCATCATTAAACTTTGTTAATATTTCCATACAGGTTCGCTGCAGCCATTCCTGCATATCCCAGTAATTGGCCGGATGATACCAGGCAATCACCATGATATTCAGACTCCAGTCATTGAAGCCGTTAAAGTAAACCCGCGGCGGAAAGTCCGGATGCAACCCTTCGTGATTATCCAGAATGTCTTTTATGATGGACACGGCCTTTGCAACTTTGTCCGGTGGTGTATCATAGGTTAGCGTAATATTGGTCAACCATCTGATGTGGGGGCGCTTGGCGACGTTTTCCAGGCCTGAGTTGACAATTTTTTCATTGGGAATCGTCACAAGGTGTCCGGTCAGCGTTCGGATACGTGTGCTGCGAAAGCCCACACTTTCTACGACACCGTCGTAACTGTCGATTAAGACCCGTTCGCCGACCTGGAAAGGCTTGTCAAAAAGAATGGTCAGGGTGCCAAAAAAATTAGCGATTGAATCCCTGGCCGCCAATGCGACCGCCAATCCGCCGATGCCTAAGGATGCCAGCAGCGGGCCTATTTCAACGCCCGTCAGATTCTGGATGATCAGTATGCCGCCGATGATGACGATGAAGACCCTTATTGTTTTGCCCAGTAGCGGGGCCAAAACGACATCAATGGTACTGTCCGTTGCGGCAGCCCACTTGTTGAGGTGAAAATCCAATACGGCTACCAGCTTGAAAATGAACCAGACCAACGCAATCACAGCGCCTAAATCAGCCGTTTTCTGTGCAATCGTATAAATTAAATTTGTTCCGTCAGGTTCTCGAAAATGGGCAAACAACGGTGTTAGAGAGATATAGATTCCATAAACCCATATAAACATTGACAGCGGTTTGGACACGGCTTCCAGGATAAGGTGTTTCGCTTTTTTTTGATCCCCTATTTTTGACAATCTACGATTGATAAGCAGACGCACAATTCGTTCAATCAACAGCACGATAAAAAGCAGTAACAGGCTTAAGATCAATTTGAGCCACGAAATACCTGCAAATACTTTTTGATTTATCCAACCCCCAAGTCGTGATGAGGCCTGCTGGGTGAAAAGATCGATTTGCTGTCCTACTTTGTTGCCGGCCTGGTCAAGTGTTGTAGGCGCCTGGGGCATCTTTTCGGTCGGTTCGTCAGATGGTGAATCTGAATTAGATGGTTTCTCGGCAGGTGTCCCTGTTTCGGCGTTTTTCTTATTTGACGACGCGTCCTGGGGCCAGGCCGCTAAACCATGACTTAAAACGAAATAAATGATCAAAATGGGAAGCGTTATAAAGTAAAGCTTTTTTCTCTTTAAACCCATTTTTCCCTCCATTTTTACTTATTTCTTCTCTCCATCAGGCCCCGGACCGATGTCGATAATCACTTCTACGTCCGGCCAGCGTTTATCGATCGACTGAATGTTGGGCGGGGCGATAATTTTGCACAGGATAGTGGTTTTTTCACGAATGGTCTCAAGGTAGATCGGTGTCGTCGTAACACTGGTCACAGCCGGTGCTGCAACTGTAGCCGGCAAGGTTACTGTTATTGTTTCGGGTATCACTTTCACACGTTTAATGGCCAGACCTGCGGGCAAACGTCCAACCAGCTGGGGCTTGACGGCCACCTCGCGGGAGATGATCTGGGCCAGAGTCAATTTGAAGCTGGCCGGGTCAGCGTCAACGAGGCGGACCCGTGTGGGCAGCTTGATCGTTTCACCGGTGACATAAAACGTCTGCGTACCCGGTTTGCTTCCCGACATGTTGACTTTAATGCTCAACTGGTTTGGGGACAGGGCGTTCAGCTCGGCTTTGGGGCCGTAGAGATACAGCTTGGCTTCCGTCACCCGGTCGCCCACAAGGGCCAGGTTTTCCGGAACGGTCGTGTATTCGATAGGGGCCGTAAACACTTTTTCGAGCATTTCACCCCGGGCAAAGGTCAGCCCGGCCCACAACGCGGCCGCCACCATCAGACTGATCAAAGCCTGGGGCGCCAGCAGCCAGCGCGGCAGGCCGCGGTGGATCTGAATCGGGTAGGCTGCGGTCGTTTTCCAGTGGGACCGAATGGCATCCACGATCCGGGGCTTTCCGCTCAGAGGAAATGATTTGCCCTGCTTGAACAGCATAATGCTTCCCCGCTCTTCCGAAACAACCAGGACCAGGGCATCCGAAACTTCTGACAAGCCCATGGCAGCGTGGTGGCGCGTGCCGTAATCCTCGGAAAGCTTGGCGGTTTTTGAAACCGGAAGCCGGACACCGAAGCGGGTGCAGCGGCCGTTTTCAAGGATCAAGGCCCCATCATGTCCGGGTGAGTTGGGGTCGAAGATGCTCATCACCAGCGGAAAGCTTGGCGCGGCATCCAGTTTGTGCCCCCCGGTCAGCCATTCTCTAAGCGGCTCTTTGCCGGGAAATACCAGTAAGGCCCCTCTCTTTTGCCTGGACAGCGCCTCCAGTGCATCCGAGATGATGCCCGAAATATCCGCCAGTCGATCACCGGAGTCGGCGCGTTTCACGGATGCCGCTCTTTCGAGGAGTTTGCGCAGTTCGGGCTGAAAAATGACAATCATGGCAATAACGGCCACCTGGCTGACATTGGCATAGATCCACGCTATTCCCGTCAAATCAAGCAGATTCGCGATAATAAAAAGTACTGCGGCGATAAGGAGACCGGTAAAAATTTTCCATGTTCCCAGCCGCAGCAGCGTATGGTACAGCACAAATATCAATATTGCCAGCAGCAGGATATCCAGAATCGCTCGCCAGGAGATCATTTCTTGCAGCAGTTGCAGTGATAGCATCATAAGCTTCTCTATGTGATTTTAAAAATTCAAACGCTGATATTATGGCCTTGCGGCACTTGTGCTTTACACAGGCTTGAAAAAAGCAGATACACTAAGTTAATACAATCATAAAGTTATCAAACCGCTTGGGTAGCCATTATAATAACTGCGCAAAAATTCAACACGCCCACCAAGCGTTGAATATTGGCATAAAATAATTTTTACACAAGATCAAAATGATTATCTTGTCAATTTGACTATTCCGGCGACTGCATTAAATTTCTTTCTAAAATACCTCAGGGGTCGGGGAGTTTTTTAAGCAATGATAGAACCTGTGAAAATATAGATCATCCGGATCAGACACTCCTGGATAGCGCAGGAATGACGGGCTTTCTATCCGAAAACTCCCCGACTGCTCAAATACCTGGAACCGAAAATGAACGCAGCCGAAGACCTGATCAAAACATTCGTAGAGTCTCACCCTGCTGACGCGGCCATTGCATTTGAAAAGCTGGAAGAGCGCGACGCGGCTCAAATCATCGGTCAGATGCCCGCCTGGGCAGCCTGTCTGCTTCTCGAACGTCTGACACCCCACAAAGCGGCGCTCATTCTGGAAGACGTCGAACCGCAGCGGTTCAGGGAATGGCTGCCCGAATTGCCCCCCCGGATTGCTTCGTCGATTCTGCACCAAATGGCTCCGGAACGCCGGGATGAGATGACCGCCGGCATTCCAACCCATCTGGAGCGCCAGATCCGGGATCTTCTGACTTACGATCCGAATACAGCCGGCGGCATGATGGAACCGCGGGTGACTTCCATTCCGATCAATCTATCCATACAGGAAGCCATCGATTACCTGCGTAAAGCCCGGCGGCAGACGCTGTACTATCTCTATGTAACCGACGCCGGCGGGAAGCTGATCGGTATGCTCAACATGCGTAACCTGCTGCTGTCGCCGCCTCAAGATTCAATTGCAAGCATCACAAATCGCGACTTTTTCAGCGTCCCTGAAACCATGAGCCGTGACGAGGTTCTGACGCTGATTCGCCGGCACCGATTTGTAGCCCTGCCGGTTGTGGATATTGACGGGCGCCTGGTCGGTGTTATTCGCCACGACGAGGCCCTGCGTGCCGTTCAACAGGGGGCGTTTGAAGATCTGCAGAAAATGGTTGGTGCCGGCAGCGACGAACGGGCCCTCTCACCGGTTGGCACGGTCGTGAAACGGCGTCTGCCCTGGTTGATTATTAACCTGCTGACAGCCTTTCTGGCTTCGGCCGTTGTGGGCCTTTTCGAGGGCACCATTCAGAAAGTCACCGCCCTGGCAGTCCTGCTGCCGATTGTTTCGGGTCAGGGCGGCAATACCGGCGCCCAGGCCCTGGCGGTTGTCATGCGGGGGATTGCCCTGCGGGAGATTGTCAGCGGCGCTGCCCGACGCGTCATCATCAAGGAAACCCTGGCCGGATTGTTCAACGGGTTGGCGATTGCCGTGATAACGGCCCTGGCCGTCTGGTTCTGGTCGAAAAACGTCGGCCTGTGCCTGGTCATCGGACTGGCGATGATCGTCAACATGGCCGCCGCCGGATTGTCGGGTGCCGCCATCCCTCTGGTTCTCAAAGTTTTAAAGCGTGATCCGGCCCAGTCTTCCAGCATTTTTCTAACCACCGTGACCGATGTCGTCGGCTTTGCTGCATTTTTAGGTTTTGCCGCGTTGTGCATGCCACTGCTGTTGAATTAATCTTCAAACCGGATACGAATCTGGCGTTAAAATAACCCGTATATAGTAGTTGTCAAAACAAAGGAAATGATGATGACAGGCTGGACCGCTGATGCTCTAATGCTGTTTATTGCCGCCCTGCTGGTGTTCGCCAACGGATTTTTCGTTGCGGCCGAGTTTGCCCTGGTCAAGGTGCGCTCCAGCCGGCTGGATGAACTTGTAAAAACGCAGCGCCCCTTTGCCGTTACGGTGCGCTGGCTGTTCGAGCGGATGGACGCCTCGCTTTCGGCCTGTCAGCTCGGTATTACCATCGCTTCGCTGGGACTGGGCTGGATCGGCGAGCCGGCCTTTGCCCACCTGCTGCGGCCGCTTCTGCTGGCCCTGGGGATCAGTTCCGAAGTCGTCATCCACACCACGGCCTTTGTGATCGCTTTCGGGATCATCACCGCGATTCACCTCGTCCTGGGCGAACAGGCCCCCAAAATCGCTTCGATCCGGAACCCGGAAACCGTGCTGCTCCTGTGTGCCGCACCTTTGAAACTGTTTTACTATCTGTCCTATCCATTCTTAATCGCTTTGAGTTCCACCACTTCCCTGCTGCTGCGGGTAACCGGTATTGAAGGGTCTTCGGAACACGAAATTCCGCACAGTGAGAAGGAACTCCGGGTGCTGATCCGTCAGTCTCACATCCACGGTCAGCTCAGCCGTTCGGAACATCGCCTGCTCAGCGCCGTCTTCGATTTTGACGAATTGATCAGCCGCCGGGTGATGGTGCCGCGGGCAGACGTGGTCACGGTCGAAGCCGGCAGCTCCCTGGCCCAGGTGCTGGAGCTGGCCGTCGGAACACGTCACTCGCGTTATCCGGTCTGTGAAGGTTCCCTGGACAAGGTGCTGGGGGTGATGCATATCAGAGATCTGATCGGAAAGGAAAATGAGGCCGGATTCGACTGGAAATCGGTCATGCGTGCCCCCCAATTCGTACCGGAAAACCTCCCGGTGCGGCGGTTGCTGCGCCATTTTCAGGAAAGCCGCCAGCATATGGCGTTTCTGGTTGATGAATACGGAACAGTGACCGGTATGGTTACCCTTGAAAACATCCTGGAATCGATAGTGGGATCCCTGGAAGACGAGTTCGACCTGGAAACGCCGGATATCGTCTCCGAAGGTTCGCAACAGTTTGTCGTCTCGGGGACCATACCGCTCGAGATCGTTAATCGGCAACTCGACCTCAAGTTGGAGGGTGAAGCCGTGGAAACCCTTTCAGGCCTGCTGATGTCGAAGACGGATCGGTTGCCGGCCGAAGGCGACCGGATCGAACTGACCGGCGCCGAAGCCGAGGTGCTGGAAGTCAAAGATCGCCGGGCCGTCAAGATTCGATTAATGCTGGCGCAGCCGCCCCCGAAATAGCGATCGTCCTTTCATGATTCGGTTGTTACCGGTTTAAAGGCACCGCTTTAAATACTGTCAATTTCATAATTGAGTGCCACCATCCACCCGGTGCAGTCCGGATCGATCTCCTTCAGGGCCGCAACGATTTCCGGCTTCAGGTTTTTTTAATTTTAGTAAAGCCAACGCCGAACACATTTTATTGGGCATTTGCATAATCGGCGACCAAACGATCCGCCTGCTGCAACCGTTCTATGGCAACCCTGATAATACCCAGGGCTTTTTCGATCCCGCCTTTTTCTTTTTTGCCAAGTTTCAAAAGTCTTTCGTTGATCTTCATCTGACGGTGCATGATTTCCAGTTGGCCCATGGATGATTGCAGGCTCTGACGCCGAACCTCGAAGTAATACCGGCGGTTTTGGGGCTTCAAATCGGTAAACAGGGTCAGCAGGTCGGATTCATAGCTGCAGATCGCCGCCACGGTCGACACCGTCATAACAGCCGCTAAAAAAATATTCTTCTGCTGGTCATAATCGGCATTCGACAGGCCTATGTCAGTCAGTTCGGTTTTTAAGTCCTCGAGTTGATCGGCGGCGGTCGACAGGTGCGCTGCAATGGTATCCAACCTTTGCAGGGCCGTTTCAGTATCGGCCTGCAGCGGCGCTGCGGTGAGGAACAAAAAAAATAACCCCAGGGCGTAATCGATCGGCCGGATACGTTTTTTCATTATTTCAGCTTTCATTGGGAAGGTGTTGGGGTGCACAACCGTTAAGTCGATACGGGCCCGTTGCAGGGCATAATTCAATATAAATAAAACCAATGCGTGTGGTTTGTCAATCGGACATCCGGCCTGTTCTCAAGGCTGCGGATCGGAGCGGTGAATCACCGCTTCACGATTGAAAAGCCGATATACAAAGCGTACAGCAAAATAAAGACAGCGGCTTCCCAGCGGTCCAGCCGGCGGTGTTTACCGGTGAACATGAATAAAAACAGCAACGTGGAGGCCAGCATGACCGCCACGAGATCCAGGTTGCCGGTCGCCATAAAAGCCAGGGGGTTGATGATTGCGCTGACTCCGAGGACGAAGAAAATATTGAATATGTTGGACCCCACGATATTGCCGACTGCAATCTCGACATTTCCCTTGCGGGCAGCCAGGGCCGAGGTGGCCAACTCCGGCAGCGATGTGCCGACGGCCACGATCGTCAGTCCAACCAGACTTTCGGACATGCCCAGCTGGCGGCCGATGGCCGTGGCCCCTTTTACAATCCAATTGCCCCCCAAGATCAATCCCGCAAGGCCGATTACGATAAAAAGCAGTGATTTGGGAAGAGCATGACTCACAATCGGCACCTGCTCGGAAATACCCGCAACGTCGGAGGCTATCGATACCGAGTAGTAAAGAAAAATTGTGAAGAAGGAAAGCAGTACCAGGCCGTCGATTCGGGTTATGATCGAAGCAGGGCCGCCGTCCAGCAAACGGTCATTGGCCACAAAAAAAAGGACAACAGCTGCCAGCAGGCTGAAAGGGATTTCCTTCCATACCGTGCCTTTTGTCACCGACAGCGGCCGGATTAAAGCAGAAATTCCGAGGATCAGCAGGACATTGGCAATATTGCTGCCCAGCACGTTGCCGATGGCGATTTCGGTATTACCGCGGATGCTGGCCAGGATGTTGACCGCCAGCTCCGGGGTAGAAGTGCCGAAGGCAACCACCGTCAAACCGATTACAAGCTCTGAGACCCGCAATCGGCGTGCAACCGAGGCCGCACCGTCCACCAGCAGATCTGCCCCTTTTATCAACAAGGCAAATCCAAGGATCATAAACAAAACGGCTGACATGCCATTATCCATTACTGCAGTCTGTTGATCGTCATATTTGTAATGCTCCCGGATTGTTATATTGCGTAACGTTATACACGCTGATGCGCAGGGTTGCCGGAAGCTGTCGAGTGAGTTGTCCGGTCATAAGCGTTATGCGGTTGTTGAACCGCAACGGATCATAAACGATGGGTATCATGCCGGGGCTGGGGAATTCAAGTAGACTGTAGATTGCCGGTAGTATCCTTTGCCACCATGCGCAACTCGATCGGGCCGCGGGTGTCCAGGTGCACGTCACACTGCGGAAAGGCGATGACGATACCCGCCTGACTGAAGAGACCGAATCCGCAGCCGTTTAAAGGGCAAATGCAGACCGCTATTTACACCGTCGGCCGCGATATTTCGGTAAATTGGTGGATATCAAAATAATCACGCACCTGCGCTGCGATTTGCCGTGCGGTAAGCTTGTCGACGGTCTCCACCAGGGCGACTTTGGCTGCCAGGTCTTTTGACTTTTCTATTTCTTTGCGCAGCTGGTTCTTGGTTTGACCCGGTCCCATGATGATGATCCGATCGGCGAAGGCTATTTTGGGGATGATGTCCCCAAAATATTGTTTCAGCTGTTGTTTCCGGCGAGCGGCACTTTTACCGTCTACGGCGATGTCCTGAGGGCCCCAGGGTGTGTTCCGGGTTCGGGACCCGCCGGAAAGCCGCACCCGCGGCTCGACGTCTGAAGCGATAGTCTTGAATTCCTGCTTATAATCGTATTCAGCCGGCAGCCTTCTTTGCAGGGTGACAATATGCGCCTTTCGGCGGTCAATCCATATGCCGATGTAAGCTGTCATCTGTTTTTCCTTTCAATCCGGTGTAAGTTGGCACCCATACGACCTTTTCATGAATCAAAGACGAACTTGATCGAAAATAAGATGTCGACTGTCGATCCGTCCGGTTTGGGCCTGTGGCCAGGTGAAAATCAAGGGCCTGTCCGCAATTTGCGAGCAGGCCTTGATTCCAGCGGTTGTTATCCGGCATGTACGTTAATCCTGCGGGGGGCCGCCTTTTCCATTTTGGGCAGTACCAGACGCAATACGCCGTTTTTCATCTGCGCTTCGATTCTGGTCTGGTCGATGACTTCAGAAAGGTTAAACTGGCGCAGAAATGTGCCGGTTTCATATTCGACCCGCAACGGCGATAATCCCTGTGTCGACTCGGACTCAATTTCGCCGCGCAGTGTCAGGGTATCATCACGCAGATCGATGGTTAAACGCCCGGCATCTACACCCGGCATATCGGCCAGCAACGTAAGCGCCTGGTCGGTTTCGAATATATCCACCGCCGGTGTGAATATCTGGCCGGCGGTGGTGTGTTCTGCAGGCACCGGCATTTCTTTTTTGGGCCGGGTCTTCAGTTCTTTTGTTGCTTCCATTGGTCGTACCTCCTGATATTGATCTCAATTAACCTTGATCATCCTGGGTTTGGCTGCCTCGGCTTTCGGCGCCCGGATAGTAAGGATACCGTCCTTCACATGGGCTTCGATTTTCTCGATGTCCAGTTCTGTCGGAATAGCGATGGCTCTGTTGAAAGTGCCCGCCTGACGCTCGCGGCGATGAAAACGGACGTGTTCACCTTTTGATGCGATATTTCGCTTCCCGGAGATCGTGAGGCTTTGGCCTTTGGCGGTGATTTCCAGATCATTGCTGGTCAGACCGGGCAGTTCGGCATGGATCGTGTAGCCATCATTGTCTTCAAATATGTTGACCGGTGGAAAAACGCCAACGACATCATTTTGCGGAGAATACTCCGTCAGATCGCCAAGCAGCCGGTTCATTTGCCGTTGCATCAGGGCCAGTTCTCCCAGCGGGCTGCCCCAACCCCAGTGCGGAAAGTTGAATAATTTTCCGGTTATCATTTGTAATACCTCCTTATTATGACTTGATTTCGATCTTTTTGGTGTCCGACACCTGGGTCTTTTTGAGCTTGATGGTCAAAACGCCTTTCTTATAGGCCGCTTCAACTCTTTCCGGATCGACCTCGGCTGGAAGTTCTAATCTACGATTAAAATAACCATAGGATCTTTCGATCCGATAAACATTTTCTTCTTTTTCTTCTGTTTCCTGTTTCTTCTCACCTTTGATGCTCAGCATCCGTCCTTCTAATGTCACTTCGATTTCTTTTGAATCGACACCGGGAATTTCAGCTTTGACGGTGATATCCTGACCGCTTTCGCTGACATCCACGAGGGGATGCCAGCCGGTGTCTCTGAAAAACTCCCGGGCCAAAGGAAAATCCGTTTCGAAAAAACGGCTGAGATCACCCGGTTCGTCACGTAACCGGGTCAACTGTTTCGGGGATCGTTTTTTCCAGGGCATCATATCAAACATGGTTCTTTCTCCTTTTATAACTGATTTATTTCAGCCTGGCGCACCAGCGGCTTGTGGTTTACGCGAGCCAGTCGGAAATTCACTCGAAAACTTTACCTTAATTTTTTATAATGGTAATTGATACCGCTGGCGCACTTAATTGAAGCAACCGGCGTGCCAAATTGATAAGTAATTGATAATAATGTTATTATTCCTATTTCAAAGCCAGGGCCAGAACTTGTGGTTCCGATTCAATGCCGGCATAATTACGCCGAATGTGACAGAATGATTAATAACTAATTGAAATTGTATTGAAAAAGGAAGGAGAATCGAGGGTTCGGATTGCATCGGATCCGGAATGTGCTGTTCGGTGAGTTTTATAGTAATTGTCATAAATATGTTCCGTTAAGATGGACCGTACGCAAGTTGAAAAGCAAACCGGAACAATCATGGAATAAGTTCGGAGTGCGGAGTTCGGAGTGCGGAGCCTGCCCTGGCGCTTCAGCGAAAAATAGTGGCATTTGTAATGATTATTTTTAAAAGCCTGACATTTCGATGTCCGATATGTAGCCAGTTCTGGGCCAGGGCCCGCCCTGGTGCTCAGGCGAAAAACGGGGTATTTATGTCAAGATCATTTTCATGGCTCATAAAATTAGAGATCCGATCTGTACCCTGTTCTGGGCCAGGGCCCGCCCTGGTGCTCAGGCGAAAATCGGGACCGTTATGTCAAGGTTATTTTCATTGCTCATAAAATTAGAGATCCGATCTGTACCCAGTTCTGGGCCAGGGTTGTGGAAACGCTTGGGCGCTGTCTATTATATTATTTCTCTGAGCTACGGTCGATCAGATGAATGCCATCGGGATGGTCTGCATATTCTCAGGACGGTTTTTACTTTTTGGGGTTTGTCAGCGGTACCTGATTTGGATTTACTTTCGGTTTTTTGAATTCTTCTTTGCGGATGCCGTATTTCAGCATCAGTTTGTTTAGCTGGCGTGTGGTAATGCCGGCTTCTGCCGCCGATTTGCTGACCTTGCCCTCATTTCTTGCAAAAATATCAATCAGATAATACCGTTCAAAATCGTCAATGACCTTTCTGCGTGCTTCAGTGAGTGTGCTGGTTGTATCGACGCTCAGCGCAGAAAAGGGCGGCCCCCCGTCAAAGAGTTCTTCCGGAAAATTCTCCGGAGAAAGACTTGAAGCCGTTTCAAGAATAAACGCCCTTTCCATGATGTTTTCCAATTCCCGGATGTTGCCCGGCCATTGATATTTTATAAACGCTCTGGTGGCGATGGGGTTGATGCTATCGATGGTTTTCCCATATTCCAGATTCAGTTTCTGCAGAAAATGCTTCGCCAGCCTCAAAATGTCTTCCGGCCTTTTCCGCAGTGGCGGCAATTCGATGGGAAAAACGTTGAGACGGTAATAAAGGTCTTTTCGAAACCGCCCCTCGTCGCTCATTTGTTTCAAGTCGGCATTCGTGGCGGCAATAATGCGGGTATCGGCTTCGATCATTTCTTCGCCGCCCACCCGGCTGAATGTCTTTTCCTGAATAATCTGGAGCAGTTTTATTTGCGCGGCAGGTGTCAGCGTCGCCATTTCGTCCAGAAAGATCGTCCCACCTCTGGCAATTTCAAATCTGCCCAGTTTCTTGCGCAGAGCCCCTGTGAAAGATCCTTTTTCATGGCCGAACAGTTCACTTTCCAAAAGCGTATCAGGGATGGCGCCGCAATGCACGCTGATGAATTGCGCCTCACGGCGGTTGCTGTGCTGGTGGATCAAGCGTGCCAGAAAGCTCTTGCCGGTTCCGGTTTCACCGATCAGCAGGACGGTGGCTTTGGTTGGCGCCACCGATCGCACTTTCTGATACACGATCTGCATCAGGGGGCTGTCGGATCGAACCGTTGATAAAGACTCCGCTCGCCAGAACCGGTCCCGCAGGTAATCCAATTCCAGCTGCTTGATAATCGCTTGCCGGGCAGCTTGCGTGACCAGACGAACTTCATCAGAATTGATAGGATATATAATATAGTCACCGGCACCGTTTTTAATCAATTGGACGGCCAGGCGAATTTTATCCTGAGGGGTGATGACAACGATATGCACCGGCGGATAGATGTCGGTTAACGAATCGAGAAGTTCCCGGTTCGGCGTCAGCAGATTGGCAAGCAGCAATTGATCCAGCTCCACAAAAACGATATCATAGCGGGAATCGCGCAGCGATGGTCGTGCCGACTGGATGTTTCGATTTTGATCTATCCTGTAATCGGCATCCAAAGTTTGTTTGATATGTTGAAATATTTCCGATTGGCCGGTGACCACCAAAACATTTTGCATCCGATTTCACCCCGTGCTTGAAGTGGTTGTAGTGTTTACGCTGAAAAATAATCGCTTAAACACTTATTACAAGCTTTTCTGAAAATCAAGTTAGGCGCTATTACGCGATTGCCGGATATCTGGTTCGAATCGATAGGTCACTTTCAGAATTAAATCGGTCAATTGGTGACCCAAAGCACGGTGTCGTGAGCCTCCTCCAGTACTTCTCGAGCGATATTGCTCATTGTAAAAGCCCGAGCATTCGACCGACCGTGGCGACCCGGGACGATCGTGCCGCAATCGTCTCGACCGGCGGCCCTGACAATATCCACAGCCGGCCGACGGCTGCTGATCTCCATGCGGGTCAAGATCTGAAGTGAGCTGAATCCGGCATCGAGTAAAATCTTTCGGGCCCGTTCCAATCTGGGTTTGATTTCACTTTCAACGCATGCCAGCCAGTGCTCGTCGACTTCTTCGACCGGCGTTATGAACTCTCTGGGCAGAATGCAGCTCAAACTTCGTTTGATATAATAAAGGATTAACTGGTGCCTGGTTCCGCTCAGTATATGGACGGCATGGTCGACAGCCCGCATTGCATTTTCGGAACCGTCAAATGCGATCAGAACATTCTTCGATCAATTGCCGTGGCAATGAAGGCATGATGTAGACAAGGGCCAGCTTTAAATGATGCTGGTGGCCGAACATGACGCGGATATAGTCCAGCGCCCGCAGGCTGCTCTGTGAGCCATCCACCGCAACCGCAATCGTTATGTCGGGTTTCGTTTGCATGGCCATTTTTTGGCTCTTTATACAGATTTAACAGTTCTCTGATAATATAAGTCATAGAGTGGCCCTAATCAAAGCCGGGCCACCTTTGGCCTTAATGCTTCAATCTTGCGCTATGTTTTCCTCCTGGCGAATGGATGGTCACTCATATCGTAATCGTGGGATGAGGGCAAAGCGATGCAACCCAAAATAAAGCGCAGTTAATTTGAGCTGGCTGCTGAGAGGCATCTATACATCTATTATTTAAACCAATCCAGCATGGCTGCCCATTTTGTGAAAAATGAATCAGGGGGCCGTTCATTCACCTTTTCTATATCTGGAACGCCTTCTTTTGAGACATCCAATTTTTCGGTGTAGTGATCCAGCAGATCCCATTGGATGCGGCTCACTGGAACAGCGGGGGTAGGCTTCATTTTACGAAGGGCTAATATTAAACTGCAGCCCGTGTTGATCAGATATGCAGCAACGAAGGTGCCGGTGCGGCCGATGCCGAAACGACAGTGTACAAGAACTTTTTTGCCAACCTTTACGCGTTCCGCCACCCAAGTCAGGGCCTTTTCCAAATCTTTCAAATCCGGGGCCTCTTCATCCGGAATGGGCAGGAAATAAACATCAAACCCGGCATTTTTTTCGATGTCGTGCAAATCATAACATTCAGAGCAGAGATTAACAATGGCGGCAATGCCCTGTGCACGAATGGCGGCCAGGTCATCATATGATCTCGGTGCATAGCCGACTGCCAGTTCGGTGGTTATCCATCTGACCGGATATCCGGGCATTTTCTCCATCCTTACTTTTCCTCAGTCACTAAACGAAAACTGATGACGATACGTGACATCTGCAGGGCCTTACCGGACCGGGCGGATTCAAGACGGTCAGTAGAAATATCAAAACTGGGCCGCACGGAGAGATTGGGCATTTTCAGGCGTGCGGGCCTGTCTTCAGTCCGGTTTTGGGCGCCATCCGTTTTACTGATTTTCCGATCGATACGCTTTTACGAATTGATCCACCTGCTCGTTGATTACCTGGTACAGGCGGTTCAACCGCCTGATACCGAAGCTGTCCGCCGACCAGGTTGTCGCTGTAAAATCAACCGACGAATCCCGGGCCAGAGTCACTTTCTGGCGCAACTCAATCCTTATCAAATAAAGATACGCCGGCTGACCGCCCGGTGCGGAAAAATCAATCCCTTCACCGGTCATTGTGAATTTGCGCGCACTGATGGGGCTGTGCGCCTGCACAGTCAACACCAGCCGGCCGGTTTGGTTCGATGCGTCCGGTTCGAATTCCTGCAAAACCTTGATACCGGCATCTTCGAGCCCGCGTTCGGTCATGGTTTCCAATAAACCCTCCGTCAGCCCGGCTTTTTTGAATTCGGCCCTGAAGTCCGCAGCGAAATCGGTCACCTGTACACGCACCGCCTTGATGTTGCGCAATGATTTGAGCCGGTTTTCTTCCTCTGATTTTTGAGCCGCTGCAAAAGATCCCATAAAACAAAGCATGCTCGCTATCACCAGTATCTGAATGTTACGCTTGCTTCGATCAAACATATTAACCACCTTTTTGGTTACCCGCCAGCCGCCGGCCGGGCTCCCAGGATCATGGCGCCGGTTTTCGGTCGTTTTACATGGATGGTCGCGCTGTTCGCGGGCCAATGGCTTGCAAAAAAATGCCGGCCGTAACCGGTGCGCCAGCTGCCGAAACGCTACCGCAGCTTTTTACTACCGCTCTTTTTTCGGCGGCCGGGGATGCTCATCAGCCAGCCTCCGACCAGACCGGCGGCAAATGTCACCAACAGAATTAAAGCGCGGGACGTGGTCAGTTGCCAGGTCAAAAATTTGATTTCGACATTCTGGATATTCTGTAAGACAAAGGTGATGACTAGCGCCATCAGTATGATGAAAATTATATTACGTAACATGTCGTCCTCCCGGTATACTGTGACCTGGTATACCCATTCGTAAATATGGTGACGGTCACTACTGTCCGGGTAACAATTCAATAATATCAATATGATACAATTTTACTACGCATCCAACTTGTAATTTTGGCAAAATTTTATCTCACTGTTTTTGATTAGTAAAAAGTATTTAGGCT
>Ga0126335_1000823_pt1 | contig 16032 bp, 10 predicted proteins | sample OlaspJWI45metaG_FD_108409 | JGI IMG/M metagenome (GOLD analysis project Ga0126335, IMG submission 108409) | Marine gutless worms symbiont microbial communities from Oahu, Hawaii - Olavius sp. 1 OAHU.JWI-45 metaG | ecosystem: Host-associated > Annelida > Digestive system > Unclassified | place... | reverse complement strand
CAAACTGTTAATTTTTAGCGCTTAGTCGTAAATTTTGAATCGTCAAGTGGTAATTTTCTTATTATTAATAATTATTACAATTATTTATGTGTTTTTAATAAAAGTTAACCGGACAGCAATGGGATAACATGTCGATTTCAACCAGCCGGTTGCAGTAATATTGGGCTTGTACCCCAATCGAATATACGCCGGTGGCCAAACCACTGAAGCAGTAGAGTCCGGAATTGTTCCGGATTGCTTTTTCCTTCCTTCCGATCAGAGCCACCGCAGGTTGACTGATAAGGGGTTTGGAGGGTGCAAACGTGTCCTTGAACTGCAACGCAAATGATAGCCTTTTGGGTTTCATATCCGACTGCACCTAACCTTTAAACGACGTGTCAATGACCTTTTCGGATACTCTGGTCACGACCTCACTGATATCCGAAGGAATTCTTACCGGAGTGACGATATACGTTTTTGAAAGTTTGAACGCCTTGTTTGGAAATATGGACCAGAGCTTGTTCAAATCGTCGAGGCTGAGACTGTAGGGTTCGATTCGGAGTACATCATTTCCAGTTTCAGACAGATTTCCCTGTAATACATCCCCTCGTAATACTGCGCTATCATTGAATGTTTTCATTAATTTTTCAATGATAATGAACTCTATTTCTCTGCTCTGGGCATATGGCACAAAAATATAGTAGAGATCCAGCACCAGGGGCGGGAATTGTTTGAGCGTCATTTCAGGAAAACTGGGCGATGTATTTCGCTGAAAGGTATTCTCTTTGATATAATAAAGAAAGGCCGACAATCTGGTGACTGTCGATTCATCAATCTCGCCAGGTGAGTCAAAGATGATGGCGTCTTCCTGACTCAGTTCGGTAATGTTTTGACGCAGAAGATGTTGGATGGTGTTACCAATGTCTTTTATGATGGCTGTATCTGCCATTAGTCGCCTGTTTTTCCCTTCAGTCCAGCGTAAGGATGAAAATCTGAGTCGACAAATACCTTACCGATTTTCTGATATTCTCTCCTGGCGGCGTCTATTATGTGATTCATCATTATTTCCGAACAATCTTCCGCTGCAAGAAACGCACTTGCAAGCGCAATGTTTTTGATATGTCCTCCGGACACATCAATTTTTTTTGCCAGGAATTTAAAATTTATTTCATCCGATAGAGGCGCTTTATCCGGAAAGATTTTCTGCCAGATCATTTGCCTGTGCTTTTTATCCGGGAAAGGAAATTCAACTGTGAACTGCATCCGCCTTAGAAAGGCGTCATCGATGTTTGTACCGAAGTTACTTGAAAGAATGATCACGCTTTCATGCTCTTCTATTTTTTGAAGCAAGTAATTTATTTCAATGTTGGCATATCGGTCATGCGCGTCTTTTACTTCACTTCTTTTCCCAAAGAGGGCGTCCGCTTCGTCGAAGAACAGGATGGTATTTCCTGAGTCGGTCTCTTCAAAGATCCTGCTCAGGTTTTTTTCTGTTTCACCTATATATTTACTGACAACCGAAGATAGATCAACTTTGTGAAGATCCATACCAAGATCAGAAGCGATCACTTCAGCGGTCATGGTTTTACCGGTTCCAGAAGGGCCTGTAAACAGAATGTTGATACCCTTTCCTAGAGCGAGTTTTTTATCGAATTCCCAACGATAATAGACGATATGCTTATTTTTCAGGGTATTACAAACTTCTTTCAGATGCTGGTTTTTTTCATCCGGAAGGATCAGGTCATTCCAGGTGTAATGCGGAGATATTTTTTTTGAATATTTCGGCAACCGGTTGGAACCTTGAATCCCGCACGCCCTGACTAGTTTGTCTAAAGCGAGAGGTCCGTGGTCATATCTCAACTTTAAATACCTTGCGGTCGTCATGATCCGTTTTTCACTGAAAGTATAGCGGCCAGCAATACAATCCAGGTCATCTTCCTTAAAGTTTAATTTTTCCAGCCATTTCGCCCAGATTATCCGCCTATCGAAGTAGTTCGGTGGTTTTACTTCGATGGCGTACCAATCAAAGACCCCTTCAATGTTTTCCGGTTTCCAGAATTCGCGGGCGTCAATGAAACTAATCAACGAAAATTTTCCAAGCGCCTTTATAAATGATCGACGCAGATACATGTGTTTTTCATCTTCGTTTATCAGAAGATCTCCGGATTTTATATAAAGTACAGCAGATTTCAGAATGGATTCTCTTAAAAGAAGTTCGAGTACTGTTTCTGGTTGCTTCACAAGCGATATGTCTTCAAAATCCGCCTTCAACAAAGCAATGTTCATTTCAGCACACAGGGCAGAGACGATTGATTCTTTTTCGGCATCTGATTTACCGTGGAGCCAAAACAGCAGTCCCCTTGATTCTTTATCCATGCAGGCAAAAAGTACCTTTTTAATTTCCTCGCGCACCTTTAGTTTAAATCCAGAAAGATCCTTCACTTTTTTAGGATATTCCAGTTTTGAAATATCACCCAGGAGAGGATGGATGTCATTCCCGTTTAATAGGAAACTCCTGATTCCAGGATCGATCCTGAATCTTTTTGAGAGAAAACTTCGTTCATCCTCCTGATTAACAAACCGGATCAAGGAGAAGGTGCAAAGTGAGGCCTGGCTGGAGAAGTAACCATAAGCGGCGTTTACATTTCTCCTAACAGGATCTTTCATATCCGGCTTCAATGCCAAAAATACCGTTTCAAGGGAAGGCGCTTTTTTGTTCAAATCATCATTGAAATAAGCAAAGATTCTTTCATACTTTTTGTCGGTCTCCAGGGCCAGCGCCATTAGCAGAACAGCCGCTTCAAAACTGTCAAGATCAAAAATCGCGACCAGTTGCTGCATCGGGAATTGCAAGAACCCAGCATCCGTGTTGGCCGCTTTGATCTTCATTTCATTCTGTAGACTCAGAATCTGTTTATCAATTTTTTCTATTCTTCGGTTCGGAAATTCGGAACGATCAGTTTTCTTATCGGTTTCGAGCAAGGTCAACACCTCTCCATCGGATATATAGAAAGGGCTGGCCCCGTCGTTTTTATCCATCTGGCCAAAGGTTTTTGTCCTGTAGAAACCTTTAAGAAGTTTTAAATCCAGCAGCTTCAGTTCGTCGGATAAATAGTCCAAATGATGCTTATAGGACGCGGTTGTATTCTCGTCCGTCTGATTCATTCGTTCATTATTTATACTGAGTGTCTGTCGCAATTTTGTGCCGGATTCATTTCATCTGCTTTGGGTCGTTTTTTGAATCTAACATCATTCAATTATCATTCACCCTGGATGGGCTGAAAGTTTTTCTCGTAGTGTTTGATAGATTCTGCAAGAATTTTTTGTAAATCTTTGGCGTAATCGGGACTGGTAATAATGCGGGAATACAGCTCCGCCTTCTGATTTTCAGCGAAGTACTGTCCGAAGTCGGTTATAAATTCGAAGGCATTATAACCTACTTCGAAATAATTCGAATACCGACCTTCCAGGGCGTCACCACCTGATGAATCGATATGCTTATTTTTATGCTTAGATGTGCTCATGGGGTAGAGATTGCATGTTAACGATCACAAAAAAGCAAAATAGATACCAGGTAAGGTCAACGAATCGGAAATTGACTTTATCAAACTGTTATCGTTCACTTTTATTATGAATGGGGGAGATGTTGTTTCGGAAAAGCAGCCGGACGAAGTTGTTACATTCCATCGGTTGGCAAAGATTCCAATCCTGTGGACAATCAGCTCGGAAATGTTTCGGAACTTTTTAATTTATATCTGCATATTAATGCATTAGCCCGACCGGGGGACCCGCTTGAACTATCCGGAGTGCTGCAACGAACAGATGTTACATGTAAAAGTGACATTGTGACACATTAATCGCGTTCCGGCCTCCGATTTTCCACGATGTTGTATTTGGCCATTTTACGATACAGGGTCATGCGAGACCATTTGAGTTTCTGGGCCGCAAAACTTTTATTCCAGTTGGATTCAAGCAGGGTGGACACGATAAAGCGCCGCTCGTCATTGGGCAATCTCCCGGACGACTCAAAACGCATGATGAACTTTCTGGGTAAATTGCGGCATCGAATTTTCTTGCCCGGCGGGTCTATATAGGTTGCTTCCAGCACGTTCATCAGTTCGCGGACGTTCCCGGGCCAATTGTAGCGCTGGAGCATCGATCTTGCATTTGCAGATATTCCCTCAATATGACGATTGTAACGGCGATTCAGTTTTGCGATCCCGTATTCGGCCAGCAGGGGGATATCCTCTTTACGGTCGCGCAGCGGCGGTATATGCACGCGAGCAACATCCAGGCGGTAGTACAGATCTGATCTGAATTGCTCGGAAATTATTAATCCTTCAGGATCCCGATTGGTGGCCGCAATGACTCTGAAGTTGAGCGGAATGTTTGAATTTCCGCCCAAACGGCAGATTTCCTTGCGTTCAATGCTCCGTAAGATTTTGGCCTGGGCATACGGGTTCATGTCGCCAATCTCGTCCAGAAACACACTCCCGTCACCGGCAGATTCAAACTTACCTTTCTTGACCGCCTCGGCGCCTGTAAAGGCGCCCCGGTCATATCCGAACAACTCGCTTTCCACCAGGCTATCGGGCAGGGCAGCGCAGTTGACCCGAACCAGGGGCTCCCTTTTTCTGGGACTCTGGGCATGGATTGACTCGGCGACCAGCTCTTTTCCTGTTCCGGTTTCACCGGTGATCAAGACGGAACAGTCGGATAGGGCTACCCGGGGTTAATAGGCCTTTATTTCGCGCATCGAAGAGGTTTCGCCCACCAGGTTGTGACCCGTCAGACCGGGTGAAAGCGCATCGATATTTTTAATACCGGGATATGCGGAAATCGATTTCAGGTTGCGCCGGACACTTTTCAGCAGCGCTTTTTCTGAAAATGGAACCTTGAAATAATCGTTCACACCGGCTCTGATTGCCGCGATCGCCCTCGATTCCGTGCTGTGTTGGGTTATAAATATGATCGGGACAGTGATATTGTTGCTGCGTATCATGTTCACGGGTTCCAGACTGTCCCGGCTGGAAAAAAGTGACGTGAAATACACGATAATCGCGGGATTTGCGCTGTTGACGATTTGATTCAGGTTGTCTTCCCGTTTGGCAAAAAGGCAATTCAAATCGATATGCGATGGAATCGAAGCGATGCGCTGGCTTAATCGATCTTCCACATCGATCAACAATATATTTAAAGGATCCATCGTTACCTCCTTTCCGAGGAACGAATCCCATTGTGCGATCCATTGGACATATAACGGTTTGATAAAAAACGACCGGGTCTTGTCGGCAGAAAACGCACCGTTTTATGTGTTTCTCTCAGAAAACAACTTGTACGTGGCAGCTTTGGATTAAAGTTTCACATTTAATAGGTGATCGGGTGCTGATTTAGGCGGACAAAGGGCAGGAACATCCAATTTCAACAAAGAACCGGACAAGGAGACAAAGGCCTGGTATAGCTGATTGTGAAACCCAAGACTCACGGTGGCAGCAACACGGAGATTAACTGAACAACGCACGGACCCCTGCAAGATGTAATGCGTTGTATCAGTGGCAATTTACTTTTCGCTATTTTACACATCAAATGTCAAGGAAAAATCATCCCAAAAAGGATATTTTTTTGATGACTGATTTTCAGCACAGCCCTATGCCTGCCCTTCAGCACCCTGCGTTAGAGGCTGTTACCTCATATCGAGCCGGCCATTCTCTGCCAACACGCTCCAGGCGATTGGTAATTTTATCAAAAACGGTTGTCAATACGGACTACCAAAACACGACTTGCACGTTCAGGCAGCGATACCCCGCTCCTCACCGCCGCAACACGCGGCAGCCAGACCCATCATATTCTGCGTGTCAAACGGGTGTTTCAAATCCAAAATGTATAATATGACGATTTTGGGAATCGAGGAACACCTGAGTGAACACTCGGTCGAAAAGTGGATCTGGTAACAAGGGCGTCGCTTAAACCAATTATGGGCCGTCAAATTTTGAGCGAGGTAGCGATGTTATGACGCGTGACTAATGATTTTCTCGATATTCACCCGGGGATTAAGATACTTTAGATTTCACCTTCGCCGGGCAGCTCGCGATCACAGATAAAAGAGCTTATAAACCAGCACAACCGTGATTACTATCAAGAAGAGAATTGGGAACTGGTTGGAAAAAGTCCGGAGCTGACGATTTTCTATCATCAGGAGATGGGCCGGATTCGTGCGCGCTATTTTAGAAAACGGTTTAAAGAGGCCGGTCTGAAAACAGCCTGGTTCGCAATTCTGGATGGAATGATCATCGCCGGAGGAAAAAGCAAGCAGGACGTCGAAACAAATTTAAAGGCGATCGTGCCGGAAGAAAAAATGACGCAAGTCTTCATTTTCCAGTATCGAACTGAAAACTAGAATTAAATGGTATCTTGCCTTTGATATTTCAACCTTAGGCGCAAACGCTATCGGTCGTTGTCGACGAAGGTAATCGTCAAATCATCCTCCGCCGCAGGATTGACCACCATGGGATAAAACCGCCTGTAAGCGCCGGTGCTCGCGATAATGGACATATCGCCAGGTTGTGTGTTGGCCTGGGTGCCGACCAGCAGGCATCCTTTGGTATTTTCATCGGTGTTGCCGCAATGGATTAAAATGAATTGAAAATTCGGAACGTCTTGAATATGCAGCATCCCCCTGTGAATATCGGAGAATCGTCTGCCATAGCGTTGATGAAATCCACCCTCGGTTCGCAATGTGATTCGATAGGATCCGGCCGGAATTCGGGTCTCTCCGACAACTTTTTCTTCGCGATACTCGTCTTCCAATCCGAAACACACAAATCGGCCGTCGACCGAGACTCTGCTGATTGTCGAATCAGCGTCTGATACAAATCTATCAACTAAAATTTCCATAAGACATATCCCTCCATTGGTTTGATATTAACAACCCAGAAGCCACACCTGCCGTTCAGATTGCACAATCAGCAGATGCTGCGAATCGATATCAGTGGTCAAAAACTTTGAAAATTGTTGTAAACGGCCGTATTCATCACCCTGCTCGGCAGGGTATCACCAAGGGCAGATTAGGGACGGACATGCACAAATGCATAACGAGCCTTAGGGTATAGATTAGAGTGGGGCGTAAATGGCATGTTTTTCATTCTCGTCATATTCAAAAGTGATGAATGAAGGACTGAACACCGTTGTCCTCTCCGGGCTTTCCTTTTAAAGTTTGAACCTGTGCCAAATATTTAATGGTAAATAATTCATTTATGCATGCCTGTCCCTAATTTTGTCCCAAAAACATAGGCTGCCACTACGGCCTCAGTGGTTGAGCAAACCCGGGCCACTTTCTGACAAATTTGGGCGGTCTTTTCCCCGGAGATTGGCATGTCGTATTCCTGTGGGCAACAAAGAAATCAACCCGAACATTGCATGAAATCTTTTCAGCACCTCGAAATGCCTTAACCATGAAAGTCTCAGTTTGGTGCAATATCCGGGTTAAATCGGCCTTTTTCACAGCGGCTGTTGATTGCTGTGTTCTATTTTTTATCCCATACTCGTTATTCTGTCAACACACAGCCGCGGCGACAGATTTTACGAAAAAGGCCGTTGTTCCAGCATCAAAAAAAAACACCGCCTGACCGGCCATCAGGCCGGTCAGGCGGTGGATGCATTTGAGGGTGACAATCGCAGTTTAAGCGGATTGACAATCTTGAAGCCCGTTTCAGCAGGCAGTTCGACGATCATATCCTGGCGTCCGGCAAGATCCGGATCGATGATTGTGCGACACTCCGTGCATACCAGATACGGATGCGGGCCTGGGTTTTAAACGTCGTAGCGGCGGCTGCGGTCACCGAATCCCAACTCTGAGTGTGACTTGAAAAAACGTTAAGGTCAATTCAGAAGAAATAAAAATTCTAAGTTCCCCCTATTAATCAAACTTACAGTAGGTTCAGAGGCCCTGGATGGTTAATGCGCCCCATAGCGCGGGAGGTGCCTGGCCGAGAACCTGGCGAAGACGCGAAATACGCTTGAGCTGCGTGTCACGCAAAGCCAAAACAGGGTTTTTGCCCGCTGTATAGGCTGTATAGAAAGTACGCATCTGTCTGACAGCCTCCCTGTCACTCAGCCGCCAGAGGCTCATCAATACATAACGCGCTCCGGCGATTTGAAACGATCGGCGCAGACCCAGCACGCCTTCGCCCACGAGTACATCCCCGAGGCCTGTGTCGCACGCTGATAACACGACAAGATCCGTGCCCAGAAGATTCATTCCAGCCACATCAAAAGCGGTAAGCAGACCGTCTTCATCACTTCCCAATCCGCCACGATTGATTCCGCTTAGCGCTAGGCCTGATCTGGAGAGCGTCTGAACGTGCCGAACAGTGGCTGTATCCCGGGCGACTGAATCCTCTTCGTTGAGATCCTGGCCGGGGCTTGTTTTCAATTCGAAAAACAGACCATGTGTTGCGAGATGAAGAACGCGGGGGTATGCAGACGAGCGGAGCTTTGCTTCTGTAGCGTATTTGCGCGTATAAATTTCGACATCGTCTCCCAGGAGCTTTTGAACAATTTCACCTTCCTGGCGGGTGGCTTCCAGGCGGCCAAGTTGCTTTTGAGGTTTAAAATACGGACTTTTTCGGCGCAAAATTTGGGGTGTGGAATTTAAAGCTTCATCAAAGTCCGGATCCATGACAATAACCGGGCGGCCGGGTTTTTTCTCCGGCACCTGTTTGCTCCCCACGATCTCGCGCCCGTTCGAAATTAAGTAAAGCGTAACCTGTTCGATCAGAAAACGGCCATCGGATGTCACCAGTGCGCTAAAGGGTACCAGGGCAAACAGAGCATCGGGGCTGATGATGACGTTGTTTATGCCTTTCAATTGATCCGCGAAAGGAGCCCAGACCACGTCGTAGAGCTTTGACAGGGCTTGCACTTGCGATTCGGGAAGCAGTCTGTCGCCTGCATGCAGCGCTTTAAGGTGGGCTGTGATCTCACGTTCAATCAAATCAGCATCACCTAAATCAATGGCCTTGGTTTTTTCGCCCGGATGCAGGATGAGCACCCAGTAATGAGCGCTTTCCAGAAAAATGTCACGATCTATATCGAAATCGTCAATCTTGACAACTTCAACCAATGCGGCATCCCGGGGAAGACTTTTTGCGACCAGGTCGGCCGTGATTCTTTGCTCTTTAAAACTGTGCTTTTGATCCGAAATTGCGTCCCAGGACGACATGCCCTTAAGAATCGATTCTGCGTAATTCTTCAGGGCCTGCTTTTCTGAGTCGGTTCCCTCCTCCTGAAATTCTCTCCACCACGGTTCGACGGAAAGAAGTTCCTCTCCATGCTCAATTTCCCGGATGAGTTGCCAGAGACCCTCAAAATCCCCGGCCACCACCTTTGTGCTCAGACGGTTTCGCAATAATACGAGGTTATCCACGGCAGCGCGCAGATCGGAGCTGGATTGCCCATGCAGGGTTTCCCAGAAAGCTTCTTCCGCATCGGTGACAATGGCCTTACGTCGCAAAACCAGATCGAGCATCTGGCGTGCGCTTTTATCATCCTCGGCACCCGATGCGCTAAGTACAGAGAGGCACTTCATGGATCGGTACCTTGCCTGAGCGCTGAATGCGAGCGATAGGGCCTCGCCACTCAATGATGATATTTCAGCGATTCTTGCTTCTTCGCTGTTCATAACAATATCACAGGCAGTTCGGGTGAGATCGCGGCTACCTAATTTTTTTGAGACCAGAGCCATATTCAGCACGGTATCGATATCAATGCGCTGAAGTTGATCCGTAATATTCAGCATTTCCTCAATGACATCCATCGCTTCCACGAAGCGACCTGTGCGCCTTAAGACGGATACAAGATCGTTCATGATCCGCAACCGGTCTTGAAGCGCATTGTTGGCTTTCAATCGATGTCTTTTCAATGACGCATGAATCATCTTTTCGACATTGACCAGCATTTGGTCGGCGAGTTTTTGGTTTTCCGGGGGCAGGTGGCTGCTCAAGCGTAAAATCATATGCGCCTGCAAGTCGGTAACGGCGCCAATTAAGTCAAGATCGTCGGCAGTTTTTTTTGTCAATGACATGGCGCGGTCGACATAATCCTGGGCAGCTTTTAGTTTTTCAAGACTGCCCTTCTCCAGAAAACGCTGAATATCCGCCTGCTTTATTGAAAGTTGAGCAAGTTCTATCAGCGTTGAAATCGTCGCTTTTTGACTCTGCGGCTCAGCAGCTTCGAACACCCCAAGAGCGTGCCTTAAATAATAATCGGCCACCGCATAATCGCCGCTGTCTTTTGCAACGACGCCCAGGCGAAAATAAAATTGGCCTGATTCAAGACCCGGCGATTGGGAGGCATAACGTTGCATGGCGCGGTAAGCCGCCTTCGCATGGATGCGCTCCAACGCACGGTACCCAAACAGGCCCAGAGATTCAGATAAAAACAGGTGCGCATGCGCTTCAATAGTTGTGTTGGCATTTTGCTCGGACATGGCGACTTTAAGAGCCAGGTATGCAAGAATGACAGCCTCGGTCAGTCGATTTTTCAAACGGCTGTTTCTTGCGCTCTCAAGCAATTGCTTTGCGTCTCGTTGCTGAGGATCTGTCAGCTCCAGTTTGGCAGCCGCCTCGGCAAAATGATTGGGATTTGTCGTCACGGTCAACACAAAGAATAAAAGGGAAAAAACAGGATATGATAATGCGCAAAGTAACTTTTTGTCGGGGCGCTTTGGGTTCGCAAATAGCATAACCGGCGAGTCTCTAGCTTACTTGATTGCGTCAAACTGACCCCATTTTAGAGATTCAATCCGCTGAATAAGCAATGCTCTTCGTTCGGATCTTTCGCCTCGCATTGTTTTCCAGACATCGACAAACGCTTTCATCATTGAATCCACTATTCCCAGGCCAGCTGTGACAAGGCCCGAGCGATCTTCACCCAGTATCAATTCATCGCTGGCCTCCAGGAATTCGGCGACACGTTTTGCTGCGCGCTCAGCAACTTTTTCGTAGGGATCAATTGACCCATGGGAACCCACGACTTCAATCTCAACAAGCAGCCTGTCCAAACCTGCATTTACATCCGCTCGCGCCTCCTCGTAGAGACGCTGAATATTCCGGAGGTCCTTTTTTTCAATCTCTCCGTCTTCAAGAAGAGAGCGAACCAGTTTGACTCTGCTTTCCGCCTGTGACTTTGTCCTGGACAAAACTTCTACACTATCGAATCGGATTTCGTTTTCGGTATCGCTTTTTGCCATTGCTAAACTCCAGAGACTGCCAGTTAAAATAACACCATAAAAAACCCAAAGTGTATCGACCTTAATACGAGATGAAACCCTGGCCTTGCATCCACTGAATGATCGGCAAAGGCAGAAGTATTCCAATAAACGCTGCAATGGTCGCACACTTTTCACGATGCTTCGGTCCATGACAGATTATCATACAGACGCATAATACCTGAATATTGCATGAAAATTAAAAAGAGTTCTATTCTTTCTTTACGAGCCCTTATGCGTGAGTTTACCCGCCTCTGGCGGCGCCGTAGGCGACCAGGGTTTGCACGCTGGAGTCGCCGATTATTCATGCAGCGGCTCATCGCCGTAAAACACCCCGACCCCTGAAACAGGTTAAAAGGATAGAGGTCGATATATCTTTTTAATTTTCAAGATAAGAGAATATAAAACCAAGATTCACTGCCGTGAGTATCCAGAATAGACGGCTATGTGTCAAGCGTTACTTGCACACAGAGATGGAACTTGCCACCAGCGCCACCGGGTCTGACGGGATGGCGCTGGTGAGTCGATCCTTTCGCAGTTTCGGCATGTTGCATCTTGAACCCTGCATACCTGAACAGGCCGACCAGGACCCTGGCCGCAGCATGGGCGCTGCTCGGCAAACGCGCCCGGCGCCGGCAATGCAGATGTCGGTGGCGATGATGTTCAGGTAGGCGTTGCAGTGCCGAAAATCGCAACAGGTATGCACGGCGATTGCCGCGCCGGGAACGGCATTATCGAAGGAAATTTCAAGTATCGTATCATTTAACGTAAAAGCGCACCGCAGGCACACTTACCAGGCCGGGTGGACTTTCAGTTTTAACCCTTGCCTGGACGGTGTGCGCACCCCGGCGCAGATGCCAGGAGATGCGGTCACCGGACGTGGTGGCCAGGTGTTTTCCATCCACATACCACTCAACCGAAGCATGGTTGGGCAGAGCAGAGAGCTGAAAATCGATTGCCTCCATGCTATCCGGAATCCGGGCGTCCAGGGCCAGGTGCAAACCGGCGGTGGGCTGCACGAATCGAATGGCCGGGGCAACTGCGGCCAGTGTCAGGCCCGGCGGCGGTTCGGTGCCCGGCACGAACCACTCGCTCAGCGACGGGCACACACCATCGGCGGCCGTGCCGGTCGCGCGGCAAATATCCCGTTTAACCAGTTTGGGGCTGAGATACAGCGGCCGGGTCTGCCGATGGCGGTTCAACTGGTCGAATACCGCGCGCAAAACCAGGGCCGGACCGATAGATCCGGTAATGCCGCCGGTTGCCGAGCCGTCCAGGTTGCCCATCCAGACACCGGCCGTGTAGCGGTGGTTGAACCCGACTGCCCAGGCATCGCGGTAGTCATTGGAAGTGCCAGTCTTTACTGCCGTTTGCACCGGAAAACGCAGCAGACTGCCGGCACCGAATTCACGTTGCCGCGCTTGCGGGTCAGACAGCATGTTTCCGATCAGTGAACTGATTTCAGCCGTCTGCACACCAAATTCCTGATTTTTGGGAGACCGGTCATTGATCAGATACCGGATCGGTCGGGACCTGCCCTGGGCCGCCATGGCGCTGTAAGCCCGCACCAGTTCAAGCAAGGTGACTTCCCCGTTTCCCAGCGCCAGCCCCTCGCCATAATATTGCGGGTGCCTTTGGAGAGATGAAAATCCCAGTGCGTGCAGCCGGCGCAAAAATGCATCGACACCCACATACTGGATCGCCCGCACAGCGGGTATGTTCAACGAATTGGCCAGCACCTCCCGCACCCGCAACCGACCGTAGTGAACACGGCTGTAATTTTTATAGGTATGCAGTCCGGCGCCCACCGGCATGGAAAGCGGGCGGTCGTCCACCAGGGTCGCGGCGGTCCAGCCATTTTCCAGAGCCAGCGCATACAGAAAGGGCTTCAGGGTGGAACCCGGTTGCCGGGGGGTGGTGACCGCATCGAACCATGCCGATGGGGTTTTCCCGGTATCCGACACCCCGTTGACCCAGGCCAGCACTTCGCCGCTAACATGGTCACAAACCAGGACCGCGCCGTTTTGCAGTCGCCGGCCTCTGAGATCATTCAAGCGCTGATCCAGGATCTGTTGAATGCGGCGCTGCAAACCACCGTCAAGGGTGGTGCGGATTTGGCGGGCGTCTTGAAGCGTCGACGGGGGTAGATGACTGAACAGGTGCTGCACAAAGTGGGTGGCCCGGATGGGTGGTGCGGGTGCCAGAATATGCAGTTTTTGGATGCGAATCCGATCCAGCTGACGCTTATCGAGGGTGCCGATATCCCGCAGCCGCCTGGCCAGCCGCCTCAGGGATCCCTCGATGGCAGCCGGATCCCGGCGCGGATCCAGCCGGCCCGGTGCCCGCACCAGGACAGTCAGCGCAAGCATTTCCAAACTGCTCAAGGTGTCCGGCGCACGATCAAAATAATACCCGGCGGCCTGTGCGACCCCCCGCCGCCGGGCGGCATAAGGCACCTGGTTGAGATAGAACTCCAGGATCTGGGCTTTGGTGTAGCGCTTTTCCAGCTGCACGGCCTCGAATCCTTCCAGCCAGCGTGACCAGATGGTCCGGGGCCGGGGGTGCCACATGCGCACCACCTGCTCGGTAATTGTGCTGGCGCCCCGGACGGCCCGCAGGGCCAGCAGATTTTGAAAAACGGCATGCCCGCGGGCCAGCCAGTCGACACCGCTGTGGTGGTAGAATCGTCGATCTTCAGATTCTACGAACCCCTGCTGCAGAAACATCGGTATCCGGTGCAGCGGCAGGTAATCGTGGATGTTCCAGCGGTTCTGGTAAGTAATAGTTAAGGGTGCCCCATCCCGGTCAAGCACCTGCACCTTGCGCACGGCCGCATCTTCCAGGGTCAGCGATTCCGGCACGGGCAGCAGATCCCGGTTCGTCTTCCAGGCCAGGGCCGAGACGGCCAGGATTGAGCCGAGCAATGCGAAAAGGATAATGCGGATAGGTTTTGTTTTATTGCTGCTCATACAATTATGAATACGGTAAATAGAGATTGAATATTTCACCGCCCGCTGCGCTCGAGACACAGAGGACGCAGAGGGTAAATTTTCTTTTCAATTGCCGCTGAGAGGGCGGTAATTGAAAAACACCAGCCGCTTAGCGGCAATGTTCAAACTCGGGTTGACTAAAAAATTATCATCGCAATTTGTTTATTCCCGAAGGGATGCTATTTTGTGCTTACCGCCGTCCTGCCACCGCGTCTGCGGTGGCAGGACGGCGGTAAGCACAAATAACAAAAAACCTCTGCGCTCTCTGCGTCTCGAGCAACGCGGGCGGTGAATTTCTTTTCTTCATTCTTCCATACGCACCACCAGCCCGGCAGGCGCACCTTTACCGAAAACATCCGGATCGTACATCTCTTCGGTGTGCACCGGCAGGACGCTGAACTCGCCCGGGGCAATCGCCTGGGCGGTGTAGGACAGGTGGTAATTGCCGGCCGGCAGATACTCGGAATAAAAGCGGGCCGAGTCGTGGCGCAGTTCACGGTGATAAAAAGCCCAGCGCGAAATGCCGTAAGTTGTCCAGTCGCTGAAGCGGTGCCAGAAGGACGTGTCGGCCGCCTGAAAGTCGGCCCTGTCGGCATCCACCTGCGAGGCCGTGGCCAGATCGCGGCTGACCGGTTCCAGCCCGCCGGGAACCGGATCGGCCACCACGACAAAATTGCGGGCAGCGGGCAGGGAAAGGAAAATATCGACCCGCACCAGCTCGCCCCGCTCAATTTCCAGCGGGTTTTGCAGCAACTCCCAGCGCCCGTTGCGCTCAACACTGTATTCACGGCGTATTTCGATCCCGGCATTGACCGGATCGGCTTTCAATGCCAGGGGTGCATACTGCAGGCGGGCGGCATAATAAAATCGCCCTTGGCCCTGACGGTCAATGGTTACCGTGGCCCGGCGTCCGGAATCATCCGGTCCGATGGCACGCTTGAAGGTGCGGGGTTCATCCCGCAGATCGTTAAAATGCGCCCGGCCGAATATTTTGGCGTCCAGCTTTGCAATCAGCTTCATATCCGGTTTGATGTTTTCATAAACACGGCTGTAATCAACCAGGGCGTTCAGGCAGAACATGTTTTCCTGGGTATTTTCCCAGTGATCGCGATTGCGGCGGCTCTGGGTGATCGTTCGAACCAGTTTGAATGGCATATCGCCCACAAGCCTGCGGCCTGCGGCCGTTTCGGCATAAGCCACCAGCGCGCTCAAAACAGCTCCCTGGGTCCGCAGCGTCGAAGCCAGGATACGGGCATAGCCGGCATCCAGGGATTCGGTAAAAACCAGCTTGCCCCCGGTTTGATTGGCATGGCTCAGAATCATTTGGGCCACCTCCCGGCGCAGGGTCCCGGTGTCCGGCACACGGACAGCGGCCAGCAGGTAATGGGCTTTGCCGAACAGGCTCATCCGGGGCACGTGGGGCCGGTAGCGCAAAAGATCTTCCGGCCCGACCAGACCGTGTTCGGCCAGTGCCGCCAGCGCCACGGCCCGCACCGTAGAGGCCATGCCCGGGCTGTAAAAATAGGGCAGCACATCGCGCCGCAGCAGCTTTTGAAGGTATTGATGCAGTTTTTTCTCCACCGCGGCCGCCACTTCGTAGCCGCCCTCCCGCAGCCAGTTGAAAGCCATGGCGCTGTAGGCGCTCAGGTAAGGGCTGGCATACCTGTCTGCGGGAATGTAATACCTGAATTTTGCACGCAAATCAGCGCTATGAACACTTTGCAGTAATTTTCTATTTTTACTGCAGTATTTTAAGGTCAATCTAACGGATAATTTTTTCTTTTATAATTACTTCTT
>Ga0126335_1000822_pt1 | contig 16041 bp, 14 predicted proteins | sample OlaspJWI45metaG_FD_108409 | JGI IMG/M metagenome (GOLD analysis project Ga0126335, IMG submission 108409) | Marine gutless worms symbiont microbial communities from Oahu, Hawaii - Olavius sp. 1 OAHU.JWI-45 metaG | ecosystem: Host-associated > Annelida > Digestive system > Unclassified | place... | reverse complement strand
GAACTTAGGCCTCCCGCTGCCGGGATTTCCTTATTCCCGGGCGCCCGGGAATCCCGGGAATGACATTTGGAAATTCCCGATTCCCGGGAATGAAAATACAGGTCCGGGAATGCATTCCCTACTAGGAACTTCACTATGCTAACGAATAATTATCACAGATAATTGACCAAGACTGTGCTAACAATAGAAAGCTAATCACTGTTCATGACATCATCATCATCACTGTCGTCATCATGTTCACTCATTGCGCTGTCCGCAGATACAGTCAACTCAGCCTCTCTAAGCCTCGCCAGCGTCTGTTCATAGCGAAGTGCGTAGATGTTCTCCATACATCTGTCAAACACAGTACATCAACTGCATACATCACACACTGTCACTCTATCGTAGCAGGGATGGCAAGAAACTTTAGCTTAAGACGGAAACGTTGCAACTGAGACCACAACCCTCAAACTTGTCGTCTAAGACCAAGTCCAGCAAATATGCAACCACTTAATAGTGAGTGAGTGAACAGTTTTATGTACAACTTGACAAGTGATACATCACTTTGGAAACATGTACTATCAGGCAATTAACTGCCCTCGTATTGACAACCAAACTGACGCTACTGAGAGATTATATTCAAAAATGCACTCTAAGCCCAAGACTAACAAACTTGCCCGAGTGAACAAAAGACATGAACAATCCCATACATAAAAGCCGAGTTATATCAAAATGAACAGCTGTTATTTATCTTGTTAGGGCTGTTTGTAAAATTGTGTGTGCAATTGCTGAGGTACAGAATACAGCACAGAAAAGATCATCTCCTTTTTATCCTCTTTAACAATCTTACACCTACAGATTTCCCTCAATAGCCATGATGTCCACCTTTCGTCAAATCTAATCCTCAGTTGCAATATACAAAACCGGAAAAGTCGTAAATTTCATCCTTCCTAGAAAGTTGTGACATGAACTGTCAGTTGCTATTCACTGAAAACTTAACTTAAAAGTGGTGACATTCAAAACAACTGCCTTATTTCAGATAAACACACACAGTTTTGGTTTACTGTAGTTTCTACAAACACTGACTTATTTCAATAAAATTTGACACATACTGAAGGAATTTGCAACACAAAAATTGTTGATATGTCCACTTCACCCGCATAATGTTGCTACATTACCTTGGGAAAAATTTGTGGTTTAGGGACCATTCTGGCCAATTTGTTCTGTCAATGGAGCTGTCAAATTGACTTCAAAACATGCAAACAAGATATGACCAATGAAAGATTTTTACTGTTGCATATTATTGTGATATTGTCCTAATGCAAGAGATGCTGTCATTTTTCATTCACTGGTGCCATTGCCGTCGTGACACTGACATCTTCCAGCAAGACAGTGCACAGCACATCATGGACGTTAGACAATTGAGTTACTGCTGCGTGAATCTCCGAAGTTCATTGGTTCGGACTTATAGATGCCCATTAGCCCCAATCCTAATTATCACATATGGAACGTGATGCAAAATCGTGTGTATCAGACACCAATTCAAGATGTGGCCAATCTGAGACAATGCTTGGCTGACACTTGTGGATGATGCTGTCGACGAATGGCATAAGAGACTTTAGGCCTGAGTGGATAAAAAGGGAGGAAATTCTGAACACTTGCTATAATACTAGGACTCTACTGTGCATAAAAACTGGATAATTTTTCATTTGTAAGTAAGTAAGTGAATCTGTGTTTACGCAGCAGTCCTTCAGCCTAAACTGTCACAGAAGCATTATGCTAGTGTTTCATATGTTCTACAGAATAGCATCGTCTTCACATTAAAGCACACAGAACTGAGTCAGTGTCAGTGATGGGTCACAAACTGATAATGGGAGTAAGTTTTACAGAAACAGCAAAACATCTATGGCAGTATCTCGTTGTTCAGACACTTGTACACCAGGACACACACTCTGTATTCAGTTCTCTGCTGAATGGGCAGCCAACGTAGTTGATCTCGAACGTCGCTGGTGATGTGGTTGAACTTCTGCTAACGGAGTATGATTCGAGCTGCAGCATTGAGCACGTTCTGTAGAGGCTGGACAATGGCCGTGCTAACACGGTGGAGGACACTGTTACAGTAGTCTACCCGACTCGTAACGAACGCGCATACTATGGTTGTGGCAGCATCTTCCGTGAGTGACTTCCGCGTGGTATTCATCGGCTGCAGATCGTAAAAACTCTTGCCAGACAGGCGTAGGACACCGGATGCGAAGGTCAGTGCACTGTCGAGCAAAATGCCGAGGCACATTGCAACGATAATGTGTAAGTTTGGTTGTTAAAGTCACTATTGTGCAGTTCATATATTTCCCAAGGTACAGTGCCTTGTAGGTGAGGTGGACAAAGGAATATTTATTATGTTGCAAATTTCTTCAATATATTGTGTGCCAAATACTGTAGAGATTAGCCAACATTTGTTGAGACTACAGCAGAACAAGGAATGCGAACATTTTTTGGACCACGGTGTAGAATGCCTTTCCATGTCATCATATACAATAGTTACAAACTCATAAAAATAGTTTAGTTTGGTATGGCTAACATACATTCTGTTGACGTCCTGTACAGTTTGTAGACTCTTATGCAAGTCATTGACAGCTGGTAGAACAGCGAGCGAACGTTGTTTGAGTTGTGTTCCTTGCGACTCTAACAGCAGATGGTTCCACATCATGTAGAAACCCTTCTCGGCAGAGTCATCCAGCTGTGATGCTACGAAACTGAACAGCTTGTCGACGTAGATGTCGGGGAGGGCACGGCAGATGTAGTCAACTACAACAACGACAATGTATAGTAGTAGTAGTGGTGGTGGTTACTCAATTATTTACTGTAAGTATTTACATAAAAACAAACCAGTGGTTCTCAAACTGTGTTACGTGGCCCACTAGTGGTCTGCAGGCAGATAACTGTGGCTTAAAATTTATAGCCTGAAGCCATGTAATCACTTTGCTGATTTCTGGTCACAAGTGATCTCATTCAACACATTAGAATATGAACTGTATGTATGACACTGTTCAGTACTTAACTTAAACTCTGATGTTCCAATAGCAGTTTTATTAGTGGACAAGACTTTTTAGCACTGTGTTTTTCCTAGCTACAGCTGAAAAGTAACATACGAGTGGTCTGCTGGAGTTTCTAATCTTGGTAGGTGGTCCGCATTCATACAACTTTGAGCACCCTGACCTAAAGTATGCCCATTGGGGCCAGTTCTTTCACATGCCGCCTTACACTGGACCAAGTAGAAAACTGGTCTACTCAGCATTAGAGTGGGATGGAAGTGCCTGAGGAAGGTTGCTCCCTTTGGTCTGGGATAGAACCCAAGACCTTCTACATTTCACTATCACACACATTACTAAACAGAGCACAGAGATCAATATATTTGGACTATGATCTAGCAATAGGGCCAGGGGACCCGAAAATGGAGCCAGCATGACAAAATGGCCTACTCTGCCGGGAGCCACTTGTGACCAGAAAAAGTTAAAACACAACTGCCTACTTTCAGTGGGTGGCACACGTTCGACAACGTGACAGATGAGCAGTCGTTCATTGAGTCTAAAAGCCATCATAACGGCAGAGAGAAACTCGTGGTCATTGACGGCCTGACGTACACGGTCTGGGGTCACGGTCACGTCCAGCTCAAACGGGTCAAAGGTCACGCTCTGGTCAAGTGAATAGACCAGCAGACCTTCGGTTGTCGTTGCCGCAAATGACCGACCTAACAATAGGACACCACAGCTTTGACTATGCTCGTTAAAGTGATCATAGGACGGTTTGATGTCCCACCTGACACATTACTGACCATTTCGGGGATGAATAACCCAGACAACTACTTGACTGGTGCTAACAAAATCAAACAGAATTTACAGATAACGTTAAACAGAAAACCTATAAACATGAAAAAGCTACTAAGTATCAACATACAAAAAACTAATGAAACTAAAACCTTAAGGTGCCTTTTACTGCACTCGCACAAAAACCAAACGACTATTCTACACCTCCTAAAACTGACACAGCACAACTGTTTAGTAAGTTATTTAAAATCTAATTTCAATTTAAACTCAGCATTGCATTTTTTATTTACTCAGTCAACAGCATTTGCAATGAGAATTTCTGAGCATTTCAATCAAATTTATTACACAGACTAACACAATGAAAAAATGATAACTCGTTCAAGATGAAGAGATTGTTAACTTTTTGATAATTAATCACAACGCAGCGACTATTTATTTCCTTAACTGCTAATTTTCTTCTAACAGTCAACCACGCTATCAATCGTTAGTTTGCCCACCTTTAGCTTAGAGTGACAAAAAGAACTACAGTCAAACCTTGTTAACTCGCCCCTCAACAACTCGCCAAACTTGTCTCTCGCCATGCCAAAGCCCAGGACGGATTTCCTCCCAAGCATTTTACCTCTTTAAGTCACCTCTTGCCACAACGTAGACAAGTCTTGCCCAGTGTAAACTGACCTCTATAACTTGGCATATACACAGAGCACTAGTCTTGGAGGGTCACGTCTTGGAGCCAACACTGGTGCTATGAGCCTGTGAACCGAGCTGCAGTGACATTGTAGGCCTACCTTAGTGCACTGTGCAGCTGTTTATCTCATCCATCATCCCAGAACACAGGCCACCCTGCTCCTGCTACAACTCAATGCAGCATGAGGAGGGTGATACTGGCTGTCCATCACCTGTCCAGTATTTGCGCACATACAAGCGTTTAGCACGACTTTGTTAACTGCAGTCGGCCCAACAGACGGACACGCATGTCATCAGCTCCTATGTAAGATGACAGTGCTGAGCAGGTGTGTCGGCTTAGGTCTAATCTACAGGCTGTGAGCAGCGTCGAGGCACTGGATGACACGCAGCCATTGCCTCATGTAGGCTAGGCATAAATGTGCTGCTGTTTCCAACAAATAGACAGCTATCTCCTACAGGCCTTAGGCCTGTCTGTTACTTGCCACCAGTCACATAGTAAAGGTATAACATAGGCCCTAACTGTTGTGTATCACAACGCAGACTTGACATCATGGCCTAGGGTGTAGTGTGCTCCCAGCTCCACCCTACACCGTAAATTTGCCACCTCACCTCTCGCCACAATTTGGCCAGGTACCAATGGTGGTGAGCTAACGAGGTTTGACTGTACAATGGCAGAGTTATACCAGTGGGACAGAACTGTACACATGTCACGCGGACTTCAGGCTTCCAGTGTCTGGAACTCAAGTCGCCTCCGACAACCCCTGGCAGAGAGAGAGATTTCCCCTTGACATCACCCTCACCCTCATCCACCAACGACAGATTCCCCCACTCCGTCATCTTACGACGATCCAGAAACTCCTGACCATTCAATACAGACACGCAAAGTCATGCAAAGTCTGAATTTTTATCTATCTGTCTGTGGCATAGACTGCAATAGTTTGTTGGATGAATGTAATCAGTGAGTCGTTAGTTTCATGCCAACATGTCAGCATGTAATAGGCTATTCAGTGCCAAGATTAACACTGATGACTACATACGTGTGCCTAAAGCTAAGGATAAAACAGTACACCGTGTCAACAAAAAGGTGCCACTTTGTAATCAGCTGTAACTTTGTCAAGTGTCCACCTATATCCACAATCTTTTCACCGCCGAAAAGCACATGCCACTTCCAACAAAATACATATGACACTTCCCATTACACCTTAAGTATGTTGCTGCACTACCTTGGGAATTTGGGAATATATATTTGTTAAAAATTACAAAAAAATACAGTGTGTACGAGAAAAAAAGAAACATTTCATTTCCTATCTCAAGTGTCCATAATTTGCCTGCACATACGATCAAAGATGCCCACATCTCTCATCAATTGCATAGTCAATGATGCTGTAGTCCATGCCATGCAAAACGTTCAGCAAGTGCTGCTTCACCTCATCAACAGTATGCTTCCATGACTAATAAACTTCTGCTGGATGACACCCCATACCCTGTAGTAGATCATTTTAAGGTTGGGGTTGTGTTTGGTGGCTAGAGATCTGGTTGAATAAAAGAGGTGTCGCCTGCTACAGAAGTCGTACAGTGTGAGTGTTGCATGCTCAGTGTGCATGGACGTTGAAAGTATTTAGGTCTGTTTATACAGAACTGTCTGTTTTTTCAAAGAATAATTAACAGGCACCAAAACTGGCATAATACGTAAGTAACTAATACATAAGTAAGCGAGATGCATTAAAAGAGATGTATGTAAAAATCAATGAATTTTTTTTTGCATTTTCTTTCAGATTTGGAGCAAATTTGTATTCCTGATTTCCCATAGTAGTGAAGCAACACACTTAAGGTGTGGTAGCAAGCACTATATGTATTTTGTTGAACACGATGTAGATTAAAATAAAAGTTATTTAGCTACGACCTGAAGGAAATAACAAATACTAGAATGGGTTATAAAATAATTTTCTTTAATAATAAAAAAGTAATTATATTTTTATTGCTGACATCTTCAAAAAGTCAGTTTCTGTTGATACTGACCAGCGTTCCGTCAAAGGACAAGTTGCATGTGATCTCAAACTTCTTACACAAGATTTGGTGTTCAACAGAATAGATGCAGATGTTCTTTGAGTGTCCGGCAGCAAGCAGATGTTGACCATCGGCTGTGTAGCACAGCGTGCGGAATGACCTGTCAGTTTCAACATTGTCAATGGCAGACTCCATCTGAACTCTACCAGTGCTCTCAATTCATGCAGTATAATGTGTGGTGATAATTACAACACTTGAAACTGTAATAAACGTTTTTTCTTCAAATATTCTGGTTTTTAGGTATCCCACTTCACTGCAAATGCTTTGAATATAAATGTTACACAGTGACAAAGATGAATAATGTTAATATCACCATAACTTGCCTATTTTGCTATTATTATACTAAAACAGTCAACAACAGAGTGAGTGAGTAGAGGCTTAACGTCCCATTTGACACTTTATAGGTCATTTCGGGGACGGTTTTTACAGGACAGATGACCCAACCAACAATGTCAAAGCACTGAAGGAAGCCAGTTTGGCTGCTGAGATAGGCTTCAATCCCTCTGTGATCACTCAATGTTACAATATAGACTAAAAGCAACTGCCTCTATATGCTAAGCACAGCATAAGGGTCGCAGTGTGACAAAAACTCAACCTGTTGGACCTGTAAGCTGCTTAGAACATCATGCAACGAAAATGTTGCATAACATTATAGTAACAACAGCACCTCTGTTAATACGGCCGTCGGGCGTTTTCACTTGCCGGTCCGACGGTCTGGAATTCGTTGCTGGGCGAACTGAGAGATCCAGCGTGCGGTTTTGACAGTTTTAAACAATTTCTTAAGACAATCCTTTTTAGTCTCTACTAATGTGACCAGCGCATTAGAGGTTTTTTTAAAAAAAATGATATGCTCTATATAAATTCACGTTTTACTGACTGACTTACTTACTTACTTAATACTCATTCTTTGCCGCAGACCAACATCACATACCAGATGAGGCTGCAGAGGCTGAGGGGTGCCTGGTTTGGTCTCCTTTTACAACATCCGGCCAGAAAACAGCTGTGGGACTAATCTTATAACCCCAAAGCCACACAATTAAGCACATCAATATCATATCAGAGCATGATATCATGTCATTTGAATTCTATGACTATTATTGCAACGTAATGACTTGGCAGTCTTTGACATCAACAGTTTATCAGCTCACCCAGTATATGCAGATTGCAAAAAAAACCATTTATAACAATTAGAACTTTCAGTCATGTCTGCGTGTATCTCTGCTTTGGGTTGCAAATGTATGTTGAATGCAATGAGCTACAAGCTTCGTTCTTCATGTGCAGATAAACTTCATAGAATCTAAATCATGTCTGGGTAACAGGAGCAATACGACTGACAATCTCAGAGAACAAGCAAGGTAAACTATCAACAAATAACAAAGAAAAACAAACTTTGCGTTGGCCGACTTCTTTGCAGTGATCTTGTCACCTTCACGGCGTGTGTACCCAAGATCGTGTCGACCCTCAATCGTCTGTGTTATGTCCTCTGATTGAACGTCCATTACTGAAATGTGACCATTCAGGGTTGCGACAGCCAGTTTGCTGCCATCTGGGCTGTATGCCAGTGCAAGAACTACACACACATGGGAAACAACAGCAGCAATGCACTATTCACGTTTAACGTTAATCTAATACTAGAAACCAAATGCATTGCCGAAAGACGACGCAAAACTGGCAGAAACTCAACAGTCTGCAATAGCAATAGTTACGCAATTACTAGCTAAAGATGGCAGATCCGTGCCTGCGCTGCAACAGAAAAGGGGGTGCCAAAAAACAAAAAATATATTCCAATTTAAAAGATAAGAATGCTGACATTAGTCACTTTGCAATCAGGAGATGTTTGGGCCTGTATATCTCCTGGCCAAAAACAAAAATACATAACGTTGGTGCAGGCACACAGTCACTTGCTGACATCACAGTCGACGGTAACCTGGAGGAATGTGTGGAGAGTTTTGTGTAATTGGAAAGTGTCTGTGACGGCACCCTTGTCAAAGATACGACGAGACCGACACTTATCACTGTTCGTCAAGATCTGGACATACAAGGCACTTGTTCTCTCCACTCTTCTGTATGCAGCAGATACATGGAACGTGCATGCTAAAGATGCCTTGAAAGCTTTCACATGAAATCTCAGCATCAGATGGCAGGATCACATCTGTAATGTCAAATTTGCAAACTAGACTGGTCCCCCTCCAGTCATGAATCACATCAGCAAATGTCGCAACTCCATTTTTGGTTGCATCACCAGGATGCCGTGTAAGGTCCCAGTCCATCAAGCTCTATGTTGCCAGGCTGACCTGTCTCTCGGCCGTTTCCCAGACAGATCGTGGAAATGTCATTCAGGTCGTCCTCCGAAATGCAAGCTGGACCAAATCCATGATGCCAGCCAAAGCCCTCCCCAGCCGATGTGTGGTGAGATGCTGTCAAGCATGGTCATCGACTTCGCGCTAATGACGATGATGACAACAGTCAGGAAATGTAGCTGAAAGTTTAACATGGGCAAACACTGCACAGCTACATTCTTTCCAGTAGAGAGCAGCATCGAAATTCTGTTTAAAAGTGTATGCCACCAGCACAATCACCAATACTACCAGCAGTACTACAACTATACAAACCGTCACATGAGAAAGGCTTCAGAGAGCGTGCTCCTCCCTTGCTGGTAAAGATGTCCCAGAGGCGCACAGAGTGGTCCCATGAACCACTGGCGAGAGTGGAGTGAGCTGCTGAGAATGAGAGGCAACTCAGAGGACCTTCGTGACCAGTTAGTATCTGTCATCACAACATAGCAATTACAGCAACTGACGACAGAGCTCTTATTGAGTCTGTGAAGAATAAGCACTCTACCAACTTCTTTAGATGCTATTTTAACTAGGCCTGTTTAACTGCTTTAACCTCTATTTCAAACTGATGCATATTTTCTTAATCATCTTTGCACTCTGTAATGCCTATAACACAAAATGTGATCAGTCAAACCCATACAATAATGTATTTATATTCACGTTATCAATACATAGAAACAATCCCAAACTTTTATTGGATTATCTAACGATCAGCTCCGCGAAGAAAAGTTGGTGTCCAAACCGAAAACCACATACGCAGCCAAAAAAGACAACTGGTCACATTTTTGTTTTACTTCTTGCTTGTAGAAATAGTCAACTACTTACTTGCTTACAGCGAATATATAACCGAGATTAACCTCGAGCAGTCTTGCCGTCTGCATAGACCAGACATAAATCTCGTAGGTGTCTAATGTTCCAGCCACAACTATTTCACCACTCGTATCAACAGCCAGACAACTGTACTGACATGGAGACCGACCCTCAGGGCTCGTAAATGTGCGGAAATTACGATATCTACAAAATATGCACATTTCATATTTTATCATGACACAGGCGAGCGAGCGAGTGAGCGAGCAGAGGTTTAACGTCCCACTCGACACAGGCGGAATTCCAAATTGGGGTCTTGTGACGTAAAGATGAATAGCTACTGAAAGACAGTGCTGTCATATTTTTCATATCTTATATTAGCAGAAATACATTTTTGGTGATTTGGTCACAGATTAATGCGATACAACATCATAAAAAACGATTTAAATACTAAGCAAAAGTTGCGCGATCTAGCAAAGCCGAAGTGCCTCCAGCTCATATTACGATAAGGGCGAAGGCAAAAAAAAACAATTTTTTCTTTGACTGGGCGTTCTAGGTTCCAAAAACCACATGTGACTTCACTACACATCCCCTACTTCATTTATATTGGCAACTATAGCACACCTTTTATAACAGTTTTGACGATTATCATATGACAAGTTCTGGCGCCACCTGAACGACAATGCACGTCACTGACTAGAAACTGCAGCTATGCATGGACTACTGCAACTAACTTGTTCATGTCGAAGGCCCTCACAGTGCCGTCCAGGGATGAAGACACAATAGCCTTGCCAGACTGAGTGAAGGCAACTCCAGTCACTGCAGCAGAGTGCTGTGTGAACGTCACAAAGCAGAAACCATCTGACGTCTTCCAGACTTTCACCTGCATAGACAGAAACACATCTGAGCAAGATGTGCTAGAAACCAGCATCAAGAATTCACTGAAAGCCAGTAACGAAACAGTCAGTGTATAACAGACACAGTTTTTCTGAAAACAATTGTTAACCACTGTTATTTGTTATATAGCATAAATGTCAGTCGGAACAATCGCTGGTATAAAAACAATAAACCTCATCGCAAAGATATAATGAAGACAACAGAATGATGCTGGGGCTTTGCCATGAATGCTAGGACTCTGGTACGACACTTTGACTGACTGACTGACTGATGAACAACCGCAAAATACACCAATCATATCTACTGTCACCAATTACACACATTTGACACATTCACATATGTCACACTGCGGACCAAAAGTGGTCAACTGCAATGTAACTTTAGAGAAACTATAAAACATACACTAACTTAGGGAACAGATCTGCTGCTACGCTGTCATCTTAGCTGCACACTGGGCCCAACGATGTGGCCTCAGCTCCAGAACGTATCAGGCAGGATGGCATGTTTGTAACAACAACAACTGTAGCAGCAGCAGCAACAAGAACAAGTGGGTGAAGTAATTTGGTGATGGCTGCATTGAATCCTCCCATGCCACACTCACTCTCACAGCACAATGAGCAAAACTTTTCCCCAAATCCCCCTTCCTGTAGGGGGGTCGGAAGCCCCAAGACCTTGGAGCATTCAGCCATTTCTGCAGGGCACAGATGCAACAGACAGACACCACGGAAACATCGGGTGCAACAGTCCACAGCTCATGCCTAACAACACAACTTGCCTTTCCATCCAGTCCACCAGTGACAATGAACTGAGCATCAGGTGAATACGCCAACGCGGCCATGCTGCCAAAGTGACTCTGTTGTTTCAGGACGTGAGTCTGACTCTGCCACTCCCACACACACAGCTGACCCATCTCACTACTGGCCAATGCTATCCACTCAGCTGACTGGTTCACCGTCACCGATGATATTGCATTCACTGCTGATGAGTCTGATATGCTGCAAAAAACAGAACCAGAGACCACTGTTATCCCAGCTCCATCAACTTTATCTTTTGTGTTGCTTTTTACCCCCTATTTACCCATTTTTATCATCAAACTTCTTATTTATTCATCTTTTATCGTAGCTAAACAGCTTCCACTAAATCGTCACTTTTTTACCGTTTTTGTTAACCATGGTAAACATCTGCAACATCATTGTAAGGCACGGCCCAATTGTGCTGTGCCGTTAACTTGTCACTTGCCACATTCTTTTTAACTGTTAATAATTCCATTGAAAAAACCAAACTCAGCCTTATTCTAGCATTCGAAGATCTAATAATGTCTAACACTGCTATGGTCAAACTGACGATTTGTTAAGAAGCACACAGTCAACTAACGTGAAGGATTGTAGAAGACAGAAGTGCGGCATCTCGTGAACTGTGAATGACCCATCATCAAACCCAGCAACCAGGATTCTTGTGTCCTTATGGAATGCGGCACATGTCAGGTAGGTACGAGGCTTCGACGTGTCACGACCTTCATTGTAGTTGTGTCTGTCACAAAACACTGAAACTACAGTGAGTGAGCAGCTTCATAACAGCATATCAGCACATATCAGGCTTATCATTAGATGATTACTATACTAACTATACGATAAAAAAGAGAAGATAAATAATAATAACAAACGGCCAAAGTAATTTGGGGGTCCCGAAATTCAAAAGTAGGTCACGTGACCCCACCGTTGACCAATATGACTTACTTTTACATAGTTTTCATTCAGGCCTCCTACCCGCTATATGCATGCAAAATTTCAAGTCTATAGCTTCAGCCATTCCCGAGATACGAGGAGGGTCCCAAAATTGAAAAGTGGGTTCTCCTCCTCCTCTGTGTGGGAAATCAGGACCCCAGTGTAACACAATGTTCCATAGGCCCCCAAGAGTGTTCCCCCAAACAGCATCTTGCTCTGTTCAGCCGTTTTTGCACAGTGAACCTGATTTGAGCCGCACGACAGACAGACTAATGGACGGACAGACAGACTGACAGACACCGCGAACATTGGTGATAATAGTCTGTATCTCATGCATTCGATGCAGCCTAATAATAATAATAATAATAATACTACAAGAACTTGTAACATGCACATAATCAAATAAATTAGCTATGTTAAAAAATAAATAACAAATACTAGGTTTGATGATAAAAAGGGGTATATATACAATAAAATAGTGAACTCAAAAGATAAATTTGATTGATGTAAGATAATATTTGGATAAGGATGCAACAAGTTCAAATTCAAATGTTGTCTAAGTCCGAGTCATCTTCATCAAAATCTGTCAAATTCCTAGCATTTCACAGATGTGGACTGCATTACAAACTCACAACACCAGAACACTTCCTGCAAGATGTGTGAACCTCCCAAAGATCAAAAAGTTTTGGAATACAGTGAAACAAATTCACAACACAGCATCATTCTACAAAGCACCATTCTACAGCTTCCTAAGATATTCGATAAAACACAAAGACCGATTCATAACATTCAGCAGTCCAAGCAACTCACGTTGCAACACGTTTATACAAAATCTTCTCCGCTGCATCGTCATCATCATTGCCCATCTTTGTCTTCTTGCTGCCTGCAAAAACAACAAGAGCAAGCACGCTATGTCACACTGGACATATGAGAGAAGACCAAGTCTTTGCACGCACTCAACTGCACTGGTACTCAGTTGAGGTCCCCAGGTGGCCAAAGTTAATGTCTCTCTTGGGCAAGTGACTACGAATGCCAACTTTAGTCCTACGTTTTAACAGGGACGTGAAGCCCGATTATTTTGTGGGACTCTGACTCTCCGGCGCATAAAAAAATTAGGACTCCAACTGTGAAACTATGGCATAGACACATGCAGCCTCTCTTCCTGCCTGCGCCTTAAAGACTCTGACTCCAGGCCAGAATCCTCGAATCTTTGGACCTCGACTCTGACTCCACATCCCTGCTTCATAACATATCTTAGCTCAGGTTTCAGAGATTCTGACTAACTAAAAAACTAGTTAATTGATCAAAGGATTGACTAAGTGATTGACTAGCGGAAACTGATGGATTCGAGAATCTACAAAGGCCAGGTTAAGTAACGTTCATCACAAACACACTACAGTGACCTCTACGTCTCTTCGACCGTCCAGGCTCAATGTCGTCATCATCCTCTGATGAAGATGACTCGTGAGCTGGACCGTGACTCCGGTGGAGATCAGCATCAATGAGGTCTGTGAGCTCAGTGTCACACTGGAACACGAACAGCTGACCATTACGACTCACTGAGTACACCTAACACAGACACCACGAAACACATTAAACATCAACATTTGCCAGCTTATACATTCACCAACTACTAGCAAGGAATGGCACTCACCATATGGTTCTGTTATGTCCATGTACTATAAAAAGTGGATCACTAGGTGATGGCTTTAAAAAATTACATAGGGTTTTGCTGCTCTCATTCTGAAGTTTTTCCATTATCCCAGCCAGCACTGCTTCTAAATGTCCATAGTTCTCATAATACAAATTTTCAGACTATCAGGCCAGTGCTGTAATACAATGTCATGTTTGCCAATTTTACTATATAACACAACGAAGCATAGAGCTTTTTCACTATCATACTTAACCGTAATTCAACAGAAATGTAAACTAACGTCGAGAGAGTTGTGTTCAAAGAAGACGGCGACGATGGCGTCTTTGTGGCTAGATAGAGAATAGACAATGAGGTTCCGACATCGCTGAGCAGCGTAGACCCGACCGTGCATGTCGTTGCCTCCCACCACAAATGCCCTGCCAACCACATTTCACACAAATCTCACTCGAGTCTCTTGTACAAGCATTGCAAGAAGAGCCCATCCATGTTTCTTCATACTCACAGCAATGAAGCATTGTCTGAAGAGACAGGTTATTGCAACTGATGTCTAACAAGAAGCTGCTGCAGCAGTATCTCACGTCAGTAAGTGGTAATGTAGTGACGTTGAAGGACTTATGAAACATGACTCAAAGTTCACAACTAAGCGACCACAATGACATCAATCAGTTCGTGGGAAGTCTGGCTTACAAAATGTAGATAGTTAAGTTGGAGTGACCCTGTGGCAGCAATAGCGAATATGGTAAAAAGAAACGTAAGGAGACATTCCATGATCTTTCAGTTCATTTGCATGCTAGTACCAATAGAGATCGTGGCACACCGCTCAGTGTGACATATTTCTTAGCTTTGACAAGTTACCGATTTAAAAATAACCAAAAAAATTATTAAAATCAGTGGCAATACACTATTGATCAACCGACATTAAGAGTTAAGACAGTTAAAAAGTTACAGTTCACAAAAGTTTCTTAAAGAATTTCCACAGAGAAATCAGATATGCAGAGGACTTCACTGTTTCATTGCAAAAATTGATAAATATGAAACGGCAGAAAAATTGTACGCAGTCATTTTTTATATACGCTAATAAATAATAACTTTGTCCCCGAGGCATACTGTACGCTCAGCTTGTAAACAACATTTAAAAATTAAATCGCTCTAAATCCGAATCTTTGGACCTCGACTGTTCAGTCTTTTTACTATCAGTCTGTCAACTATTGCAACGTTTGTACTGTGCAACTTTGATACAGATTTGAAACATGTTCACAATGCCTAAATGCAACGAAACTCCTGATGGGAGCTGCCCCATAACACAAACAATCGTTCGGTAAAACTCAGCTAAAGTGATTTAATGCTGTGCCTGTCCTGTGACGTTGCCCGATTTCTGGACATTCGATCAAACCACAGCACCACAGTGCAACCAACGACAAATAGAAACAGCAAGAAAAGAACTGGTTCAACTCATAAAGCTGCAGAAACTGTGAAGAATGAAAATTACAGTACAGAAGGCAAGAATATTCAGTCTAACGACGATGAAGAAGATTGCAATTTTTGCAAAGAAACTATTACTGTGAATACTGACAGCATCAGATGTGACGTGTCACCACTCGTATCATCTGCAGTGCAATGGACTTTCCAAGGAAGTGTTTACCGTGTTGGTTACTATTATTAATCATTAGGGATGTTAATGAGTCTCGATCGAGACGAATCTCGAAAAAAATTCTCGGGCTCGAGAAAAAAATTTCTGGACGAGAAATTTCTTGATCCAAAATTTTAAGTTCATATTTTTATTTTTCGTTCATTAACAAGTTTTCAAACAACAAACAATTACAAATACATTTGCCGTCAAACCTTAGTACAAAGTAAACAACTAGTCTAACAGGCAAACAAATGATATGATGGTAACCTTGCATTAAATGCTACAAGCAGCATTTTGTGTGAGTATTGTAGTACATGAGCCGTGGTGTAAGATTTGGTGAACGTCGCCGTTTGTCACCGCTCCTGAAGCTGATAATTATAATTTTAAAAACGCATGTCATAGCATTCACTGATGAGTGATTTTGCTTACATACTTACGT
>Ga0126335_1000821_pt1 | contig 16043 bp, 12 predicted proteins | sample OlaspJWI45metaG_FD_108409 | JGI IMG/M metagenome (GOLD analysis project Ga0126335, IMG submission 108409) | Marine gutless worms symbiont microbial communities from Oahu, Hawaii - Olavius sp. 1 OAHU.JWI-45 metaG | ecosystem: Host-associated > Annelida > Digestive system > Unclassified | place... | reverse complement strand
TCGCCTCAGCACCAGGGCGGGCCCTGGCCCAGAACTGGGTACAGATCGAATCTCGAATTATCTGAGCATTGAAAATAATCTTGACATAACGATCCCGTTTTTCGCCTCAGCACCAGGGCGGGCTCCGCACTCCGAACTCCGAACTTTTTACATCCAGGTAGCCGGTCACGTTCATTTTCCCGTTGCATACCACTCTGATCACGCCCCTTTTCCTATTTTTGGTGCGGGTGCCATTTTTGAAGATTCCATTCGAAACCGACCAATTAACCACCTGATATCCAACATTTAATCAGTACTCACTTTTTTCTTGACAAATACGGCAGGTCAGGTATGTTTTGAATTCAAAATTCAAAATTCAATTTTGACCAATCAACCGTGCCGATACCATATATCCATTCGAAAAGGAGTGTCTATGGAAGCCGCCCAGAATACCAATACAATCGCCGAACGAGCGGCCTTTCTGGAAGAAAAAGCCAAAGAAGTCCGCTTGAAGATAGTCAATATGATCCACAAAGCCCAATCGGGTCACCCGGGCGGTTCGCTGTCTGCCGCCGATATCGTGACCGCCCTTTATTTTGATGTGGCCCGAATCAAACCGGATGAACCCCGCTGGCCGGATCGCGATCGGATTCTGCTTTCCAAGGGACACGCCTGCCCGGTCATCTATACCTGCCTGGCCATGCGCGGTTTTTTTGATATCACCCACCTGGATACCCTGCGCCAGATCGAAAGCATCCTGCAGGGGCACCCAATTCACAAAACGCCCGGAATCGACATGACCACCGGGTCCCTGGGACACGGATTGAGCATCGGTCTGGGCATGGCGCTGGAAGGTAAATTGACCGGCCGGAACTACCACGTATACGTGATTTTGGGAGACGGCGAGATCAATGAAGGTCTTGTCTGGGAAGCGGCCATGGCGGCCAACAAGTATAAGACGGATAATCTGATCGCATTTGTGGATCGCAATGGGTTGCAAATGGATGGTTTTTGCAATGATGTCATGCCAATGGGTGACATTTGTGAGAAGTTCAATGCCTTCGGGTGGGAAGCCCTGCACATCAACGGCCATGATATGGAACAAATACTGACTGCGATTGAAAAAGCCCGGTCTGTGACCGGCAAGCCGGTTTGTATCGTCGCCGATACTGTCAAAGGCAAGGGCGTCAGCTACATGGAAAACGTGTGCGAATGGCATGGTAAATGCCCGGACAACACCGAATACGATTGTGCCATCCAGGAAATAAGGGGGAACGTATGAATATTGCATCTGTCACCAGAGCCGGAATTCCAACCCGCAGGGCCTTTTCGGATCGCATGGTTGAATACGGTAATATTGACCACGACTTCGTGGTTTTCGAGGCCGACATCGGCGGCTCGACCTATACCTGCCACTACGGCCATCAGTTCCCGGAACGATATTTCAACATGGGCATTGCCGAGGGCAACATGGTCAGTGCTGCGGCCGGAATGGCCGCTGACGGACGGACTGTCGTTGCCTCCAGCTACGGCGTCTTTTTGACCATGCGCGCCCTGGAGTCGGTGCGCACCTTTATCTGCTATCCGAACCTGAACGTTAAGTTCCTGTCCTCCCACGGCGGTATCACGGCAGCCATCGACGGTGTGACCCATCAAGCCACCGAAGACATTGCCAACATGACAACCCTGCCCAATATGAAGGTGCTGGTCCCGGCCGACACCAAAGCGGCCTGGAAGATATTCGACCTGGCCATCCAGACCCCCGGGCCGGTCTTTGTGCGACTGATGCGCGATCCACTGTTCGACATCTACGAAGACGACGATTCGTTCGAGGTGGGCGGCAGCCGACGGATCAAAGCAGGCCGCGACATAACCATCGTATCGTACGGAGACATCCTGTTTCAGGCCCTGGAAGCGGCCAGGGCGCTGCAAGCGGAAGGGATTCAGGCCGAGGTGCTCGACATGTATTCAGTCAAACCCATTGATCGGAAGGCCCTGCTGGCTTCGATTGAAAAAACCGGGGCCCTGCTGGTGGCCGAAAACCATCAGCGGCGCAACGGTCTGGGCTATGAACTGTCCAACTATTGCTTGCGCAACAATCCGGTGGTGTTTGAAAACCTGGGATTGCGCGATACCTTTGCCGAAAGCGGCAACTATTACAAATTGCTTGAAAAATACGGCATATCCAGCAATTGGATAGTTAAAACAGCCAAAGAACTGATTGCCAGGAAAAGGGGGTAACCATGCTCAAGATGAGTATCATCACCAGCTTTTTAGGAATGACCAAGGATCGGTTCCATGAATATAATGCACCCCGGGATCTGGAAGAAAAATTCGAATTGATGTCCTCCATCGAAGGCTACGACGGGGTCGAAATCGTCTTCCCCTATGAAGTCAGTGACCCTCGGATGGTCAGATCTTTGCTGGATAAATATCGACTGCAGGTGTCTGCGGTAAATGTAAATGTCAAAGCCGAGCCGGAGTTCCGCAACGGCGGGCTGACGTCCCACCGCAAAGAAATCCGCAACAAGGCCGTCGAATTTATCAAACAGGCTAAAGATTTTGCCGGCGCCGTGGGCGCCGATAAGGTCACCTGCTGTCCGCTGGGTGACGGATACGAATTCTCGTTCCAGTATGACTATGCCCGGGCCTGGTCGCACCTGATTGAAACCTTCGGCCAAGCCGGTGCCCATAAACCCGAAATCCCGCTGTTTATCGAATATAAACCGAGCGAGACCCGGGGCCGGTGTTTTGTCGATTCGGCGGCCAAGACACTGTGCCTGCTCAACGAGATAAAAAATGACCGCATCGGTGTTACCCTGGATTTCGGACATTCGATTTACGGCAACGAACACCCGGCCGAAGCGGTCGCGCTGCTGGCCGAAAGCCCTTATCCCTATTATATCCACATCAATGACAATGACGGCAAATGGGACTGGGACTACTTTTGCGGCACCAAGCACTTCCTGGAATACGTCGAGTTTCTGTATTATCTGAAAAAGTACAACTACACCGATTATATGACCTCAGACACTTCCCCGACCCGCTGGGACATCAAGGGAACGTTTGAGGTCAACAGCCGCATCACCAACCGGATCTGGAAGGTTCTGACGAACATCGACGAAAAGCATTTTGCCGAATTGATTTCAGGGGATGACTATCTGAAAACCTGGCAGTTTATCGAAGAAAACATTTTCTCTTTAAAATGAGGTGACGCCATGACACGACCCAATGTCTACATCACCCGCTTGATTCCCAGCCAGGGCATCGAGCTGCTACAGCAAACCTGTGAAGTCGAAATCAACCCTCACGACCGGGCCCTGACCCGCCAGGAATTACTCGAACAAATCAAAGGCCGAGAAGGTGTCATCGGACTGCTGACCGATAAAATCGACGGCGAATTCTTTGACACCGCCACCGCAATCAAAGGCTATGCCAATTATGCCGTCGGTTTTGACAACATCGACGTACCCGAAGCAACCCGGCGCGGCATACCGGTCTCCAACACCCCCGATGTGCTGACCCATGCTACCGCCGACATGGCCTGGGCACTTTTGTTTGCCATCGCCCGTCGTATACCGGCCACGCACAAGATCATGCGCTCGGGCGCCTGGCCGGGCTGGGGCCCACTGCAATTTATCGGTGCCGACGTTACCGGCAAGACCCTCGGTATTGCCGGGGCCGGGCGTATCGGCACAGCCATGGCCCTAAAATCGAATGGATTTCAAATGCCGGTGCTGTACACCGATGCGGTGGACAACCCCACCCTGGAAAAGGAACTGGGTGCCCGGCGGGTCGAGTTGACCCAACTGCTGCAGGAATCTGATTTTATCAGCGTCCACGTACCGCTTTTGCCGCAGACCCGGCACATGTTCAATCTTGAAACATTCGGCCAGATGAAGTCAACCGCATATCTCATCAACACATCCCGCGGTCCGGTCATCAGGGAATCAGACCTGGTCCTGGCGCTTAGAGACAAAATGATTGCCGGAGCAGCTATCGATGTCTATGAATTCGAACCAGAGATGGCCGCAGGGTTGGCCGAACTGGATAACGTGGTCACCACACCGCATACCGCATCGGCCACGACCGACTCACGCCAGGGCATGGGCGTTCTGGCAGCCCAAAACCTGCTGGCCATGCTGGCAGGCAACGAGGGCCCGAGTTGCCTGAATCCGGAAGTCTTTCAATAAAAAAAGCCCCCCACAGCAAGCTGTGGGGGACTTTTTTATTGTATAATCACAATAATTTTAAAGCGAAGGGCCCTGACACGTTCAAGGACAAGGCGTCACGCGGATTGAAAGCAGAGCGTACATAGAGTACGTGAGCATTTGAATTTCCGGGACAACACCGCCATTGGGCGTGTCAAGGCCCATGAATGGCCCGTTTATTCTATGTCGATGGTCTTGCCAACCTTCTTCGCCGCCTCCGGCCGCCGCCAGCGTTTGAACAGTTTGGCGCTGATTTTCTCCTTGAATGCCGTAAAAAATGGAAACTGACTGATGATCGTCAGTACGATGACCAGCATCAGAAGTATCGCCACCGGGCGGGTGAAGAAGGGTAGAAAACTCCCCTGGCCCACCATCAATGCCCGTCGCAGATTCTCGTCGGCCATGGGGCCCAGAATGACGCCGATCACAAGAGGTGCGATGGGGTATTCCATTTCGGTCAGAAAATAGGATACGATACCGACCGGAATCATCAGGTACAGGTTAAATATGCGCAGACCCAGGGCGTAAGAGCCGATAACGCACAGGACGGCGATGATCGGCATGAATATCTGGGGCGGTATGCGCAGCACCTTGACCACCTGTTTGGCCAGCAGAATGCCCGTCACCCACATGGCCAGTGAGGCCAGCAGTAAAATCGCGCAGATCTTCAGAATGAAGCCCGAATGTTCGAAGGTGATCATCGGACCCGGATTCACACCATGCAGCATCAGCGCCCCCAGCAGCATGGCCGCCGGCGGGCTGCCGGGTATCCCCAGATTGAGCAATGGAATCATGGCGCCGCCGATGCAGGAGTTGTTGGCCGTTTCAGTGGAAATAACGGCGGTATACTCGCCTTTGCCGAAGGTTTCAGGATGCTTGGATGTATTTTTGGCGGAACCGTAGGACACCCAGCCGGCGATATCCTCGCCGATGCCGGGTACCGAACCGATCCCCACACCGATCAGCGCCGATCGGAAGATGTGTTTTATGTTTTTTGCGATGGTTTTGAATTCGGGCAGGATCCGGTCAAATCGCTTGGCTTCCACGGCCATGAATTTGTCCCGCAATACCTGAATGATTTGCGGGATGCCAAAGGCGCCGATCAACACCGGCACCACTTCGATCCCGCTGTCCAGTTCCGGCAGATCAAATGTGAAACGGGGGAAATACTGCAACCGATCCCGGCCGACACAGGCCAGAAACAGCCCCAGGACACCGGCCACCCAGCCTTTGTAGACCATATCCGAGCTGGTGAGGGTTCCGCTGATTACGATACCGAACAGGGCCAGCAGAAAAAATTCATAGGACGTAAATTGCAGGGCAAAGGCTGAAACCAGCGGTGACAGGGCGACGACAAAAAACATGCCGATGATCGTACCGATCGCCGAGGCGGTGGTGGTCATCCCGATGGCTTTGCCGCCTTCACCTTTGCAGGCCAATGGATATCCGTCCAGGGCCGTGGCAGCGGCCGCTGCCGTACCGGGAATATTGATCAGGATCGAGGAATACGAACCACCGTAGACACCGCCGACATAGATGGACAGCAGTGCGATCATGGCCGTGCCGGTGTCCATGCCATAGGTCAGGGTTGTCAGCAGGGCAACCCCGAGCGTTGCCGTCAGGCCGGGCAGTGCCCCGAAAACAATACCCAGCAGCACCGATCCGAAAAGAATGGCAATATTTACAGGATCTAAAAGCAGGTGGTATATATTCAGGAAGTATTCGCCAAATCGGTCTACAATGATCATCTTAACTCCCGGGATCAGAAAAGGGCATACCGGATGGTATCCATCAGTTCCACAACCGCACCTTCTTTGGGCAGAGGAACCAGTAAAAAGTATTTAAAAACCAGGCACAGCAACAACGGTACGGTCAGCGCAACCACCATACTGATGCGGTATCTGCGCTTCAAAGCCGCATCGTCTCTGATCAATCGCCAGGCATAAACACTGTAAGCTATGGTGAACAGCAGCGTCAGTATATCTGCGCCAAACTTGAACCGGCTTTCTAGTACGGTGTCGATTCCGAAGACAAAGTAAAACAGAAACACCATCGAACCGAAAAAGTAAAATCCCAGCAGTTTTTTCAAAAGTCCGGTGTCGTCAAAGTAAAACATGGTGATGAACACCGTCAGGAATAACAAGCTGCTGAGGAAAAAATCGACACGCGGAATGTTCATGTAGACCAGAAACAGCAGCAGAAGGACAATGGCTATAAAGCGGTATGTCTTGCCGCTAAAACCCTGTTGCCCGCCTCTTTTTTTAAGCCACTCGCCGATCAGGGCCCGGGCTTTTTTTGCACCGACCTCCTTGTAGGCGACCCTGAAGATAACGCTGCCCAGCACCATGAGGGCAAAGCCGGTAAACAGCGGAAACAGGGCGGGCGAAACGTACCAGACGTTCATGACCCCGCCAAAACTGTCTTTCATCGGCATTTGAAAAGCCATATAGACAATCCATAGCCCGAGTAGAAAGATGATCGTGCTGGTAATCAAATCAGCCCGGCGCAGTTTTTCTTTTTCCATACCTATGTTGACCCTATTTCGTAAAACGAGCCGGAACGAATTCGTTCCGGCTCATTTGTTGGCTCAGCTGTCGAGACTGGCTTATGGTCTGGGTATGCCCAGATCTGCCGGGTTGACCTTGGCAGCCTTCAGTTCCCAGAGCGTCCAGCCAAACAGCGATTCGAGTTTGTTAAACTCGGCTGCGGCTTCGGCCCCGGTTTTACCGGAAAGCAGGTAGTAATTGTCTTTGGCCCATTTCTGAATTTTGTCTGTTGCCAGGGCATCTTTGAACGCCTTGGAAAGTGTGGCTTTGACATCGGCCGGTGTTTTGGCCGGAACCGCCATGCCGATGGCCTGGGAAATGGGCAGATATTTGGAAAGTCCGGGATAGGAATCAAAGGCCGAAGGAACCGAACCGATCCCCTGGATCGTAAATGCATCCGGTATCAGCATGGCCAGCGGGCGCAGCTTGCCGCCCCGAATAAGCTGCTGCTGCTCGGCCAGCGAAGTCACCACCACGCTGATTTCACCGGTCATGGCCGCATTTTGCGACGGCGCAGAGCCTGGATACGGAATATAGTTGAATTTTGCGCCCGAACCGTTTTCAAGGGCCAGCAGGTTCAGGTGATGAATCGAACCGGCCGCACTGGCGGCTGCTTTGATCGATTTGGGCTTGCTCTTGGCCGCCTCGATCAGGTCTTTCAGGTTTTTGTAGGGCGTTTTGTCGCCGACGGAAATGATATCCGGTGATCCGCCCACGATAAAGTAACTCCAAACATCCATGCGCATTTTCCAGCCACCCTGGACACCGGCTGTCACGCACGATTCGGAAAGCCCGCACAGCGTGTAGCCGTCTGCAGGGCGATTAAAAGCATAGTTCATGCCCGCCGACCCGGCCACACCGCCGGTGCGGTTGACCACATTAATGTTGCGGCCGAGGATTTTGGCCATCTCGGCACTGACAATCCGGTTACAGGTATCGGTTCCGCCACCGGCCGACCACACAACGACATTGGTGATATCCCGCGACGGGAACTTTTTGCTGGCGGCAAACCCGACACTGGTACCGATAATGATAAGCAATACCAAAACCGCATAAAAACTGAGTCTTTTCATTGCAACCTCCGGTTTTCAATGTTGATAGTTTAGATGATTGCTCCTAACAAATCGTTCGAAAACATGCAAAACAGGTGCGGCAACCGCTGCGCTTTGCCATTAGATTATTCGGCCGCACCAGCTCCTTGCCTCTCACCTCCCTTCATCATTAGCCCCATATGTTATCAAGCGACTCAATCCGATTATTAGCCAGATACGAATATTACGGCGTTTCATTTTTCTGCAGATCCACGCGCAGCTTCTCACCGGTGGCCCGGAGATGTCTGCGAACCAGATCCTCAGCCGCTTGCTCATCTCTGCTGCTGATCGCATCGATGACGGCCAGGTGCTCGTTGATGGTATCCGCCGGCGATCGGACCAGGCCTTCGGCCTGGGCGACCTGGTAGCTGAATGTAATCACGTTGTAAGTTTCCAGGATGCTGGCCAGAAATTCTTTTTCTGCAATGGACACCAGGTAGTTATGAAATCGCCGATCTTCTGCGGCGTACGCTTTCAGGTTGTTGAAATCACCCGGTTCCGTGAATTTTTTAAAAAATGATTGCAGTTTCTTGATCTGTCTTTCGGTGGCCTGCCTGGCTGCCCGGCGCGCCGCCAGCCCTTCGAGCACCTCTCTGAGCTCGAAGATGTGAACCATTTCCTCCCCGGAGAAGAGGCGTACAAAGTATCCGCGCCGCGGTTTGGCCGTAACCAGTTTTTCATGTTCGAGTTTTTTCAGGGCATTGACCAGCGGCGTTCGGCTGACGCCCAGCTGCTGGGCCAATCGATCCTGGTAAATTTTGCGGCCCGGTTCCAGCCGGCGTTCCAGGATCATGTTTTTCAACTCCCGGTAGACGATATGATCTAAATTTTGATGCTCGCTCCCCAATTTGCTCATCGATTTCCACCCTATGGTACAACCTTAATTGCATTTTGAATTTTGAATTCAATTCATACCTGTATGGACACTTTTGTCAAGAAAAATATGCAGGCATGGCAAAATTATCGGATCGGCTTCCGGATGAACGCCCGAATTCGGGCTCTCGAATCCACCGGCAGTAAATCTCGGTCTTAAATGTAATTGAGGTCAAGGCATGTTCCGTAAAGGCCACATTGTGGCACCCGGCCGGATGGCCGCCTTTGATATGGAAACTGCTTATATAATTCATATAATAGTGAATCCGCAATAACCCGATGCTTTTTTAATTGACAAATAAAGCCAATCTTTATAGAGTTATTGGATCCTTGTCATCCTATTGAAAATAAACCGATAGCCTCTTAAAACCTTCATCGATCGGAAATATTCGGTCTGCTGAAAGTCGATCTTTTTCCTGCGGGTATTCGCCGTTACGGCACCTGCTGAACAGCGGTTACGAATTGGATCCGTAGCACACTCTTTTAGTACAATCAGTTTGTATTTTGAAGCTACGTATAACTCGATTGACGGATATGGAATCAATGGTCGCTCGTGTTGTGCTCTCCCCTGGCAGCCACGCAGATTCGATCTGGGGCTGTTCGGGATTCTGATCCTGTTACGGCAACTGTCATAGCGGTCGCCGCTATAAATCCGCAACAATTGGTCGACCTGGCCGGCGTCGCAGCCGATTGCTTTAAATAGTATTTGACGCTCGGCAGGGGCATAATTATTTTTTATCAACACAATGAATTAAATACTGATTGGATCTGTGAATACAGCACAAACCAACTGCCGGGTCTTCACGACCGGGCCATAAATAAGGAGTACGGGCCATGAAAACGGCAGAAGACATTGTCGGCGAAAAAGGCTTCAACATCATCAGCGTAGCACACGACACCACAATACATGATGCCCTTTGTACGATGATCGCAAAAAAAGTCGGGGCCATTGTCGTCACGCGGGAGGGAAGGCCAGTGGGTGTCTGGTCCTCGCGCGACCTGATGCGCAATACCGTGGAAGAGGGTTTCGATCCCAAAACCGCGCAGATCGAAAAATATATGAGTTCGCCCATATTGACAGCACCGAGTACAGACTCCTACTTTGACCTGATGGACAAGTTTCTGGGACTGCGGGTTAACCATCTGCTAATCGAAAAAGACGGCGACTACATCGCCATGCTGTCCAGCGGCGATGTTATGAAAGCCAACATCCAGGAAAAAACAGAAGAACTCGACCAGCTGAATACAATGGTCAGCTGGGAATACTATGAAGAGTGGAAATGGCAGCCCGGTAAAAAGAACATAACATAAACTGCAGCATATTCCACTTCAGACCACCCTCCAGGGTAACCCACAACCCAACTGTGCGCGCCGGCCACCGTCCGATCGTCCGGGCGCCGTTTGTTAAACCTACGCCCAATCCACACCTGACTGCCCTGAATGACGCGATTGAAAAATCACACAGTATCCCGACCAATTGGAGTTGACAGCGCCAATCGCTTTCTGTAGCAACGAAGCGATTTGGTAGGTTAATAAAAACCGGGTTCAACCACATCGGATCGAATTGCGCATTTAACTGTCTGCACCGGACGTCGGTTCTGAAAGATTTTGATTGCCGCCGTAATCTGCCTTTCCCACGTACCCACAATAACAAATCGAGTAGTCTTTATGAGTACCAGCAAAAGTGGTTCAGTAATGGTGGTCGGCGCCGGTATTGCCGGAATGCAGAGCGCACTCGACCTGGCAGAATCCGGATACTATGTCTATCTGGTGGAAAAATCACCGGCCATTGGCGGCCTGATGTCCCAGCTGGACAAGACCTTCCCCACCAACGACTGTGCCATGTGAGTGATCTCACCCAAACTGGTCGAGGTCGGCCGGCATTTGAATATTGAGCTGTAAACCAGTACCGAACTGTTGGCACTGGAGGGCGAACCGGGTAATTTTTCAGCCAGAATTCGCCAGGAACCGCGTTATGTGGATCTTGACAAATGCACCAGCTGCGGTGACTGCGCCAAAGTGTGCCCTATCAGCGTGCCCGATGAATACAACTGCGGACTGAATGACCGCAAAGCCATATTTAAAAAGTATCAGCAGGCGATTCCGGGCGCCTACGGCATCGAAAAACGGAGCGTATCGCCCTGCAAGCCGACCTGCCCGGCCAACGTGAGTGTCCAGGGCTATATCGCCCTGATCAACGAGGGCAAGTATGCCGAAGCCATCAAACTGTTCCGCGAAGCCCACCCGTTCCCGGCCGTGTGCGGCCGCGTCTGCCACCACCCCTGTGAAGAGATCTACACCCGGGGCGATGTCGAACAACCGATTGCCATCCGCGAACTGCACCGCTTTTTGGCCGACTGGGAACGCGAACAGGGCGATCCGATCATACCTGAAACCGATGCGCCGCGCGAAGAAAAAATTGCCGTGATCGGGTTCGGTCCGGCCGGGCTTGCAACCGCCTATTTTCTGGCCAGAAAGGGCTACCCGGTCACCATCTTTGAAAAGCTGCCGGTTGCCGGCGGGATGATGTCATTCGGCATCCCCGAATACCGCCTGCCGCGGGATATCATCGCACGCGAAATCGGTGTGATCGAAAAAATGGGCGTATCCATTAAAACCGGGGTCGCTATCGGTACCGATATCACCCTGGAAAGTCTTAAAAAAGACGGTTACGCCGCCACGTTTATGGCGATTGGACTGCATGGCGGTCGTCGGCTGGGTGTCGCGAATGAAGATGCCGAAGGCGTGTTGCAGGGCGTCGAATTTCTGCGTGATTCAGCCATGGGCAAAGACGTGCCGATCGGTGACGAGGTGATCGTTATCGGCGGCGGCAACGTGGCCATTGACGTGGCCCTGACCGCCAAGCGCAAAGGTGCCGAAAATGTGACCATGGTCTGTCTTGAAAGACGCGAGGAAATGCCGGCCTGGGAGCATGAAATCGAAGAAGCCCTGGAAGGCCAAATCAAAATCGTCAATAGCTTCGGACCCAAGTCTTTTTTCATCGATAAATCGGAAAAGGTGTCCGGCCTGGAGTTTAAAACCTGCACCGCCGTGTTCGACGATGACGGCCGTTTCAATCCCGAATACGATGAAGCCCAATGTGAAGCCATGTTTGGTGATACGGTCATCGTCGCCATCGGCCAGAGCGCCGAGCTGGATTTTGCCCAGAAAGAGGGTGTGGCTGTTTCCCGCCCGGGCGGCCTGGAAGCCGATCCGGTAACGCTGCAGACCCCACTCGAGTGGGTTTTTGCAGGCGGGGATGCCTATTACGGACCCAAGTCGGTGGTCGATGCCGTAGACTGCGGCAAGGAAGCCGCCGAAAGTATTCACCGCTTTGTCAACGGACTGGACCTGCGCGAAGACCGCGAAAAATCCTGCGAATTCGAAAAACCGGACACCAGCGGTGAAAAGGTCAAGCATCGCGTACCGGTGCGCTGCCTGGATCCGGAAGCGCGTAAATGCAATTTCCTGGAAGTCTCATTCGGGTACAATGAAGACGAAGCCCGCCGGGAAGCCGAACGCTGCCTGCGCTGCGGAATCTGCTCGGAGTGCTATCAGTGCGTCGAGGCCTGTCTGGCTGAGGCCATCGACCATGAACAACAGCCGGTGGAAAAAGAGCTTGCCGTCGGTTCGGTCGTATTGTCTTCGGGTGCCGAAGTTTACGACCCCTCCATGCTGGCGGAGTTTTACCAGTACAAAGCCAATCCCAATGTCGTGACCAGCCTTGAGTTCGAACGCATCTTAAGCGCTTCGGGCCCCACCATGGGGCACCTGGTTCGGCCCACCGACGGCGAAGAGCCCCAAAAAATCGCCTGGCTGCAGTGCATCGGTTCGCGAGACACCAAAAAATGCGGCAACAGCTATTGCTCATCGGTCTGCTGCATGTATGCCATCAAAGATGCCATGATCGCCAAGGAGCATGCCGAAGGCGACCTGAACTGCGCCGTTTTCAACATGGATATCCGTACCTTCGGCAAGGATTACGAGAAATACTACCTGCGGGCCAAGGACAAGGAGGGCGTCCGTTTTTTGCGGGCCCGAATCCACACCATCACCGGAGCGGCCGAAAACGACGACCTGATCGTACAGTCCGCCGACGACAGCGGGGTAATGCAGTATGAAACCTTCAGCATGGTGGTTCTCTCGGTGGGCCTGCAGGTGCCGGAAAGCACCCGTGATCTGGCTGAGCGACTCGAGATCGCACTGACCAAAGACCGCTTTGTCGAAAGCGATCCCTTTGCGCCGGTGCAGACCTCACGCCCGGGTGTTTATGCCTGTGGTGTATTACAGGGTCCCAAGGACATTCCCGACGCGGTCACCCAGGCCAGTGCCGCCGCCGGTGTGGCCGGTGTGGATCTGGCCGAAGCGCGCGGTACGGATACCAGGATGGAAGTCATTCCGACCGAGCGCGACATTGCCGAGGAAGATCTGCGGATCGGCGTGTTCGTCTGCAACTGCGGTATCAACATCGGGGGCGCGGTCGATGTGCCCCAGGTGACCGAATATGCCGCGGCCCTGCCCGGGGTTTCGTTTGCGGACGAAAACCTGTTTACCTGCAGCCAGGACAGCCAGGACAAAATCAAGGAGGTTATCGAAGAAAAGCAGCTCAACCGCGTGGTTGTGGCCTCCTGCAGCCCCAAGACCCATGAGGCCATTTTTATGGATACCATGGTGGCTGTGGGCCTGAACAAGTATCTTTTCGAAATGGCCAACATCCGCAACCAGAATTCCTGGGTGCATGCCAATGATCCCGAAGCGGCAACCAAAAAAGCCAAAGAGCTGGTCCGCATGGCCGTTGCGCGGGTGGCCACCCTCGAACCGCTGCATGAACGCGTCATTCCGGTTAAACAGCGCGCCCTGGTGCTTGGCGGCGGTATCGCCGGTATGAATGCGGCCCTGACCATCAGCCGTCAGGGATTCCCGGTATCTCTGGTGGAAAAGGAAGCGCTGCTGGGCGGCCTGGCCAGACGCCTCCATCACACCATCGAAGGCGGCGATATCCAGGCCTACCTGCAGCAGCTTGTGGATCAGGTAAAGGCCGATGACAATATCGAAGTGATTACCCACGGACTGGTATCGGGCTTTGCCGGGTATAAGGGCAATTTTGAGACCGAAGTGTCGGTTGGACCGGATCAGACTCAAAAAGTGATCGAACACGGCGCTATCGTGGTGGCCACCGGGGCGGTCGAATACCAGCCCACCGAATACCTTTGCAATGATGATGAGCGCGTAGTGACCCAGATCGAACTGGGCGACCGGCTTGAAAAGCAGGGCGCCGGCGATCTGTCCACGGTTGTAATGATCCAGTGTGTGGGTTCGCGCAACGATGAAAATCCCAACTGTTCGCGAATTTGCTGCCAGAACGCGGTTAAAAATGCACTGGCCGTCAAAAAAGGCAATCCGGATACGCAGGTGTTTATCCTTTGCCGGGATATCCGCACGTACGGTCTGATGGAGGACTATTATACCGAAGCCCGACAGAAAGGGGTCATTTTTATCCGCTTTACACCGGATAATCCGCCGACAGTCGCAGCCGCACCGGATGGCGTGCGGGTAACCGTCCAGGACCACGTGCTGAAACAGGACATCGAGATCGAGACGGATCTATTGGCCTTGAGCGCCGGCGTGCGTTCAACAGACACCACCAGCCTGTCTCACATTATGAAACTGGGCCGCAATCCGGAGGGCTTTTTCATTGAAGCCCACGTCAAGTTGCGACCGGTGGATATGCCGTCAGAAGGCATCTTCCTGTGCGGCACGGCCCACGGACCCAAACTGATCAGCGAAACGATCTCCCAGTCCCAGACGGCCACGTCCCGGGCCATTACGTTCCTGTCCAAACCGGAGATCAAACTGTCGGCCATCACGGCCAAGGTGGACACCGATCATTGCGTCAAGTGTCTGACCTGTGTGCGATCGTGTCCATTCGACGTGCCCGTGTACGATGAAGGCCGGCACGAGATACAAATCGACGAAGCCCTTTGTCAGGGCTGCGGCACCTGCACGGCCGTCTGCCCGCGGCAGACCATCGGTCTGAGCAACTACGAAGATAACCAGATCACCTGCAAAATCGACTGCCTGCTGGAGGGGGATGTGGCCTGATGGCGGAAATAAAATTTCGGAGTGAACTTACGTCTTCGCTGACGCGTTGTCTTTTGAAATTTTTACTACCAGCTATGAGCCATCAGCTATGAGCTCAGACCGCAGGTGTGTCTTCCAGTTTCCAAATGCCAATGCAGTCTCATATAAACTGCGGATAAAGGCCCGTGACTTGATTATGGGTGGGTTTGATTCGTGATAAACTTGTCGCGCCATAGTCTCGGTGGCTAATACCAAGAATTTCTACAGAAGCCCGTCCGGTGATTTGAACAGTTTATGGCATCGATAGGTCGACGACGGCGGATTTGTGATAATTCGCGGCTATTAATAATTGCCCAAACCTGCTATAATTACAGATAAATTAATCCCAAGGAGAATCATATGCGTGCATTTATGTTAGTCGGTTCGGTCATCGTGATGTTGATTGTGAGCATCCTGGTAATCAAGAACATGGGCGGGGATTTGCTCGGTGACGGCTCCGAAACCGAGGCCAAACAATATATCGAACGCGCCGAAGACACGGTCGATGAAGTCGAAGATAAAGTAAAAGATTTACAAAAGCGCCTGAAGTCATCTGATTGAAAGCCAGCCTGTCAGACAGGCTAAACGTGCTCGAGCCGCAAATGTCTCAATTTCTTATCGGACCAGGCTATCTTATTGTACTCTTTTAAGAAACCTGCCAAATAGTGTCGTTTTTTGTCTTAGGAAACTCTTTTGAGGGGCAAAAACACCATTGTAAGGGCGATGCGGGTCCCTGAGCACATATCCTCCATTATTCTGCACTTCTCTGCGGCCTATGGCCTTTGCACCCAGTTTAGCTTTTGTTTCCAGCACAAATTTTTTATCGCCGACGGCTATGCTCTCCGTCCATTTTGCATCGCGTCGGTTTGATCCATTTTTCAAAACCGCCTCTACCCAATTGCGATGAGATTCTGATAGCTGATCGCTATCTTCGATACCAAGCAAAGCGGCTAATTTCTGCCGATTGATCACCTAATTTGATTAATAGAATAAATACCGATCCCGATCCAGATTTTGCTTAAAACCACTTTTTCACTGTCAAAAAAGTGATTCTAAGACCCTGTATAACCCCTCAATTAGCACCTAATTTTATTGTTAATCAATTAGCCCTACAACGTAACTTATGGTTCTTTTAAAAATTGTTTTTCTCTTTTTTTTCTATGCGATAGATAGGAGCGGTGATTCCTATCCTGTATCCACTGGATTTGCTCAATCAGCGTATC
>Ga0126335_1000820_pt1 | contig 16043 bp, 12 predicted proteins | sample OlaspJWI45metaG_FD_108409 | JGI IMG/M metagenome (GOLD analysis project Ga0126335, IMG submission 108409) | Marine gutless worms symbiont microbial communities from Oahu, Hawaii - Olavius sp. 1 OAHU.JWI-45 metaG | ecosystem: Host-associated > Annelida > Digestive system > Unclassified | place... | reverse complement strand
CCGAAAAGATCCTGGTTTATGATTTCAAAGAAAATAGGTTGCTTTGAGCGAATTGAATAATTCTATAGGTGGGTCAACTCGGTTGAGTAAAGGCGGGTCAGTTTAAATGAGCGTCAAGGTCCAATTGACCGAATGTCTGCCAGTATGCCGACCAGAATGCGCCATCGCAGGTAGAATCGCAGATACGTTATGCGCTGGCGTTTCTTGATGTCAGATCTTTTTATCCCGCCCGCCGCGTAGGCAACATCGTGGACGAAGTAACGATTATAGTCGATTTGGCCGAGTTTATTTTCTATTTCCAGCTGCTTCCATATCTGGCTGCCCGGCAGCGGCATGAAATTGTTGACCTGAATGCGGTCCAGGGGCAGCGCTAAGGCCAGTTGCATTGTTTGACGCATCTCGGCAACGGTTTCGCCGGGGATGCCAAGCATAAAAAAACCGGTTGTACGAATCCCGGTACGGGCCAGGAGCGCCACCTTTTCGCGGATGAGACCCAGGTTCAGCCGTTTGTTGGTAATATCGTGAATGCGTTCTGTACCGAATTCTATCCCCACACTAACCGAATGGCAGCCGGCCCGCTTCATAAGCATCAGGTCATCGAAATCCACATAATTCAGGCGTATGCCCGATGGACAACTCCAGGTGTAACCTTTGTCTTTCACCAGCAAGGCTTCACAAAAGCTGTTTACCAGGCGGCGGTCCATGGTAAAGTTTTCGTCTTCGATTAAAAGTTCTTTCACACCGTAGTGACGGTTGAGGAAATCAATCTCCCCCATCACATTCTCAATGGACCGTTTGCGGTGTTTACGACGGGCACCGGCGCAAAAGGTACATTCAAACGGACAACCCCGGCTGACGATAAGGGGCGCCACCGGATATTGTCTAAAAAACGCACCATGGGGTGCCTTGGGGTAGCGGTTGGGAGGCATCAGGTCCCAGGCCGGGAACGGTAAATCATCCAGGTTTTCGACGATGCCATATTCTACACTGCAATCTGCGGGCGGGGTATTCTTGGGGATGTCTTGGGAAAATAGCCCTGGAATCTGAGACAGCGCTGCGCTGTGGGTCGCACCACTCTCTATCAATGCCAGCAATCTGGGCAAGGTTAGGTCACTTTCGCCGCTGAGGAGAAAATCTAAATCCGCCAATCCTTTGATAGTGCCAACCGGGTCTCCGGAAGGATGGGGGCCGCCGGCCAGGGTGAGGATGCTTTTATCAACCTGTTTTACGATACGGCAGCATGCCGCCACCCAGTGATAATCCTGGGTAAACATATGGAATCCGATGGCTTCGAACCGGGATTTGCGGATGATATCCCTGAAACGCCCGGGTGTCAGTCTGGTCCGTAGCCCGTCCAGGAGGAACACGGAGTGTCCGGCGTTACGTAGAGATGAGGCCAGATAGCCGAGTCCCAGATTGGGTTGTGACACGTAGGATCGATTTGTGGGCAGTACTAGCAGGACGTTCATGGGAGCCTGATTTGATAGCTGCTGAGCGGTAACGAGAAATGTGCATTGCCAAACAATTTTCGTTCACGTATAAAAAAGATCTCTTTGGAAATCAACAGCAATTATTGATAGATAAGATGATTACGGCTTCAAGATGGAAAATATTGGCTATCGGTTTCTCCCTGGTGGCCACCTGTTTGGTGGTTTACCGTTATCTGCCTGCCAATGATTTCATCATACTTGATGACCAGGCTTATATTACCGCCAATCCCCATGTTCAACAGGGGCTTAGTCTCGATAGTATTATCTGGGCATTTACCAACACGGAGCATGTTTTACGCATACCGCTCACATGGTTAAGCCTGATGCTTGACTATCAGTTGTACGGATTGTGGTATCCGGGTTTTGCATTTACGAACCTGCTACTGCATTCGCTGAATACAGTCCTCCTTTTCGTTCTTCTGGTGAAAATGACCGCGGCGGTATGGCGCAGTGCGTTGGTGGCAGCCCTTTTTGCCATTCACCCGTTGCATGTCGAGTCGGTTGCCTGGATGACCAACCGCAAGGATGTCCTCTATGCCTTATTCTGGTTCCTGGCCATTTGGGTTTATGTCGACTGGACGCGCAAACCGACGAAAATTCGCTACAGCTGGCTGATCGCTTTATTCACGGCAGCGTGCTTATCCAAGCCGATGGCCGTCACGCTGCCGGCCGTTCTTCTCATCATCGATTACTGGCCCTTGCAGCGCTATAACCATAAGGACGACCGCAGTCTGTGGATACAAGGCCTTGTCCTTGTAAAGGAGAAGGTTCCGCTTCTCCTGATAAGTTTGCTTGTCACGCTGGACACCGTTATAGCCAACCTCACCGGCTCGGGGATGCCCAGCCTGGAATCTATCTCTTTGGGTGCACGCTTCCAAAATGCGTGTTTGGCCTATATTGGATATTTGGACAAGATGATTTATCCAGTTGACTTGATTATATTTTACCCCCACGAAGGAACATCCTTGAGTTGGTACGGCAGTATGGCCCCCATCACTATTCTGGTGGTTGTCAGTGCGGCGATAGTGGCCCTGCGGCATGCCTATCTCAAGGCCGGCTGGCTGTGGTACCTGGTTACCTTGCTGCCGGTGATTGGTTTTACCCAGGCCGGTATGCAGGCCATGGCCGACCGGTATACGTATATACCGCTGGTGGGCCCATTTGTTATGCTCACGTGGGGCTTGACACACATCTCCAAAGGCTCGCACGTATTCCGGTTCTTGTTTTTAGCGCTGGCCGCGTTTTTTGTCGTGCAGTTTTCGGCGATGGCAAGCAGGCAAGTCAGGGTATGGAAGAACGACGAAACGGTTTTCGGCCACGCGGTGAGTGTCCAGCCGGATAACTATATTGCCCGTGTCAATTTAGGGCATACCCTGATGCAGAAAAGGCAATTTGAAAGGGCGGAAATACACTTTGCAGCATTGATTCGGATTGACCCTGAAGACGCCTTGGGCTACTACCAGATGGGGGTGGTAACAGCCAGTCAAAATCGAATGGAAGAGGCCATTGGACATTACCGGCGGGCGCTGGCGATTGCGCCGGGTTATTATGAGGCCCACAATAATATCGGTAATGTATACAGCAAATTGAACCGATACACCGAGGCGTCTTCCCATTACCGCGCAGCCATCCGTATATCACCTCATGAGTACTTGCCTTATAAAAATCTTGGCATGACTATGCTGTTCCTGAGGCAAATGGATTCGGCCCGCAAGTATCTGCAAGCGGCTCTGGAAAGGGCTCCGGAGTCAAAAAAAGAAGCGGTGGCCCAACAATTAAAAAGGACGTTAAGCGAGTAGCTCGATAAACACTATTTATCCTGTTCTCATAACCCGGTCTGCAAGGTTGTGACTATCCCGTAGGGCCGGGAGCCGGCGATAATGGGATATGACTTTGAAAATGTGATTAAACCAATATTGAGATGACGCCTCTGTTCGCGCTCGTGACCTGGATGGTCGGCCGGACGTTTTATTCACAGGTCAGAAAGATTGGGAGCGATGTCAAAACTGGGTTATTTATATTGAAATCAAGGTTTTTTGGTAACTTAAGACATCTATTGAGGTGGTGTGCAGACCGAAAACCAGGGGTAATAAACCGTTATGACACCATATCCAGATATTCACGTCTGGGTGCGTGGAAGATATGAGGAAGCTTTTCCTCGGTTTACCCGACAGTGGCAGGGACTTAATGATAAAAATGAAATCCACCAAAGATCGACTGGCATTGATTCTATTCTTCGCTTCTGTTGCCGTTCTTACATTCAGCTGTGGCGTAGTGGTCGGTAGCTACAAAGTCTTTCCGTATAAGGTCTTTAAGCTCGCTGAGGCCGGTTTTGTAGAACTCAAAACGCAGATGATTCGAATAGGATTTCCCGGCGAAGCGAAAGAGGAGTCACTTCCCTGGTTCTACTCACGAGTAGAAAAACCGCATCTAGCGCCTATCCGCAATACCGACCAAGCCTATCAGGGGTTAAATTTGGTCACGAGAATAGCAGCCGGACGGGAGTTATCCGCCGACATCATGGATATGGACGGCCAGGTAGTCCATACGTGGAACCGCGATTGGTTTAGGATCTGGCCTGATTCCAGTCACTTGCCAGAGGACAAGGTCCCCAAGTCGAAGCCGGGTACCCACATACATGGCGCCGTGGTCTTGGAAAACGGCGATCTGGTTTACAACTATGAAAACCTGGGGCTCGTCCGCCTCGACCGCGAAGGCAACGTCATATGGCGTTTGCCTTATCAAACGCACCATTCGATTCATGTGCACGAAGACGGGAACCTTTGGGTCCGCGGCCAAATAACCCACACGAAACCTGATGCCCGGTTCCCGCAACGTATGCCGCCTTTCCGCGAAGACACCCTCCTTGAAATAACGCCGGCGGGAAGAATCATCCAGGAGTGGTCCGTAGCGGAACTGCTGAGCGAGAATGATATGGGTGGACTCCTCCACCTCGGCAGTCTGCATAACTTGTCCACCCAAGCCTACGGTAATGACTTGCTCCATTTGAATGACGTCGAGCCGTTTCCTACCAGTATGAAAGCGGACTTTTTCGAGCATGGCGACATCCTGGTTTCCCTGCGGAACATCAATACTGTCTTTGTCTTCAACCGGCAAAACCGAAAGATAAAATTCATTTGCACAGGCTGGGTCGTGAGACAGCACGACCCGGACTTCATCGACGGGAACACATTCTCCGTCTTTGACAACAACACCATCGCTCCCGAGGCGCATGGCCACCAGAGCCGCATTGTGATCGTGTCGGCGCGAAACAAGACATTGCAGGTGTTCTTTGAAGGTGTCCCTTCAGCGCCGTTCTACACCGACATAATGGGTAAGCACCAATGGCTCCCCAATGGCAACCTGTTGATCACGGAATCCAAGAAGTGTCGGGCGTTCGAGATCAACCCCAGAGGCGAGCTCGTGTGGGAGTACGTAAACTACGTTGACCGCAACGTTATCGGCCTCGTCGAGGAGGTGCAACGTTTGCCATACGATTACGCACGATTCACCAGGAACAAAAGAACTTAGGCGGAAATTAAATACATGCCACATCGTCAGCTATCAGCGTATGTAACCCTGATCATCTTCATGGTCTCTCTTTTACCCGAACCGGCCATGGCGTATATAGGACCGGGGGCGGGGTTGACCGCAATCGGTGCTTTTCTGGCGGTTGTTGTGGGCCTCATTGCAGCCTTGTTCGGTTTCATGTGGTATCCTCTGAAGCGCCTCATCCGAAAGTGGAAAAAACGAGGCCATGACACGCAAGCCGGAGACGCAGAATGATTCACTGGATTGCCGCGGCATTTCTGGTGATTGGTTTCATTTTTCTGGTTAAGGTCTTTGGGCTGTTCAAAAAGAGCAAACAGGTCGTCACTGTAGCGCGTCGATCGTTCGAAGTGCTGCGCAGCGCCAGCCTGGATGACGAGGCGAAAGAAACCGCACTGCAACGTGACACCAAGCAGTTGTTGGGGCTGTTTCTCATCTTGACGTTTGGTGGAGCTGCGGCGGTTATGCTGCCGATGGGGCTGGTCCGGTTTGGCGATTTGCTTGGCCTATTTTCTTTGCAATCCGTTCTTGATGTCACCCTCTCTCCCGCGTTTCTTGTTACAAGCGGCATGCTCGCCATATTGGCCCTGCGCATGAGCTTAAAACCTCCTCCCAAAATGAGCAGCTATTCTTTTATGGATCGACTTTTGCACCGGGTTGCCTTCAATACCTATGTGGCTCAAATTGCAGTCGCCGATATTGAGGACTCCGTCTTTGCCAAACGACTTTCCCGGTGCAAGATCGACCGACCCGTATTTATCACTTCATTACCCCGTGCGGGGACGACGCTGCTGTTGGAATGTTGCGCCCATCTGCGAGAATTGGCTTCCCACTGTTATCGGGATATGCCCTTCGTTCTCACGCCCCTGCTATGGAGCAGCTTCTCCGCCGCCTTTAGGCAGGCCAGCGATTCACGGGAACGAGCTCACGGTGACGGCATGCTCATAAATGTCCACAGCCCCGAAGCATTAGAGGAGGTTATGTGGAAGACTTTTTGGCGACAACACTATCGCCGCGATCGTATCATCCCCTGGCAAAATGAGGAACACGACGAGTTTGACGAGTTCTTACGCAACCACATGCGCAAAATCATCCTGCTGCGCTGCGGAAAAGACGCACCGGTGGCACGTTACGTATCAAAGAATAACCTCAACATCGCTCGTATCCGGATGTTAACCCACCAGTATCCCGACGCCGTGATCATCATTCCGTTTCGGGAACCGTTGCAACACACGGCCTCCCTGCTGGAACAGCATCGCAACTTCCTTCGCATCCATGCGCAGGATCCGTTCGCATCCGAGTATATGCGCGCGATCGGCCACTTTGACTTCGGCCAAAATCTTTGCCCCATCGATTTCGACGGTTGGTTTAAAAAGCGTGATTCAAAAGACGCCGAGGATCTGGCCTTTTGGTTGGAATACTGGGTGGCCAGCTACCGGCATCTCCTTAGGGAAAAAGTCGATAGCGTGCATTTTATCAACTATCAGGAGTTTTGTGAGAACCCCGTGCACGGACTGAATGTGTTGGCCGATGTGACCGGCGTTCGCGATCCTGAAGCGCTGCTTACGACTGCACCCGGAATACACCACGCGAGAACGCGGGAAGTGGATGGCGGTTCGGTCCCTGTATCTCTCCTGCACGAAGCGAACCAACTCTATATAAGCCTGAAACAGGCTGCACGGGCCTGATCAGACCTCAAGAGGCTCTGTTTGCCTGCGGTTTTGGTGCTAAAAGAGAAATCAAATGGGTAGTGGATGAATCCGTCTTTCGCCGTTGCGCAGGCTTTCTAATGTTGCCTAACAAGGAGAGCATGTGGAGAAAAGCTTTCACCTTGTTTTTTAGGTGTTTTGCTGGTAGGATTTGCGAGGTTTCTAAGGTATTAAGTGTTTGAAAGTAGGAAAAAAATGGCGGAAGTGCATGGGAATCGAACCCACCCGGGACGGTTTTAGCGCCCCACACCGGATTTGAAGTCCGGGAGCCTCACCAGTAAGCTGCGCACTTCCGTATGAATTGCGAGCCCATAATAGCCCCGTGAGCGTGATTGTCAATAGCTGACCGGTAAAAAGTTAGGAAATTCCGGTGTATTTCGCCACCCGGAAGCGAACGCAATCGGTACCAGAAAGGTGAAAATTGGATGTTGACCGCATATTTTGACTGCTTTTCAGGCATCAGCGGTGATATGACTCTGGGAGCCCTGGTCGACCTGGGCGTACCGGTGGTTTGGTTGGAGGAGGAAATCAGCAAATTACCGCTGGATGGTTTTACCCTGACCTCGTCGGTGGTGGTCAAAGACGGGATCCGGGCCGTCGATGTTTTGGTTCGCGAGACGGATCACCACGCCCAACGTGATTACGCCACGATTAAAGATCTCCTTCAAAGCAGCACGTTGAACCCCAGGGTGAAAGCGTTGAGCCTGGAGATGTTCCAGTGCATTGGGGAAGCAGAAGCCCGGGTTCATGGCAGCGATCTTGATAACGTCCACTTTCATGAGGTGGGCGGTGTCGATGCGATCGTGGATATAGTCGGAACGGCCCTGGCGGTCGATTACCTGGGGATCGAGAAAGTGATCAGTGCCCGGGTGCCCGTGGGCGGCGGCTTTATTGAATGTTCACATGGAACCTTGCCGGTGCCGGCCCCGGCAACGACCGAGATTTTGCAGGGGATTCCGGTCTATGGTGGCGGTGAGATGGAATTGACGACACCGACCGGCGCAGCGGTGATCCGCACCTTGGCCGCCGATTTCGGTCCCCTGCCGGCCATGACCATCCATAAAATCGGGTATGGAGCCGGTAAACGATCAGGTGGGGACCGGCCAAATGTGCTGCGGGTCCTGCTGGGCGAAGAGGGGGGCTTGATCGACGAATTGGCTGCCGATCACATTGTTGTAATCGAGACCAATATAGATGACATGAGCCCCGAGGTCTGTGGATATGTACTGGATAAACTCATGACCGTTGGCGCCCTGGATGTAGTGCTCATGCCCGTTTTTATGAAGAAGAACAGGCCGGGCGTGCTGCTTCAGGTGTTGAGTCGACATGAAGATAAAGATAAATTAATCAATGAGATACTATCAGAAACATCATCTATTGGTTTACGCTATTATGCAGCCAACCGCCGCTTGCTGCCCCGCGAAACAGTCTCGATTGAGACACACTGGGGCAGGGTGCCCGTAAAAAAAGTGCAGCGACCGAACAATAAGACCGAATTGGTGCCGGAATACGAAGCCTGCCGCAAGGTGGCCGAAAAACACGATATTCCCCTCAGGGAGATTTACGATGCCTTGACAAAAAGTATGTGAGCGGTTAGACACGACCCATGAGTTTTTGGGACAAAGCGGTTGTCTGTTTGGCAACCGGTTTCTACACAGGCAACATCCCCAAGGCTCCCGGCACCTTCGGCACGCTTCCGGGATTGTTCCTGTGTTTTTTTCTGGCCCAAATCCCCGCGGTGGCATCCATATTGCTTATTATCATCCTGATTGTCCTGGCCATCTGGATTGCCGGCCGGGCCGAAACAGTGTTGGGCAAAAAGGACCCCGGCTGTATCGTCATCGATGAAATTGTCGGAATGGCGGTGACCCTGGCGGTGCAGCCGTTTAACCTGGTTACCGCCGCCGTCGGGTTTTTACTGTTCCGTTTTTTTGATATCCTCAAACCATGGCCGATCAGAGCCATTGACCGCCGGCTGCATGGCGGCCTGGGAATTGTTCTGGATGATGTAATCGCAGGTGTATTTGCGAATATTGCGCTCCGAATTGGCATTTTGATAGTAAGTTAGGTGTTTGCATCAGGTTGTGTGTTTGATGCAAGGTAATCTGCATAAAATCCGGTTTCAAACTGACTTTATAAGTCTATTCGAAAGGTTATCGATAATTTGAGCAAAGTGGAAGATGGCGTGGCTTCAAATGATGAGCAGGCGCCGAAGAAGAAAAGTGCCCTTAGAGAAAACATCGAAGTCTTCATTGTGGCCGCGCTGCTGGCTTTGTTTATCCGGACATTTATAGTGCAGGCCTTCAAGATTCCGTCCGGTTCCATGAAAGAAACGCTGCAGATTGGCGACCACATTCTGGTGAATAAGTTCATCTATGGCATCAAATTGCCGTTTGTTATGACTACGGTCATTCCGATCAAGAATCCGAAAAAAGGCGACATCGTTGTTTTCAAATTTCCCGAGGACCCCAAAAAAGATTTTATAAAGCGCGCCGTGGCAGTCGCTGGTGATACTATCGAGATCATTGATAAGCAGGTATTCGTAAACGGCGAGCGCCAGGAACACGCATACGCGGAATTCAAGGACAAAGGGATTGTACCGCCGTGTACTGATTTACAGAAATCTATGGGGTTTGACCGCTGCAACAAGGATAACTACGGCCCGTTAACAGTACCAGAAGGCAAATTGTTCGTCATGGGAGATAACCGGGATCATAGCTACGACAGCCGCTTTTGGGGGTTCGTGGACCTTAAGGTTTTGAAAGGCAAGGCTTTCATGATCTATTGGTCATGGGACAGCGACGATACCTCTGTAAGATGGCGCCGGATCGGCAATATTATTCGCTAGTGATTTTGATTTAAGTACTGGTATTTATGCTTTAAGTATCTTAAATAAAATCAACGTTTAACCAAACCCCTAAAAATGAGCCTGTTATGCAAATCCTCATCCATGGTGGTCGCCTCATCAATCCGGGCCGGATAGACGGTTTCTGTGATATCCTCATCGAAGACGGCGTGATTACCCAAATTGCGACCGGCGGCGAACTTTTGAATCTACCGGCCGAAGCCGGTGAGCGGACCACGCGCTTGATCAACGCCACCGGGAAGATCGTCACACCGGGTCTGATTGACATGCACGTCCACCTGCGCGAACCCGGTTTCGAGCACAAGGAAACCATCGCCACCGGGTGCCGGGCTGCTGTGGCGGGCGGCTTCACGGCTGTGTGCGCCATGCCGAATACCAAGCCGGTAAACGACAGCCCCGAAACTACTGAATTTATTATCAGAAAGGCCCGTGATGCCAGACTGGCCAGGGTTTATCCGGCCGGTGCGATCACGCGGGGGCTTGCAGGCCAAACCCTCTGCGATTTTGCCGCTCTGCAGGCTGCCGGAGCAGTGGCGTTTACGGATGACGGCTGCCCGGTCGAAGACGATGCCATGATGGAGGCGGCCCTCGCGGCAGTAGGAAAACTTGGCCTGACGATTATCTCCCACAGCGAAATGATGAACCTGGCCGCCGACGGGGCCATGAACCAGGGACCGGTAGCCGCAAAGTTGGGCTGGCCGGGAATACCTAACCAGGCCGAAAGCGTTATGGTGGCGCGCGAGATTGCCTTAAGTGAAAAGACGGGTGCCCGCATGCATATCGCCCATGTGAGCACGGCCGAGTCAGTGGATGCGATTCGCACCGCCAAGCAACGCGGCAATTCGGTCACCGCCGAGACCGCACCGCATTATTTTACCCTGACCGATGCGGCTGTTGAAAAATATGGCACCCGTGCGAAAATGAATCCGCCCCTCAGATCGGAGAAAGACCGTGACGCGATCTGCGAGGGGCTGGCTGACGGCACCCTGGATGTGATCGCCACCGACCACGCCCCGCATTCCGCTAAAGAAAAGACCGCTGTGTTTCCCCAGGCGCCCAACGGCATTACCGGCCTGGAAACCGCACTGCCGCTGAGCCTCAGACTGGTAGAGCGCAATATCCTGACCCTGGATGAATTGATAGCGAAAATGTCCATTGTCCCCGCCGGTATTCTCGGTATTCAATCGGGGCTGGGTTTGGGCAAACCGGCCGATATCACGATCATCGATCCGGCTGCTGAATACACGCTGGAAGTAAATGATTTCTTTTCAAAAAGCGACAATTCGCCCTTTATCGGCTGGCCTTTGAAGGGGCGAGCAGCGGCAACTATTGTGAACGGTCGCATTGTACATGAACGTTAACACCGACCAGGGGGCCATACTTTGCTGCGCCGGTTGACGAAGCCCTATGCGAGCCGGGCCTTCCCTGGTTCCAGCAAGACCGGCCGCCTGGGCCTGCAGATGCTACTGCTGGCCTTGCCTGCGGTGTTGATTTACGCCAACACCTTCCAAGCCCCTTTTACCCTTGATGATAATATCAATATAGCCGATAACCAGGCCGTGCGACTGGTTGATTTCACCCTGGAGAACCTGGTCCGGGCGGGATTTGACAGTCCCCTTAGGACCCGGCCGGTCGCTTATATCAGCTTCGCGCTGAACTATTATCTGCACGGCTACGAACTGCCGGGCTATCACCTGGTCAATCTACTGGTTCATATTTTCACTGGTCTTTTCCTTTTTTTGTTTGCCACAACAACCCTCAACCTTCCGGGCTATGCGACCGGAGAAGAACAGGGGACGCCGCTGTCCGGCACGGCCGGCCAATGGGTGGCGTTTTTCACGGCCCTGGTCTGGCTGGTTCACCCCCTGCACACCCAATCCGTAACCTATATCGTGCAGCGCATGAACAGCCTGGCCGCCATGTTCTATATTCTGGCCCTTTGGCTGTATGCCCGGGCCCGTTTCACCCCTGGGAAAGCGTCCCGCAACATGCTGTACACCGGTACCTGCCTGGCAGGCATTCTGGCGTTGGGATCCAAAGAGATTGCCCTGATGCTTCCGCTGACGATCCTCCTTTACGAGTGGTTCTTCCTGCAAAACCTGGATATGCGCTGGCTGCGCAAACGACTGCCCGTCGTAGCCGGTGTGTTCCTGCTGATTATCGTTGCAGCGTTTTTATTCCTGGGTTCCAATCCGGTGGAGTATATCCGGGACACATACAAATTGCGTGATTTCACTCTGTATCAACGTGTCCTGACCGAATTGCGGGTCGTGATTTATTATATAAGTCTGTTGATCTATCCGCATCCGGGTCGCCTGAATTTGGAGCATGATTTTGCGCTGTCGCTGTCACTGACCACCCCCCCTACGACCCTGCTATCGCTGCTGGCCATCGCAGGGCTGATTGCCGGGGCTGTCTGCATAGCGAAAAAAAAGAGGGTGGCATCATTTTGTATCATTTGTTTTTTCAGCCACCTGGTGATTGAATCGTCCGTATTGGGGTTGGAAATTATATTTGAGCATCGAACCTATCTCCCCTCGATGTTTGCGGTTTTAGGGTTGGTATTGGCCGGTTATCTATACTTGCCGTTTGGCCGTTGGCGGATTATTCTTTTAGTAATCCTGGTGATAATTGGATCCAAGTGGACGTATGATCGTAACACGCTGTGGGGGGATGAAATTGCTTTTCTGCAAGATTGTGTGAAAAAAGCCCCCGGCAAATGGCGGACCCATTTCAACCTGGGACATGCATTGGCCAGAAGAGACCGCCTGGATGAAGCCATTTTTCACTTCAGGGAGGCCCTGAAACGCACGGCCTATCATGCCGGCCTGGAAGATGACACTGGCTATTTGAAAGAGCCGCAGACGGATCTGGAAGCTGCCGTTCGCCGCCAGCATGCAGACCTGTTGAGCAATTTGGGCAACGCCCTTTTGCGTGACGGATGTCTGGAGGCGGCTGTGGAACCCCTGGAAAAGGCCCTACAACTTGAGCCCAGGCATGTGACGGCCCATACCAATCTTGGGTTGGTCTATTCCAGGATGGGACGGTCCGCAGTCGCGGTTCGGTTGTTCCGCAGGGCGATAGAAATAGAGCCTGATTATGTCCAGGCCCATAACAGCCTGGGACTGGAACTGGCCGCCATGGGAGATGTAACCGGGGCAGTGGAAAGCTATGGCCGGGCCATTGCGACCGATCCCAACTTTGCCGAAGCTTATAACAATCTGGGCATACAGCAGGCCCGACAGGGCCGGTTGACGGATGCGGTTTCCAACCTGTCCCAGGCCATCGCCATACAACCGGATTATGGCGAGGCCTACTACAATCTTGGGCTGATCTTAGCCGGACAGGGCCGCTTTGACGCGGCTGCAGGAGTCCTGGAAAAGGCCGTCCGTGAACGTCCCGATTTTACACCGGCGCGGGAGAGTTATGTGGCGAATCAGGCCAACCGTCTGAAAAGCAACCGTGATATTGCCCGCTTGGAACAGGAAATTAGCCTTGATCCTGGTAACCCGGACCTATATAGCAAATTAGGGGATCTGTTGCGGAATAGAGGCCGCTTGGAGGCGGCCGTGCAAGAATATCACCGGGCACTGAAGATTGGGCCGGCGTCAACGGATATTCTCAAAAAGATAGCCGTGTTATACGCCCGCCAGGGAGCCTATGAACCGGCCCTGAACACTCTGCAGCAGATCTTATCCATAGCGCCTGAAAATGCTGATGCCTGCTATAAAATGGCTGCGGTGTATGCCCGGCAGTCTAGACCCGAAATGGCATTGCACTGGCTGGAAGAGGCGCTGAAAAGAGGATATCGGGATTGGTCGGCCATCCAGGCAGACAGGAATCTGGCGTCCATCAGACACACGCAGGCCTTTACGAAACTGAAAAGAAAGTATATGGCTTTTCATTGACCGTTGCTAATTTCACCATACCCCAACCATTTAAAGGGTTCTTGAAATAGCCTGGCTGCATGCTGGAACGAGGAAAATGGAAGCTGAACATGCCCATATTTTAATTGTCGACGACGAACTCAGCATGCGTGAGTTGCTTGATGTGATGCTTACGCGCAAGGGGTACCGGGTTTCATTAGCCGAAAACGGCAAGCAGGCGGTTGCCAAGGTAGCCGAAGCCCGCTACGATTTGCTGCTGTGCGATATCAGGCTAGGGGATATCACCGGGCTGGATGTTCTGAAAGCCGCTAAAAAGAAAGATCCGGCAACGGTTGTCATTATGATATCGGCCTATGCAACCACGGAAACTGCGGTGGAAGCCATGAACCTGGGCGCTTACGACTATGTACCCAAACCCTTTGATAAGAACGAGCTGCTCTCCACAATTGCCACTGCTCTGGAAGTAAAAACGATAGAGCACGAAAAACAGACCCTGAAGGACGAGATCAAGAAAACGATCCATTTTGGGAAGATTGTCGGAAACCACCCCAAAATGCAGCACATCTACCGGATGGTGGAACAGTTGGCCGGGACTCGCACCAACATCCTCATCACCGGGGAGAGCGGCACCGGCAAGGAGTTGATAGCCCGAGCCATCCACGAACAGAGTGACCGTCTTGAGAAACCTTTCGTTACAATCAATTGCGGCGGAATACCCGAATCCCTTATGGAAAGTGAGCTTTTCGGTCACAAGAAAGGGGCTTACACCGGTGCGACCCAGGACAAAAAAGGCTTATTCGAGGAGGGGGACCAGGGCACTGTTTTCCTAGACGAAATAGGTGAGTTGAGCATGCCGCTGCAAGTAAAGCTACTCCGGGCGGTTCAGGAAAAAGTGTTTAAACCGGTTGGCGGTAATGTGGATATTTCTGTTGATATCCGCTTTATTTCAGCCTCAAACAAGGCTCTCGAGGAAGAGGTGATTGCCGACCGTTTCCGAGAAGACCTGTTTTACCGGTTGAACGTTATCGAGCTAAAAGTCCCGCCCTTGAGGGAACGCAAGACGGATCTACACGCTTTAAGTCAGCACTTTTTGGATAAATATTCTCGCGAGATGGGCAAGGAGATCGCCAAAATATCGTCTTATGCCATAGACCTGCTTAATAAATATGATTTTCCCGGGAATGTCAGGGAATTGGAAAACCTGATGGAACGCAGTGTGGCCCTGTCTACGACCAATATAATTTTGCCGGATAGCCTGGCTATGGCAACCCATAAGCGCCGGTGGGTAGAGGGTACCCAGAACGAGCGTTTTGATCTGGAAGAAGTACGACACGGGGTGGACCTCAACCAGATCCTGCAGAAGATAGAGATAGCCTACCTCAAAAAAGCAATGGAATACGCCGACGGCAACAAGAAAAGGGCCGCTAAACTGCTCGGACTCGGATATCGCTCCATGTGGCATCGGCTGGACAAATTTAGTTCCGACAGGTAAGAATACCCGTTTGCAAATTTTGTAAATGCGCTTCACAAAAAATGTAAACAATATTCCTGTTTCAAACGCTCAAAAACAATACTTCTTCTTTGCTGAAATTTTTTACATACAAATACGGATGGTTACCGTAGGTTTTTTTTTTGGTGCATGTGGCATATTTATTGCGGTATAATCCGATATTCGATTCGCTCCAAGTAGAAACCAGACATTCAAGTTTGGAAAGAATGAGGAGGCAAGACGTTTTATCGGATTTTTCAGTTTTGACTCACAAAAAACACTATTAGGAAAAGGAGGATCTTATGCTTCAAAAACTTAGAGGAACCAACGAGAAAGGTTTCACCCTTATCGAGCTGATGATCGTTATTGCGATTATCGGTATTCTGGCGGCTATCGCCATCCCGAATTTCATTACCTATCGTCAGCGCGGCTATGATGCTTCTGCAAACGCGGATGTTAAAAACGCTTTTACAGCTGCCCAGGCCTATTTCACCGATTATGAAAGCGGCGCCGTAAGCACAACTAAACTGCTTGCCTACGGATACGTCCAATCCCCGAGCGTTACCCTGACGGTTACCGCGGCTGGTGCCACCCAGGGTTCTCTTGAGATTTCCGCGTATCACGGCAAGGGATCCAAAACGTACACCATTGACTCAGGCGGTTCAATTAGCAAGTAAAAGAAGCCAATGCTGATAGCTGCTGTTCAGCGGCTACCGCCAGATACAGAAAAAAAGCAGGGATACCGGGGAAATCCGGTCCCTGCTTTTTTTCATTCAGGCGTGCATACTGGGCAACCAGGGTATCCCCCTGCATGCATCCAGGCTTAGTTCATATCATAACGTATAATATTTTTCGCACATTTGAGGCGGTGGCCTCGATATGGTTAAATAAAGGTTGCGAGACCAAACATTTAGCCAGGGAAGGAGGCCGCCATGTCCGACAGTGTACCGAAAAATATGGGTAAAGTCATCCAGATTGATGAGAGCCAGATTCGCAAGCATTTAGGGGAACTGGTTCGAGGTTCCGTTGAAGAGACGCTGAACCAACTGCTGG
>Ga0126335_1000819_pt1 | contig 16044 bp, 7 predicted proteins | sample OlaspJWI45metaG_FD_108409 | JGI IMG/M metagenome (GOLD analysis project Ga0126335, IMG submission 108409) | Marine gutless worms symbiont microbial communities from Oahu, Hawaii - Olavius sp. 1 OAHU.JWI-45 metaG | ecosystem: Host-associated > Annelida > Digestive system > Unclassified | place... | reverse complement strand
CTGGACCTATAAGCTGCCTAGAACATCGTGCAACAAGAGTATTGCACTGTGCTATAGTAACTAGAGCAGCTGTGTTAATGTTCGCTCTTTTACTCCAGACCATCATCAGTAATCAGATGAGGCTGCGGAGGTTGAGGGGTTTCAAACATGCATCAGCGGTACAACAATTACAAACAACAGGCCAAAGTAATTTGGCATAAGATGCATCAAATGCACTTCCCCCTTGCCGTGGAGGTATTGGGACTCCTGTCTAACAATGTTCTTTGGGCCCCCAAAAGTCTTCACCCCAAACAAGACCTCAATCTGTGCAGCCAATTTTGCACATGACAGACTGACAGACAGGAACATCAGCAGCAGCAGTCTGTATCTCATGCATTCGATGCAGCCTAATGTACAAATACTAGGCCCCTTCACATACCAGTTAGAATATATGCCAGTAATTGCCTGCTGAGCTTCAGACCAGTTTGCAGTGCCTTCATATTTGCAGTTCTTACCGCCACAAAACATAGAACACATCCTCGCCTCCGCAATCGATCGGCGCAGTGCCTCAGACAGTGGACCATATTTAGCAGTAGCTTCTGTTGCTGTTATAACAACAATATCATGTAATATAGTAAATAGTTTGTTTCGCAAATAAATATAAATTGTGTATCAATTGCTAGGTCCCCAAAAGTTTCACATTTCACCATTCAGTTGCATCAATCATGGCATAATACCGTAAACCGAACCCTAACCATACCCGTGACTCTAACCCTTAACCTAACCCTAAAATATATTATCAACTGACAGGCAGCCAGAGCGATGAAAAATATAGCCTCAATGCCAAACTGCATAGAAAATAGCATTGGTTGTACAGTTTTATATGTCCTTGTGGATTGAAAACAACATCTTCCATGGAGCACTGTTGTGTGAAACTTTAGGAGTGCCTCGATTGCTTCTGCAACAGCATGGTCTACCAGCTGACGCCCTGCAAGTAATATTCCAAGCTATAGTTATCAACAAGCTGAGTTATGCCTCTCCAGCCTGGTGGGGCTTCTCTTCTGCCGATGACCAAAATTGTCTGGAAGCATTCTTATGACGTTCAACTAAATTCGGATATTGTACTAACAGCACGACATTCGCCAGCATCTGCGACGAGGCTGATGAGCGACTGTACACGCGAGTCATGCACAACACACATCATCTTTTACACTGACTTCTGCCACCACGGCGCAATAGTCATTGCTCGTTTCGGCAATGGACACGACTTTAGTCTTCCCGATTGCACGTCTGAACTAAACCAAAAACTTTTCAATGTGAATGTTCTTCAAAGATGCGTATGGCTGTAGCCAGTAGTCAATGCTGACTCGTATTGCTTTTACTTCAATCATACTGCTATTATTCTTTCAGCTTATTACCATGTAACCGATTGTATTGTATATTTTATTTCTTAACCTTCTACGGTTACGGTATGAAACCTGTCAATAAAGTAATGAATGAATGATTGACTGAAATTATTATCATTTTTATACACACATTCACACATTCATAGATTAATCTGCACCGCTAGCGCATTTAAGTCGTGACAACATAAGTGTACAACGTACAGAGTAATACAACGCCTTACCTGCGGCGCACTTTTGCTGTTCTTCGGTCCAATCATCTAGAGTTTCGAAGTCACCCATCACATAATGCTGCTATACCGAATCCCACGTGTGTTTACCTCACGTATCGAATTACAAGTACAAAATCACACCAATTTTCACCGCACTGCCTCGTTGCTACGTGTAAACAAACCGCAGAAGTAAACATTAGCCAAAATTAGTAAGTAACCACGCGAAGCGATTCGTCGACAATCGCATCGTCTGTCACTCTAGCTGTCTTCGACTGAGACATTTTTGTTTCATCAGTCTGAAAGACTGCAGACCGAGAGCTGCGTTTGTGATTTATATCAGGATATGCTTCTCATTGACATCACAAAGTCATTGCAAAGAAGCTTGCAATATGATAGATTTATCTATCTATCGACGCAAACTATCAAATGATATGGATGTATTTTGAATCTTATAGGTGGTTTTTTTACGTTGGCGATATCGGAGCTATAGCAGAACAAACACCATAGATTCTAGAAAATTGAACTTTTTGTTGTTAACTTCAAACATGTCAAACAACATACAATAGTATAATACAACGATACTACTTCTGGCAACCTACTAACACAACACAATAATCTGGTAGCAGTAGTCAAACTTGCTTCTCAGCCGATTGAACTCTTCTTCTGGTACACGAAGTATATCGAAGACACGTTGAACGTCCACAAATATGACTCCTATATCATTCCCCGACGATGATATATATGAAGACGGAGTCGTGGTATCAATTCAACCAGATGTATACGATTAATTCAGTGTCCAAATTCAAACTCAATCGTTGTCAATATCTGAGGTAATGACTTCTCTCAAAGTTCCTCAGAATACCGTCAATATCTCTTCAAATAACGTATTTCTCCATGCACACTGATATATACCAATTGTTTTTATTACTTCAAATCCACCAACTATGGATAAATACTACGAAAATCACAAATATGCTTCAAACTCTCAACAATATCTTCTGTTCTATTCAAAATTCCAACCGTCCTCTCTCGTCTGAATAGTGATGGGCCGATTCTCCAGTTTTGGTGACGTCTAACTCTGCAAGCTATCATGTGCATGTAGGACTGTCTGCTGGTGTCGGCAATACTATGAAGACTTCATAAATGTAACTAACCTAGGCTATGTTGCCAGCGGTTGTTTTAACATATATAAAGCTGAAAATATGAACGGGCATCAGTTTGTAAAATGAACTCTTTGTTCAAATTGGGTAACTTCAAAATGGGTTCACTACTCACTAGACAGGAGATGTTTGGTTTCATTGAAAGCCCACTCCTGACTATCTCCTCATTTAACAATTTCTGCAGCACGGCTCCGAGTAAGATCAGTGATAGGTACCTCTGCCAGACCCAACACCAATACTCCTCTCCCAGAACAGAACTCTGCTCCCCGGGTAACATTCGCAACAATGGCTTGTGAGCACAGGCAGAGGCATACCTATCAACGGCTTCCCGTTGATTTCCATCTAGTTGTCAGTAACATTGGTGTCCGACATCTGGATAAGGCTGACTTCACGCACAGTCCAGTGGCATAGCAAGTTTTGAGTGAGCCTACGTGTAAAGATTCAAAAACGACAGACAAGCAATCCTCACGTTTTCATTAGGCAAAACAGACATAAAGCTAGTCACGCAGGCAAAAATCAAGGATTTCCGGTAACTTCTGAATTTCCAACTTTATATTTGCATACATTTAAGCACGTCTGACAATTTCTTGGCCTCAGAGCACGAGAACGATGTGCATTGCACATCCTGAGAACATCGCACTGCTCCACTGCATATAACAACCTTCCAAACAATCAACAACAATGGCAAATAACAAACACTTTTTGCTGGTTCGTTTACACAGCTTGTGTACAATCAATCATCCTAAACATATTACAGGAGCAGCAAGGGCCGTCGTGTCAAAGAAACCATGCTAACATCCAGGGATGGGCACGAGACGTTAAAGCCCAAGACCGAGACAAGACGTTTGTAGGTCACGAGACGTTACCGAGATGTTAAAATAGGCCTACACGTTATAATGATTGCAGACATAAACTTATTTTCACGTCCATTAAAAATAATAACGACCGTCAGTAAGTAATGCATTAACCTATTCGGGTTAACGCTGCAATCAATAGTGACTACTAGTATGGCTCATTTTATTAATGTGGCTTGCATAATTTGGTCGAAAATAATGTCTTTGGCACGAGACATAAATACCCGAGATCGAGACCATATTCTACTAACATCGATAGAGCAGCATGCGGCGGGCACATTTGCCACCCACAAAGCGTGCATACTGCTTCACTTCCTCGGCGTCAACCGGAGCTCTCTTCCGTTCTTTTTTCTTGAACTGAATGTAGACTGAATACGGCAGAGCAATTTGTTTATAGAGACACAGAACGTCACTGATGTCAACCACCTTGTCTTCATCGTCTATAGCACAGAATACAGTATCAATGCTACAACTGCTTCGGAGTTAGGCTAACAAGTGGCCAAAGAATCCGTTTGGGAAACTCCTACCTAATACAAAGTTCCTTGGGTTCCCAAGTCTCCACACCAAGTAGGACGTCGGTCCATTAAGGCGTTTTTGCATACTGAAGTCATATGTGGTCCAGACTGGACGACTGGCATCTGCTGAGCACAGTTGGTCAGTAGGCAGTTGTCATGTGCCATGAAGTTGTCATGAAGCCATGTGACAGACAGACTGACATACATACAAAGTGACAGATATCTGGGATCATCGATCACAATAGTCCACATTGACTGCATAAGATGCGGCCATATGACCCAGGCCATAGTAATCAGAAAGCCACAGAATACATAGAAAAAGTACCTTATGACAAAAATACATACAAAGATTACCTGGAAAAAAGATCTGGGGACAGAAATGTGGACAGTGGGTGGGCTTCAGGTACAACAGAAAGAAGACAGAGGTGGCAGCACAAGACAGAGCTGGATGGAGACAACTTGTCTATGGCCTACGTTCCACTGACAGTAATAAGGCATAAGAGAAGTCCTATAACGTGTAAGTTATCCATCTGCATACTATGAGTTAGGCTAGCCACAGTTTATAAGGAAAATAATTCAAGGACTTTTCAAGAACTGTTCAAGACCTTTTCCAGAGTTACTCCAGCAACGTTTCACCATGTTAGAGAGTGTTTATGGCTTCAAACAAAAACCACCAATAAGTAAAAGTAAATAAGTAATCCATCAACGAGCAAGTAAAATTAATCCCAAGTGTACTAGACTGGAGAGTTAAGCACTCACTGCCCACATCATGGTAACGATGACTATGAAGAACTGAAAGTCAAGGACTTTCAAGAACCTCTTAAAGCAAATTCCAAAACTTTCAAGGTCATATTCTGTTTTCAAGGACTTTCTAAATCCTGGAAAGTTGGACACTTTTTTCAAAAACTTTCAAGAACTTTCAAGGCCATATGGCTACTCTGATAAATACAAGCACTTTTCATTGCTTTCATGCTGTAGGCTGGCTGCAGCAAAATAACACCCCACTAATAAATATCCCAATCCAACAACAATCTCCAAATGTTTCCTTAGCACTGTCGGGACATGGCTTAATCAACAGTTTCCAACAAAAAATATGCCCCATTAAACAATAGCCGACTGACAGTACGATGCTATGACAATGTGTAAATTAAAACAGACAAATAGTGGACAGCACATACCGGCAGCTGGTGCAGCAAACCGACTGTACTTATTAACATCAAGTTTCGTAGCGCACTCAGACAATGGATGCCAAGTGTAGGTCTCTGGACAACACAGATATGACGGTGCATACTGGCCCTAGCATCACACACAACAACATTAGATGCAACACTAGCAACGTATCAACACTATCACTGTCTCCTGTCATTCTTGCTGCCCGACGCAGTGAGTATGCATAGAATTTGCTACGGCGACGTGGCTGTCTGTCTGAGTGTCTGTCACATTGACGTACTGTGCCCAAACAACTGAGTCCATGATCACGCAACCTTCACCAGATTGTAGCCCAGCCATTCTAGTTTTCACATACCAAATATGAACCCAATAGCTTAAGGGAATCCACTCACTGAGGGTGCCAAATGAGAGAGGGGTAGGTAAAAGTCGGAAAATCCGGTCAATAAATTGCAGTCATTCACCAGAGAGCAGCTCTTAACATCAGAGCATGGAAAGCTGTACTTCGCAGCATTTTGTGTCAAGGAGATCTTAGCATCGGTGTGCACAAGCATCGGGGGTTTGTAGGCGAAGTATTTTGTTATCATACTGTAAACTGCTCTCTTCTGTCACATAAATTCTGCACGAATGTTACGTCAGTAAGCAAGTAATAGTAATGTACATTGGCCCACATGTAGACCGGCTGCAGCCTGAGTTGCTCTCACCTGTGTGTCACCTGTACGACTGGTAGCAGTTGTCAGTCAGTGAGACCTGCCCCCTGTGGCTCTACATTTGTGTATTAAAGATTTTACCTATAGTAAAAAAAACAAATGCCATCTCATCAGCTGAATAGCTGACCATATCACAGGACCACAAAATGGTAAATTTCAATGTCTCACTCGACACATTATAGGTCATTTTACAGATGAACAAAAGCATCATTTATTTAACTGATGCAAACCAAATCTAAGAGAAATGTGAAAACCTACTAACATGCAAAAAATAAAGCCTGATTCAGCAGCAAAAAAACTATAGCAAACATACGAAACAAATTTCAATTCCATCATCACATATAATGCACGTTGTAAGACATGGTGTAACTGGTTGTGGAATCAGTTGCAATAATTGCAACCTGTATTTACCATTTTGCAAATGCTGCCTAACAAGCTGTGACAAAATACACCAGTTAAACGACACAGCAGTAAGATCGATGAAATAGAATACAAAAAATAGGGCTGTCGAATTACTGCATTAATGAATGGGTTAAAGAATTAATTGCAATTTTAAAAAATTAACGCCATTAAAAAATTTAACACACTGACAAAAAAAACTACCAAAAATATGACTGCAAACATCGTGATATGGAACTATGCCAGTCTGACTAAAATATGGCAGACGCCAAGACACAGGGACAGATGCCTGCCAGTTAATAGCAGTACTAAGTGGACCGGGCTGTACTAAGTGAGACCGTCATCCATCAATGTAAGCCATCCTTTGCTGGCCACATGTACTAATGAAACCAATAATGACTGCCATACAATAGCCGCTCACATAGCAGTTGTATATTTCATGCGTTCACTGCAACAGGAACGGCACAAGTCTCGATATATACAGTGTGCATTAAAAGTGCGTTAACATGCGATTAAAAAAATTAGTGCATGCATTAACGCAATTAAAAAATTTAACGCTTCAACAGCTCTAAACAAAAACAATTCTGAGATCTGCACAGAACCTAAATGCTTAAAAATGTTCAGAAGACAGTGCACACATGGACTGCAGCTACAAGAACTAATGTCACTTATGCTGCACAAATGGCCAAAATCAGACAGCAATAACTGACAAACCTTATATCTCATCTTTGGACATGAGTGAATATAAAAGCCGAGGTAATAGTATGCAATCTGTGGGACAGTTCTGTGCAGCCGTCGAACAAATGCCAATTCCCTGCACAGTGTACAGTCAAGCAATGAGCATACAATAATACAATACACACTGTAATTATAAACTAGGGCTATACCACATTTATAACTGTAAATGCAGCCACAGCCATAATCCAGTACAGCCCTATCACAAACCCAATCTAATACCAGTTGTGCCACTCTAGTAGACTTCCCTGCTTCCTCTACTGCACAGCAGACTTGTTGTGCTGTTCAAAACTGACAGCCACATGCAAACTATCTATACAACAGTCTCAAATTTCATGTCTCAATCCAAACCGGAACTTAGTTAAAAGAGAATATGAGAAAAATTAATTTGTTTTAATAACCTTAGTTTTCACATAAAAGAGAAAATATATGGTACTATAGTAATGCAATAAAGCAGTGTACCTCAATGCGGAGTACGTTCCAAGAGCAAGGAATGCATAGTCTGGGTCATAATAGAAATAGACAGATGAGACACAACGCGGCAAAATATCAATCACTCCAACGGCAATAATCTTCCCGTCGAGAACATAGTGCTGATGAAATGAGCCATATCCTTCTGCAAGAGTACTGTCTGCATCTTCCATCGACTGCATTCACATCAACCATACATGCAGTTCATTACTTCACACTACTACCTTTGCCTAAGGTACATATGTAGATTTAAGTTTCATGGTCTGAAAAGCGTATCAAAGAGCAATGGCTTCTAAATTGTGTACAATAACACAAAAAGTAGGACCAAATATGCCCAAATATGCACATAAAATCAACTTACAAAATGTGTAAATGTTTTTTTCGGATAAAATGATCAAAAACAACAACCTTCATTATTCCATTACCGTTACTACCGACTGTTCAGATATACAGAAATGAAACATATCAATGTGTCTATTTTCAGCTCTTCTGCACAAAACTACCCAAATCAAACTAACACAATATGACAATAGGCTTGAATTATTCCACAAAAAATATTTTTTTAAACTAGAAGTCACATATGCAAATAAGTGTTTTTCAAATAATTTTCCAGTTTTTTGAGAAGTCAGTAATAGTCTAGAAACATACACTGCACAGAGACCAATGTATTTCTCTATTAACAAACCAGTATTAATGCCTTAAGGCACATACTGCATGCATACACACACTTCTATACTGCCACAAACATTTCAATGAATATTTTTGATTATATTCAACGAATAAATGCAGCATACAGAAGTGCCACGCAGAGGAGAATTGACAAGAAAATTGTCAAAGTCGGACTCAGTACAATCGGATGCACTTTCACTATGAACAGACATCTGATATTTTTCGAATACAACATAAGACTCTCTGTAATAACTCTCCGAAATGTCACTCACAAATTTCACCTGCCACAATTAAACAGAAACATGATAAGCAAGTGAAACACAGTACCACAGACAGAGGTGAATCAACGAGAAAGCGTGTATACTGAAGCTCATTGGGTTTGCTAGGAGGGTCGTGGTGCACAGCAGTCTGGTATTTATGATAGATATTGTGTGATGCAGAAAATGTCGCATCAAACTCCTGACTCCGGGGCTCTGACCTCACCAGCCGCAGCTACACATGCAGTGCCAAACACACTGTTGTACCATTACTCGCCCATCATCACAAATGAAAAAAATGCTAATCTAACCTAGTTTAAGATTTCATGCCTGCAATAGTTGCAAAATTGGCCACTCAGCAAAAAATATTGCTTTTCAATCAAACAAAAATGTGCTTCTGTCAATGACTAGTTGACTTTCCACAGAACAGAATGATGCTTAATAATGTCACTCTATGATAAACTACAGGTCTGTTTAACAACTAACACCTGCTTTTCACTGTTTCAATTTCTGACGACACGCTTTATAGGTGCATCAACCTGTTAAGTCATCCACGACAGGTTTAACAACAAATGTGGAATTTTTTCAATGCAGCAAACATTGACTTTTGAATTTACTAATAAACTCCATTCACTGACGACAACCACACCACAATGTGCTGACACGAAAAGTGTGACATATCAACTTTCTATAAGCATTTTACAAACCCACAGTAAGTTACTCTGACCACATTCCCTCTTGCAATTTTGCCACTTTCTCACTGTTCTCATCATTTAAGCAGCATCAAATGCATGAAATGCAGACTATTGCGATCGATGATCCTGGGCATCTGTCAGTCAGTCTGTAGTAGATGGGAGTCTAGCTTTCCCCCACAGATTTGATGTGACCTTTGCCAAAGTACTTTGACCAGTTGTTCTCCTTTCCGTCTGGGTAAAGTTTTGCATTCTTCTCTTGGTATTAAATTCCACATTTCATACTCTGCTACCTTTCTGTCTATTCTACAGTACCTGGACTCCAGTATGTTGCAATACTGTTTACATTACATCACATACACACAGACTTGCCTCTAGTTTATGAGCTGGGTTTTCCACAACGTCATTCAGATAATCTTCTAGCGATTTTGGTTCATTCTTTTTCTTTGCCTGTAGTAATGCAACAATTGGTCAGTTGAGTTTCAAGTTATGATTTGCATGTGGCTATCACTAAACTACAGAAACAATAAATCAAATAATTAATACAAAATTTAAAATAATACTGAAAATATTGGCTGATGCAGTGAATTTTCATGTTATCATCTATAACCAAAACCACACGCAAAACATATTAAATGACATCATTAATGATAACAAAAACATTTTGACTACCAAAAGAAGTTGCTTCACCAAGAAAATGAAATTCGGAATTAGCACAAATACAGTAAATGCTACGAGACAAATGCCTTACAAACACCCACTGGCAATGTTTCATAATCTTTGATAGCAGCACTTTGTGACTGTTTTGCCAGTTTTCTCTCAAGACGCAGCTGTTTTGCTTTCTTTGGCCGTGGCTTTGTTGGGTCAAAACCAACGCCTGACATCACATGATACAACAATGAATTGCTCTGCACAAGATTAAGAAAATCCAACAGTAGTGCACAAACAGACCTTGTCAAACACAGTTTATTAATTCAAAAATATGTGTGCAGATTTTAACTGTATGAAAAACAGTAACATTCAAAATAATCTAACTTCGATGGCGATAAGGCTAAAAATACAGCTCTCATAATCAATCTCTCTGGAGATTGATGATTCTGTATAGCACTATGCACTCATAGCGGTGCATACTACTACTGTACTGTAATGGACAAACAGTAAAACAGAAATAAAATGCATACCGAGTTTTGGCATTTTTTTCTTTTCACCACCAGCTGATGACATAGCTTTTGCTCCAGCATCATTGACAGAGCCAGTCACCACAGCTGACGGCAATGGTTGTGGTGACTTAACATCCTTCATAACTGGGCAATCAGTAGCAGTAGCAACAGCAGCAGCAGCAGACAATTCTTCACACCCACGTTGCTCTGGTTCTGATATCGTCCTTGCCTGGCATTCACCATAATTGAGATATCGGTTCACACATTTGATTGCCTTCTTCTGCGACTTTGTCAACTGCAGATTTGCCGCATCACACCGTATCGGATACTGAGGGCAACACGTCTGGTTCATCGTTGGCTTGTACACATACTTGCCACTTCTGTGACATATGTTGCACATGCAATCACAAAACATAATATTAAACAGCAAGTCTCTACAGTCTACATATATCAGATTTTATGTTGTATCTATAATGGTTTAATTTTGTTTCAAAAGAGTACTACTGTATGTAAAAATATTAATCTGAAGATACAAATAAACAGCTGTGAGAGGTTAGAGTAATGTACATAACAAAATTTGCACTATCATTAACAGTGAAGCAGCAATGCTGACCGTCTCCAGCCTCTGTCTATCAGGTCTTGATAATCTTCAACTGTCATACAATGTGCCCACATACCTAACAAACCAAATAAAGTCACATAATGCATCAACTACTGGCACTGTCTGCTGAACACTGAGAAGAACTATGTATATGATGTTAATTGACCTAGGCAGCAAGATCTACTCTTGGTGTAGTGAATTAGAGAAATGCTCTTTGAGTGGCATAATGAAGTAACAGCTAAAATATAGTAACTGCTCAGATTCTGGGCATATGAACCAATCTTTTAGACAACAGCTGCGTACAGAAAATCAATGTAAAATGACTTAAATCTACGGAGTGGGCTAAAAAAAACCAAACCCTCTATATTGAGCCGATTATCATATTTTAGCGTTAAGTTAGAAGTAAAATTCAAGATACATTCTGAAGCTTAAATCATCTCTGACAAATCGACATGACTTTTAAACAGATCTAAAAAGATTTACGTGACTGGTATCATTCAAATGAAAACGACCCAACTCTACCAAAAACACAATCGAGTTATAGCATTAAGTTGTGTCACCATGATGTTAATTTGGCATGGTGTTATCTTTGGTGAAAATTTCATGGAAGATAAGTTGACGGTGTTGTGTTGTGATCTTTCAAGAAACTTTCACCAGCTTTGTCTGTTGGCATTATTTTCCGTGTAAACTGACTTCGACTTAAACTACAGATTTTTATTCCTTTTGTTGAGTTTTCTTAGCATCAATTTGTTGAAAACATGCTTTTTACATGTGAAGAAAAATCTTTCTTAAATTTTTCTGTCAAAGTAAAAGATGAAGTACACAACATATTTGTAAAGAGTTTTCATTCAAGAAGTGGGCTGTCAGCTCTGTTCAAGATCAGTGCAAGACGCAGAAGACAAACGCGAACAAACGGAAGACTGGTGCGGCATGACTGCAGACTGCCAGATCAGAACAGAACTTCAGGCATGTGACTGAGCTAATATGCAGTCAAGAAGGCAACACACGGTCTAGCATAAGTCAAAGAGAAACGATAAACCTGACAGCGATATCTTGCACCCCATCTGGCTGCTGCAAGAAGCTGTCATAGATACAAACATGTCATTGCTACTGTATTTTGCCATTGCATAAAAATGCTTCTAAGGTGCTTCGATTATATCGTAATATGTGTATATAAAATTGTGACACATTTATCAAATGTGTCAGGGTTTGGTTTCATCTTGTGTAGAAAGAAACGATGATTGAAATGATGTATTACTTGTACACATGCAGAATAAACAGCATAATCTGAGGAGTCGGTTTTTATGGCCCACTCTGTAGATGGTTAGGTGACAGGCCTGTAGCAAGTTGAATATTTTGGGAGGACCATTCAAAGGAGATTTTGAAATAGGATCATAATGGGGGTGTAGAGGCTGGGGCAAAAAGCTGAAAAAATTAAACCTCAGATGTCGAACTACATTCTTTTTAATAAACGAACTACTCGGTAACTTAAGCTGAGCTCATGTGACCTTCGAAAGCTGGTAGGGTTTTATAATCAAATAAAACAAATTAAGCTGAGAAGCAGCAAACACAATTTACACCACTGAACACACCATGTGAGTAGCTTGTGCTTGACGAATGACAATAGCCACAGCTACCACCACCATCATCTGTAAAGTACTCAACAATACTCTGCTCAGCCATTCTTATAACCTGTCCAACATTAGTGTAACTAATTACCACAGTTTTACATATATTAGCACCACTAAACACACCATGCGAGTACTTTGTGCTTGCTGAACCACAGTATCCACAATGATAACCTCCTCGTTCAGCAGAATATTGAATGATACTCTTATCAGTCATTGTTATAACAACCTGTCCAACAGTTTGAACAATATGTCAGCATGCTCGATAAGCAAAAATAACCAAAATGGAACAAAATACCTGTTACCAACACCAGTAATTAAGTAATAATAATAACAGTTTATTTCCTTTTGCAGCATGAATGCTAAATTGCACAGAGAAGATTTGTGAGTTAACAATGAACATTGTGAACTAGTAGGCCTACTATAAATACTTAGTTACCTATTGTCTATATACAACTACAACAACAACCGTTTAACGGCCTTTGGTCGAGGACCACCCGGGTAGGCCGGTACCAGGAGAAACAACTCCTTTGGTATTTGTACCTATATACTTCTTATATATATAAATGATCTTGTAGAAAGTTGTGAACCTTATGCTGAGATTTACTTATTTTCCGACGATGCAAAGCTATTTCGTCATATTAAACACTAATAATAACTGTTTCCTACAGCTAGCAATTGACTGTCCGCAAGATTGGAGTCAAAAATAGTTACTGAAGCTAAATATTTTAAAGTGCAAAGTACTATTTCTTGGCAGAAATGTTAATAAAGGTTATTGATACTATATATCGAAAATAGTAAAATTACATATATGGAACAGAAGGACAGCTCTCAGAATCATTGTTGATGAAAAATTAAGCTTCAGAGAACATATAAATGAAAAAATAAGTAAAGCATATGCCATGCTGGTATACTTAAGAGAAACTTTAAATATCTTAACAGCAATAGTTTTGTCCTATTGTATAAAAGTATGGTAACATCAAATCTAGACTACTGTAGTTCTGTATGAGCATATTATAAAAAAGATGACATTGAAATGTTAAAAAATTACAAAAAACAGTTACAAAACTAATCCCGGAATAAAAAAATATGGTATATATCGATTGTCTTAAATTACCAAAAATTGCCAATGTTGCGCTATAGACAAGTATGAGGAGATATGATTGAAATGTATAAAATATTATCAAAATATGACACAGCTGTAACCCCTCGAGTTACGAGGGAGAATAGTTACATCACAAGGGGGAAATGATCTTAGGTTAGAGAGAAGTAGACCAAAATATGACTTGCACATATACTTTATTTACTAACAGGATAATTAATATTTAGAACAGTATACCTAACAATATTGTGTTATGCAACACTGTTAGTAAATTTAAATCCTATCTTGATAAATTCTGGCAATATCAAGATATTGAGTATGATGATAAAGCTTTAATTCATGGAACTAGAAGTCAAATTTCACATTACTAAAACCAGTTATAAAGGATATATCAGTATATCGTTATCTTTGTATTTGTGATGCGGGCATAGAGGCATTAGCCTGCACCCGTACTTCCTCTACATCTACATCTACATCTTCTGCCAGTGACAAACATACGAGAAACTTGTACAATAAACTTGTACAAGAAACTTGCATGTCTGTCATAGCAACTTGCAGCAAGATTTTTCTTGTGTAAGTTACTGCACAGTCGTGCAAGTTTCTTGCATGAAATAGAACATATTCTGGTAATTTGATGCAAGAAGCTTGCAATCACGTGACTCAATGCTGATTACATGTTAACAAGTTCCATCACTGATTCAGTAATCTGTTCCTGTTCATCAATGTTCACTCGTACTCGCTAGATAGCAGGCCAACCGCCTACTATTATCTATTTTAATTGCGGCAATTATCTATTGTATAGAGGCACTAATTTAGAAATTTAGTGCCTGTCGATATGGTTCGTGTTTTACTGCATTGCTAATCTGATATACGATATTTGAGATCAGAAAAGGCCGAAATAGTACACCCATATAAAACTGCTACTTCTGGTACTTCTGCAGTTATGCCAATAATGATTATATGGACCAAGTGACAATGTCGATTTTTGTATGACTGGTATTTGAAGGGCCACATGTTCTACGTGCTATAAAAGTTATCTTTGGTACGAATGTACGATTAGCATTGAGCGTGAATGTGATTCAAGGGCATCTTGTTCATCGGCCATTTTTGTTTTGCAAGTTTCTTCTACCAGAAACTTGCATCAAAAAATGTACACGTTTCTCGTGCGTCTGCTACAGGCATTATGTCAACCTTTAAAAGCAACTTTACACTAAAAACGTCGCAGCAGTTTATTTTAGTTTACGCAAGCACTGGGGACACGGCAGCCGTGTACTTCTTCCGTGACTGCGTACACGTCGATGTACGCTCGAGCGTCATTTAGGTTTTTGTTAACGTTAATTTTCACCAAAAATGTCAATCCTGTGCATTTTTCGCAGTAAACAGTTAGATTTCTTTTCTAAGTTCGAAAACGACAAAGTTTGCAAAAAAATAAATAAAAAGTAACGATTTGAACCCACGAGCGGCGTAACCACTAACCAGGAAGTGGAACCCTGCTTCGCAGACTACAAACTCGCCGATTTTTTGGTGTACAATTTGCCCATGGCGGTTGTAAAGCATATAATTACTTGAAATTTTCATGTTCCACGAGCAAAAACTTTGATTTAAAGCATGTTCTATTACGACGTCAGCAATTACGCTTTGGAGTTAGCAATATTTTGATAACTTTGTAAGTTTAGTCTATCAGTGGTAATACCCGTGGCAGCTGCGCCATCTTGCGGCTAGAAAGACGTCTGGTATTACACAACGTTAAGGTTGATTCACCGTATAGTAAGCATTCCCAGCGAAGCTGAGTAGTTCCCTGGCGTTTACCAATAAACCACGGAGCAGTCTAGCAATTGCAATGCCGGGACCATTTTCCACTTCCTGGATTTCGGGTTTGAGGTACAGGGATTGCAATCACTAATGCATCGGTTTGAGCGTAATTCTCGGCTTAGTCAATCGCTTAATGCTAGCCATAACCCTCATTTAAGCTTACCGAAGATCTGATCTTATTACCTAACTCTGACCTTCATATTAACCCCGACGCCAACTATATGTAAAAATTGAAAGAAAATGGTGATAATTACGCTTGAGTGGTACCGCGGTGTCACGAGTGTCAGGACCAATGTACATGGCGGCCGTGTCCCTAGTCATTCCATTTTGTTTACAGCTGGCACCATGCCACCAAGGACGGTCGAGTGCCAGCTGCATTACATTCCGCAGGCTGACAGGTAGGGATACCGTTAAAACCCAAAGCAAAAAGTTAAAAGGTTATAACTATTGGTGAAAAATTAAAACTGTTATAACCTAGGTTATAACTTTAAAAGGTAATAACCCGGGTTAAAACCTCG
>Ga0126335_1000818_pt1 | contig 16045 bp, 11 predicted proteins | sample OlaspJWI45metaG_FD_108409 | JGI IMG/M metagenome (GOLD analysis project Ga0126335, IMG submission 108409) | Marine gutless worms symbiont microbial communities from Oahu, Hawaii - Olavius sp. 1 OAHU.JWI-45 metaG | ecosystem: Host-associated > Annelida > Digestive system > Unclassified | place... | reverse complement strand
TTTTTTTCAAATTATACTGACGGACATTTGTTTGTGTAAGCGAATGATCTTCACGCAGTCTGGCGTAGAGGCCTCATGTGAATGTGATGTGGACGTGTTTATTGTGCAGTGCGGACTACGCGGACATGCAGCCTCTAAGTCTACCTGTCACCCGATGATTTCATGCAAGTCGCGACATCCTGCGCTCATGAGCGTACTTTCACCGAATATTTAACACGTCCAACAGTCTTAGCTGCGGCAACTGACCACTTTGTATACCAGCCTACTAACAAGCTGCACTAGTAATGCAGTCGGTATGGCGTTAGACTCGCCCGATTGAGAATCGTGTGCTCGTTTTCTGACTACAGCCTAAACTGTACTATACCTGTAATAACGTGTCGAGTGGGACGTTAAGCCTTTATTCGCTCATTGACTACTACTTTGGGCAAGTTGTTAACACCCTTGTGACTTGTGTCTCTCTGCAGCTGTTATAACTTCGTACCGGTGTAAAAGGCGCGAAGTACAGTAATTGTGGGTTGTGGAATTTTCGAATACAGCCCATACTGGACGTCAATGACGAAAGCATCTTTAATCAAATCAAGCGAGTTTCCTGGCCGTTGTTATAGGCCACGTGTAATGCAACTGGCCTAAAATATGTCGCTGACAGCACAACAGCTATATAACTTTGTCCTTGTGATACATTACTTTTTTTCTAAACGTCATTGAGTCTTTTCATCATACTGACAGATCAGTGAGTTCGTTTCATGACTGCCGTCGATTTTGTTGTTTATTACCTGTTGTTTATTACCCGTTATTTATTACCTGTGATAAGAACGCCGAGGTAATAGGCCTGCATATAGCCAGTACAGTATCGTCTGCTTGTTATGGAAACACTTTATTATAGCACATGGCTTGATGTATTCTTATTACGATATGATTCGCGTTATATCACTTCATATTATTAACAATATTACTAATCGCACTACTTTAGTGTGATTTCACTCACGTTATTACAGTTTTTGACCATATTCGATATTCATCTGGTGATGTCTGATGTTTTATCTACATAACAATAGGAACTAAATGATAGTATAAACGTTTTCATCCTAATGAGATAACAGCGATAAATTGCTAGCGTCTTCTTGTAGTCGCCATCACACCGCGAGATATTTTGCCGTTCTCTTCCATTTGCGTCCGAGCGATCGTCTTCGTACCTGTGGCAAATCGCACTATGACTGTGATGCAGGCCTATGCAGTCATCTCTGTTCGTTGTACAGCAGAAAATTTCACCGTATACGTAACAGTTCAGGTAAATGCAGTTTTCTATTTTATGCGCGCGTGCACGAAATGTTACAACGTATTATAGGCCTACAACATCACAAAAATAGGAGCTTTGCCCGCCGAAAATAGCCTACTTATATAGGTGCTTGCGCCCATTAATTATGCAACCAGTCTATAACGTTTGTCCTTTGTAATGTTTTATATTGTATCGTAAGCAGTTAAAACAGAGAGTCGTTATCATTAACCTTAGGTTTAACGCCTGTGTGACAGTCTGATTCTTCTGTAATCATCTTGTTTCTTTAAGTTCTGTGTTTTGCTGGATAGCTTAGTTTCTGTGTGTTCTAGATCTAACTACGATGTCATTCATCAATCCATTCTCTATGTGGCCGTTCTAGTTCGTTATTTTCTCTCCTAAATGTCATAAACGAGCGCTCTGATCTGGCTCCTGTCGCGTGCTGCGCGAATAATTGCGACTCTACACCGCGGACCATAAAACGTGCCATTATTTTTGCTCTAACTTTGCCAAACGTTGACCGATCTTCAAAATGCTCTTACTGCTGAAAAGTGTACGAAATTCACGATAAAACCCATAAAATATTTTCATTACACCTTAAGCATGCTGCTACACTACCTTGAGCAATTTGAAGTCAATATTTGCCGCTGATATTAAAGAAATATAAAGAAAAAGTATTGATTTTACATGCACTCGTTTAAATGCTTCTAGCTTACTTACTTATTATTTTCTTACTTTTTATTAACTTAGTTTTTGCCTTCTGTTAAATATTCTTTGAAACAGCAATCGTTTTTATCCTGCGTCGCGTGCCAGGTGTATAATGGCACATACGAAATGATTTCGTATGTGCGATTATACAGCTGGCATGCGACGCAGTACGACTTCTGACACAGATAACACCTTTTCATTGGACCTGATCTGTGGCCACTGAACAGCCCGACATCAGTCTGGTCTACTACAAGATACTACAAGATATGGGGCGTCGTCCAGGTGCAAGTTTATCAGTCATGTATGCATAACACCATAGTAGGCAGGAAATGAAATGGGGGGGGGTGCTTTTGTAAAAAAGTGGACCTTACCCCCAAAAATGAAACGAAACTGAATCAAACTTTGTTTTTTTATTTTACATGACATATTTCGGGGGTGCGTACGCACCCAACGCACGCCTACGCCTACGGGCATGAACACTACGAACTGTAGCAGCGCTTGCAGAATGTTTGGCGTGGCATAGACCAGAACGTCATTAAAAGTGCAATTGGCGAGTGGTATGGGCATCTTCAGATGTGTGTGTGTGTGTGTGTGTGGGCAAATGGTGGACACCTCTAGCAACTGTTCAACAGCATCAATGTTCATTTAGCTGTATAACACAAAATATTTTGTTGTTGTGGTCAGTGATACGTTTTAAGTCGTTTAATTTGTAATTATTCAAACACATTTGGACTTCAAATTTTCTAAGGTAGTGCGCTAACTTACTTAAAGTGTGGTGTGAATTATTACATGACTTTTATGGCAAATTTCATACTTTATAGCGGTAAAGAAATTATGAAGATGGGTTAACATGTGGCATAGTTACAGCTAAAGTAATAGTAGCACGTTTTTATGGTCCGCGGTGTACAGCATAGATGTAAAAACGTTTTTTAACGTTTTTATTCTTGTTACGTTTTTAACTTTTTTATTTTCCTACAAATTTGCAACGTTTTTTATTTTTAAAAACGTTGCAAATTTGGGTTCTGTACAAGTTCATAGTCAGCTTTCATTTTTCGCTCGCAAAGCTTCTTAATAATAAATAATAAGTACGAGTTTCGCCTGTTTAGTATCGCAATGTCTCTGTATTCTCCGCAGCTGCATCAGCTTTCCCTCCTCCTCCTTTTCCTCGCTTTGTAATCTTGCTCTGTGAACTTATATGCATTTTGTTGCATTTCGATAAATAACTGTACTTGTGGACGGATTGTAGAAAAGTTATGCACAAGTGCAGAACTTGTACGAGATTTTGAAGTAGCAAATTAAAACGTCTTTCTATGTGTTACAATTAACCAATGATAGGCCTAACTGCAGCAGTTTATTGTTGCTTTCAACTTTCTCTGTGTCTTAGGCCTAATAGGCCCATGGGCATGTCAAATTAATCTGTTCGGTGGAAAATTACTGGTAATGTTTACAAATGTTTTTTATTTTTGTCACGTTTTTTACTTTCTTAACGTTTTTTTATTTACTGGGGAACGTTTTTACATCTACGATGTACAGAATATGCAGGTGAGGCGAACCTGGTTCGAACTTGGACCTGATGTCGTCAAGGAAGTTGGCGATGTCTTCGCGTCCTGCTGTTGATAACGCCGCTCTCAGCTGCTCGTACTGAACACAATCGCAGCGGTGGGCGTAGTAGCCAGCTGCTAGAAACTTTCAACACTCAGTAAACTTTGCGCAAATCGTCCGTAATCACGCAGTCACACAGATTAGGCTAATAGTGGTAAGCCTATCAACTTTGCTGTGCCGCTAATGTGCGCGCTGCAACCTGAAGACACTAGTTACACGTTGGGACACGCCGACACGGTGTACATGCACCTCCGATGCAAAATGCATTTGATTCGATTTGAACAAGGCCCAAAAGCAGCTCATTATTGATGACTTGGATGTCTGGTGTCCGCTGGAAAGACGTGATAACAAACAAAGTCGGAACACTAACAAAGCATGCATACATAGGACTATATTCAGAAAAAGAATCCGCTGGCTCGGGCAGCAAGCGCTACACTAGGAAATTCCGGGATAGAGTGAAGGACCAGCTCGACTGACAAGAAACTACAGAAAAACGACCAGAACATCCATCAAATCATTTGTTATTACGATTTGGCGCGAAAGCTCTTACAGTAGTCATTTTATCTTCGCAGGAATGGTAGACGGCTGAGTTGGCCCCTTGACTTTGAGATGGTAGCAAGGGGCCAAAGTGGTTTGGCAAAGGCTGCACCGAATGACCCGCACAGTAAAGCAGTCTCAAGTCGGCTTCACCGTGCAGGGTCATTCGGTGCATTCGTGACAGACAGACTGACAAACTGACGGACGGACAGACGGAGGGACAGACACGGCACATCGGTAACAATAGTCTGCATGTCATGCATTCGATGCAGCCCAATATGCTGCTTAATACCGAAGCTTATTCACCAACTTACTAAATGTACTGAAAACACACTTTTTAAGTTCTACAACAGAAAATACATCACTTATGCAATTAAAAGCACTGGAGAGTTCACGGCATTCCTGTGACCATCTAAACACAGAAAAACACGTATGAACCACCAAATTGTCCAATTCACACAATGCTTGTAGAAAAGTAAGTTTTCGTTTCACATATACATGATAAAAATCCAGTCGACCACAACAAAACTGCAAGGCCTTAACCTCTCCCAACTATTGTAATAAAAAAATTCTCTTATATATGCATTGTTCCAGCACACACTTAGCTGATGTATTATGTGGCTGTTAAAATTCAGAGCTTCGCAACCATAAGTAATCAAAAGCAAACAGTAACTCTTAACAAGGAATAATTTTGTGACCTCGGAGGCATATTTGGTGTGCAAACATAGAGAGTATTCGTATAATCACGTCTTCGTTACACAACGTCACACGATTGGACAAAACAGCGACGGATGGATGAGCTACTCGTCTACGTACGTACTTTGTCAGCACATTTCGGCAGTGCTTTGGTCCACATGATGAGCATCTGGAAGTTGACGGCCGATGGCGGAGTGCTCTGCAGCATGGCGTTGCGTTGTATGACTTGTACTCTAGGCCTTGTGATGCCGAGTGCCGCGGCCACCTGCGTCCACTCAGGACCGAGCTGACTGGCGACATCGCGCAACACCTGCTCAGTGATTGGCTCGTTGGTCGGAATGTAATGAAGGGGCACCTTGCGCAGAGGCTTGGCGGACAGCAGCTCCGGGTCCTTACCACACGAAAACCAGTCTTCACGCAGACTACAACTAGGCCTAGCATCACAGCTTGCACTGTCCCAGTAAGACTGACGTCATATAATCCGCAAATGCATGCTAACTATCTGCGTATATATGTTACTAGCGGTCCACACCCCCTCCAAACCTGACAACTAACCTTAACCCTAATCTGTAGTCTACTTTCCCTGTGAGGTATAAAACTCCAGCAGCGCCACCCCGATTTCTTATTCGAGTTTCATAGCAACCACAGGTCTATGTCGTTTAGTTTTGGAGATATTCGCGTGTGACTAACATAGAGACAGACAAACAGACAGACAGACAGGCAATGCGGGCCATTACTATACAGCTGGTCCCCGCATTATGGCGGGCCAACGTAGCCTCTATTTTCATAACATACCGCAGTATTTCCAGTCGACGGCATTATCAAAATTTCTCACAGAGATGAAGCTGACGTCACAATTACTTATTAGCGTAGCCAGGCTTACTGAAGTAACTGAGACAAGTCTAAAAGTTCCAAGTAAGCAACTGGCGTAAAATCACAATATTCCATAATAACAATGCAACAGAACTAACTCCGATAAACGTTTGCGTTTGATGATATGATATTTTTATACAACTGCAAAGCAATGCAGAGTAGAGCTACGTAAGACAAATCGAGTACAGAGAGACAGAGGCTGACAAGCTTTGATGAAACTTAGGCCTATCTCACCTGCAGTTTCGTAATAAAATTGCCTTCAAATCAAAGGCGAACTACCCGTGTGTGAGACAGAAACACAAACTTTGATGACTGTCTTAGGTACCCACGAGTCTCCGCACCAAACAGGACGTCCTTGCGTTATATGTGTGACCTTAACTTTGACCCTATGACCTTGATACACATCGCTACATGCTGTACTTTTGGAGGATGTACTTGTAAATTAAATATAAATTTTTCTAAGTCAAGGATTTCGAAAGTTATCGTATGCCACACGTACATTCATACATACATGCCCGTCATGAACGCCCGCAAAAGTATGTAGCCTACCCGTACCTTCCCGCTACGCCGGCAGTCAAATATACAGCAAAATATATTTTTGTCTCATCTGCATTCAATCACCATTAGGCTCTAGCACTTGTAAGATGTATATCAACAGAATAAGCGACATCACCTTCGGGAAAGTGATGAGCAGTTGGGAGACCAGAGTAGACTTGATCTCAAACATCGGCGGCGGTGGTAACTCCTCAACGGGAGGCTGGTCGACAGGCACCGCACCAGCGTCGCCGGCGGCACCGGCAGCTTCGCCTTCTTGTGCCGGTGGCGGTGCTGGAGCAGGTTCAGCAGGGGCGGGGGGAGCGGCAGCGGGCGGTTGTCCAAATCCCATCCCCGACTTTCTGTCCCTGTCGGCCTGAGACAACGGGATCTTGGTGACCTTGCGCATCTGAACGAAGCCTCGGTAGACGTTGTAGCTCTTCTGCACGAAGACGTCGTGTTGCTGGATGTGCATACAGACCGTCGTGTCGAGGTTCGTCGTGAAGACGGCGTTGAGTTGTGGAACGTCGTCGACGCACTTGACGTTGCCTCTGAACGCGACCTCGAGATGGTCGCCTTCACGAAGTGAGAACTCACTGCTCGGCTCTGGACCGGCGTCGTAACCGAGGTCGTCGAGTTTCTTCAGTGCTCGGTCTATCTTGCTTGACGGTAGCACGTACAGCCGCACGTCGCACGGGTCGTACTCTCTACACAAGTGGTCAAAGTAAAGTGACAAAGGCCGCATCGAACCCCCGCATCGTAGAGGGATCGGGACCCCATCTAATAAAATGTCCCCACGAATCTCCACTTCGAACAAGATCTCGATCCATTCAGCTGCTTTTTTGCAAACTGAGAGACGGACAGACACACCACGCTACGGGATCATCGGTCGCGAATTGCTGTGTATTCGATGCGGCCTAAAATACACAGAACTAATCGAGAGAGACATTGACTGTACGAGCATAGTTGAAAGGACATTTAGCAGGACATTTAGCATGGTTCATTCTCTTCGTCGATATCGCGTTTATGTGCAGGTAAAACTGTGAAAACCCTTACAACGCGTACCATGCTTCAGCTTTTCTGAGGTGGGCTTCCGACAAAGAGGCACTATACCAAGTGTCCACACCTTTACCCCTTTTTACCTTTATTGCAGAGAAACTGAAGGACGCTCCACATGAGAGCCGCAGAAAGTTTCAAGTTATAAGTTTATGATGTCTTTTATCGGCTATATGATACTTTCCGAATCTTAAAATAAGCCTACCATGGTTCGACCATAGTTCGACTGTGCTCCGACCAGCCCTTTTATCTACACTTTTTGTTGTCTAACACATTCACGTGTGTCGTGGCATAGACGAAAACACGGCTGGGTGACAGGTTATACGCTGTTGTCAGTCCTCGTCTGTGAAACACGCTGTTAGTGTTGTCGCGTTTTAGGCATTCGCTGCCTTTTTATTTGAGGCTGCATGCAACGCTTGGCGACTCTTTTTAGGTGTCATTATAAATTTATTTACTTACTTCCTTACTTACTTAAAGCATAGCCATGCAGCGCACTGACGATAAAGACTGGCGAGAGATACGAACTGTTGTTTGAGGACCATCGTAACGATGCGGTGTGTCAGGATTGTGTACAACATGTCTGTCATTTTCTCAGCTTCCTTCTCCGTCACCAGAATGGTCGTCCTCAACACTACGAACCTGCCCACCAGAACACAGCGACCGGCTTAACTGCTGCTCAGAAACAGCTTTAAACTGCGCTATTCATCATTCAAATGCATATTATATCGTTTGTATTTGAGCATTTTACGGACAGTGCTCTTGAGCGACGCTTTACTGTAGACTCTATAACAGTGGAATCACGCATCGCTTCTGAGCTGACTATAGTCTCGCTGGTCTACGGGGTTTATACGTGTGCTCGGTCCACTGAACTATAATAGTGGCCCAGACTAATTGCGAAAACGTATAGGCCGAATGAAATGTTCTGCCCGGATGAGAAAACAACGATATAAATTCTCGAGCGACTAGATTAGGACCCAAGTCTTCCTTAAAAAGTAAAATAAACGAACACAATTTCTTAACCTTGTGCTGACATTTTTCGATAAAGACAGCATTTCGATTCTATTGGATATTTTCATGTAAAGTACTAGAAATACTGCACTGGAATGCCGCCAGTTTCCGCAATTTAAAAATTAGCCGCAGCTGCCAAGAAGCAGTTTTCGTTGTCACTATGACACCGTACATGGTCGTCGTCATCATCATCAATACGTGACATGTCAACCAGTGGCACTGGTTGACAGTATTGTAGTGTTTATGTGTGCATGAACTGATTCAGTGCGAACTGTTCAGTTCATACTTATCAATTGGCTCTTTCATCTCAAGCTCGACGGCGTCTAGTCTAGTCTGCGTCAGAGGAATCTGCTCGACAGACCACTTGCTCTTCGACGACGCTGACGGCTTGTTACGCATGAAGTACAGAAGATCTCTCTCGTCCTCTGATCAAACATCACTCACACACACACACACTGGTAAAGCAGTGCGGGTTTGGGTGGAAAAATCCTTGAATATGCCGTGTTAGCACATCCCTCGAGTCTCGAGATGAAATGGAAACAGTTTAATGGTTTGAGATCACTTTAAAGTGCAAATGACATTCTTATGCCAATTCTCAACTACTGATACCGATTCTTGCATCACGTAAAGTGGGTCTTTTTTGCTGCTGTCATAAAAGTAGCCTGTTGTAATGGCAGACGTATACGTTTGAGAGTTATGGAGTAGTTAAAGTAGGCTTACTTACATAGATCTATATGTGTTTACTATTGGTATCTTACCGCTGTCTTTGGCAAACTGTCCCATGAACCATTTGACTGGTTTTAACCAAGAAGCTGGTAACGTCTCTTTCGTTTTGTCGTCGCCCTCATCTTCTCTTGATTTGTCTTCAAGTTGGCTTTTTCTTGGCTTCTCTTCAGCTTTTGGCTTTTCTTCTTTAGCTTCTTCATCGCCAGTTGCCTTTTCCTTGGCTTTAGCTTCCTTGGCTTCTTTCAGTTCCTTGGCTGCCTGAGCAGCTGCCGCCTTCTTCAGCGTGACTGGATTAGCCGGCACTGGTAGCGTCATCTGGTGATTGCAACAGAACAGCTAGCGAATGGCGACAGAGAAATCTAGAAATTACACCAGATCACAATGTGATACTAAAATATTACTACAATATAGCCCACTGTCAGCTAAGGCACTGAGTGATTCAACATATTAATGTAATTGTGTGTTTGCTGCTTGTTTAAAATAGCTGCAAATTTAGCATAGCAGAACGGCACATAAATTTGTCAGTGTAAATGCAATAAGCAGTGGAGATGGAAACAAACTGTAGGCCTACACAGTTGTAATTTTGTAAAAAAAAATCTGCAAAAACGTTGCTGTAGTATAATATCAAATACAGTACGTAAACGCGGATCTGTTTTCGAATCACATCAATATCACATTGTTGGGCAGTAGTGGTGATGCAGGACCACATTCTAACACTACTGGCAGTCTTCAATGAAGGATAAATTAATTAAAGACATGATGGCTCCCTGACATTGTCTGCAAACCGCTCCATGCCATCCAGAGAAACGCGACCCGTGAACTAGACCTTAATGACAGACAGACAGACATAGCGAAGAATGAGAGTGCAATCGTACAATGAGGGGCGACGTAAAGCTGGTCACAGTCCAATTTAGAGAGACAATTGATCCGGCACACAGCAAACCGTTGGCCGCCGGCATTCTCTTTCTGAGTTCCGCCAGTGCCGCTGTGTCTACGGGTTGCATCTACACCAGTACGGCACGAATAATTACGTCCCAGTTCATACGCCGATCAAAATAACTTCACATGAAGCAGTATATGTAGCGTTTCTACATCGTACAGCAAAACACAGCAAAGTCCTTCCCAGGCCACATGGGCCCACTGGGCGGCGCTCATCTCCGTTCAGGCGTTTTCGAGGAACGAAGTCAGACACCAGTTTATACTGCGAAACCACGGATACGGGGTTAGTGTGAGTGTGTAGAGGCTTAACGTCTCATTCGACACTTTATAGGTCAATTCGGGGACGATTTTTACAGGCCAGATGACCCAAGCAACAGCGTCAAAGCACTGAAGGAAGCCACTTGGCCACTGAGATAGGCTTCGATCCCACCAGAACCACTCCACCGTGTTACAATGTAAACTGTAGGCAACAGCGTAAGGGTCCCAGTGTGACAAAAACCCAAACTGCTGGACCTATAAGCTGCCAAGAACATCGTGCAACAAAAGTGTTGCACAGTACTATAGCAACTAGAGCAGCTGTGTTGATGTTCCCCGGCCGGGGCTGATGCATCGGGTGGTATGTCCGTTTACTTCCCGGCCGAAACTGGTCCTAATTTTACCGTTCCCGGCTGAGTACATGTCGACCTATTTGGCTGGTTACATATACCCAAGTGGTTTACCCCCCGCCCGAAGACGGTCACCCATCTAAGTACTAACCAGGTCCGACGTCGATTATCTTCGTTGATCCGATTAACGGCGCTAAACTAGAGATACTGTACGGGGTGGCCCAAAAAACTACGACTCCATATACTATTTTTGGTTAAACGTTACACCACGGCACAAAAATCGTGCAAATTGGCTCAAAAATTCTACCCAAAGCATTCCGTAATTACTGATTATCAAGTCATCAAAATAACTGAAGGTCTTTAAGCTGTCCAACAAATGACAGACTGCAACATGCCAGCTCGAAAGCAACCCTTTCTCAACAGTTTTCTTTGTACTAAACGACACACTGACCTTATTCGGGGATATGACAGTAATACTCAGTAAAGACTGCATGCCTCAGCCATACCAATACGTAACATAATGCAAGCAATTTAAAGTGAGCACTCAAATAGTTACAAACGACATTAGGCTTAGTAATACTGTTATGTATTTTGCATTCTTGTATCATCAATATTTGTAATATTCAGCAATTCAACTTTGAGCTGCAGACAATGTCTCTACTGAACTCTTAGGCCTATGTTGTCACTTCTTTGCTGCAATGTGTCGCAGTCACTGAAGTACAGCCTGAACCACACACTCCCGACAAAATATTGAATTGATAGGATAATGTGCCAACTACGGTTACAATATAGCAAAAATTTAGCGCTGGAAATGATGCAAGTACCTGAAGGACGACTTTGTCTTTTTTTCCGAACTGTCCTTTCGACGTCAAGAAATGTACGCGAGAGTCAACTTTTGATTGTCTTTTACCACCCCTTTTCTTTAGTTTAATCGTATCTTTCTTAAAGCGAGACACGATCGCCAATTTGGTGAACCGTTTAATTTCCGTTTGTGCAAAGTGCGCGTCCTGTCAACGACATAACACGGTAACACTAATAATTTCAGCATAAAACAGAAAAAAAACCGTATCTCTGAATGCATGATGATTCTTTGTTACTATACATTGACTGAAGTTACGTCAATGCAATATGGCACTAACCAGTATTTTAATGTACTTTTCACAAATGGGTTTCCTGAATTTTTAGGCTGCATCGAATACATGAGATGCAGACTATTGATATCAATGTGCGCGGTGTCTGTCACGCGGCTCAACTCGGCTTCGCTGTGCAAAAACGGCCACACGGATCAAGATGCTGTTTGGTGTAAACACTCTTGGAGCCCATTGAAAAATGTGTTATACGGATGTCGTTATCACCCACAGAGAAGGGGTGGGAAACCGATTTTTAAATTTTGGGATACAGTCGCATGGGTCGGGGTCACGTGACCCACTTTTAAATTGTGTACCCCCTCGTATCTACGGATCGGCTAAAACTAGAGACTTGAAATGTTGCTAACGAAAACTATGCAAAAGTATAGATCATGAGTGGTTGAAACGGGATCACGTGACCTATACTTTTAACTTCTGCGACCGCTTACATATCTCAGGAACGGCTGTAGTTGAGAGTCCTTCGCGTGCAGTGTGTGTAATGCATTCGATGTACATAGCCTTTGCCAAATTACTTTGGCTTCTTGTTGAGATAGTTTTCCATGGCTGACAGTCTTGTATGTTTTTGCGGATGTTGCCGAAATGTTTACTGTGCAATGAATACTAACTTTAAATCCGTCGAGGGTGACGTCGATCGTTCTAGACAGCTCTGTCCACTTTCCAGGTTCCAGCTCAGCCTTGACAATGGGTTCGCGAGATGCCATGTGTTGGCGCGGCATGCAGTGAGGTATACAGATCGTCACCGGACACTACACGCAATATCCCACTCAGCGCACTCGCACTGGCTGCGTATTACACTATTCATGGCCGCTTCACACCGCTACACCAAGATAATGTTATATAAAGATCACGAACATTTGAGCTCAGCTGGCTGCAGCTCAGCTAAGCTTATCAATAATTGGATCGCTGGGCGTCTATGTGTTGTCAGTCTGTCTGTCTGTTAACCAGGATGTTAAAAATCGCGAAAGCCGAACATAGAGACACTTGTAATCTTGCAAGCTGATATCTACTGGAGAACTTTGATCACAAGCCCAAACTTACGTCACTCTGACTTACTTAAGTCAGCTGAGCGTCACCGCCCGTGGGCGGCTTGTTGTTGTTGCTATTTTATTATTGAATGCGTGATCCAAAAAGCCAGATAATCAATCTTAACCAAACTTCCGTATACGGAGCAAATGCGACTTAAAAATACATCATTTCGCAAACTATTGTTTGTCATCAGCCAAAACAGTTGCTTTATTTATGTTTTCATGCCACGTATGATCAGGTAAATTATGAGGTATATGCTACACCAAGTGAGATTAGGCCTAGACAATATACTAAAAATCTCCATACGCTAAATATGACGTGACGCGAGCATGTTGGACTAGTTTACAGACTGTAATGTAATACTACGTGTGTTAAAAGTCAGACTGACTGGTAGTAAGGCAAGTCAACTCTTATATAAAATTTTTAAAAAGTTTTAGCGAATAACTACGAACAAAAAATGACAGCGAAACGCGAAAAGCTAGAAACCAAGAAATGCATGCTACGTACGCGGACTTTGGGAACGTCTGCGCTGATCTTTATGATATGGCCAATCAGTTCCTCGTTTTCCACGTATTCGAACTCGACATCCCTGAGATCGACGTACTCGCACGTCATTCTCTCATCAGGCAGGAAGAACATCGGGTCAGCGCGAGCGACGCAACAGACGCCGTTGTCAAAGTCTGCCTGAGATACCATCTCAAACCTAACCGTCACATGGTATTCGTGCACGTTCAGCTCAACGTTTTAGCAATAATATCCACATGGACATGGAAAACTCAGAGGAGTATGCATATTTGTTTATTTTACATCGAATTTTACGCGAGGTACCAACTAAAAACGATGCATGGTGTTTAAGCAAGTTACGTGCGAACACCTAAAAACCAAAAAGAACAGCACACATCAAACACAGTGAGGCGGTACTAGCGTCGAGTAATTTTGTATTTCACCCGTATAATAGTCGTATTTCTTGTAAAAAAAAGCTTACAAATCTGTGTGAAAATAATTGCTATATGACATATGTAGCCTTTTTTATCGTGGTACGGTACGACGACGAGTTCGCAGAGTAGCACGATCTGTTACAGCAAATTATCAGTCTCACTCCTACAGTACGAGTTCCTGTATCAAGTCTTTCTATGTCCTGTATTAAAATACTCTGCCTGGTTCTTATACACAGTAAAACGCATATCGCCATCGCGCTTGAGAGTTCGGAGCCAAACAATAAACTAAACGTACGCGTGCCATGGCCACTGGTTAGCTTCTAGTTCGCGTTGCCGCATCATCTCCAGTTCCTTCCGCTCTTCTTCCAGCAGCCGCTCCTGCTCTGCTCTTCGCTTCTCTTCCTCGATCCGCTTCAACTCAGCCTGTCTCTCAAGTGCTTCTTTTTCTTCTTTCCGCTTCGTCTCAAGCTGTTCTTGGACTTGCTTGGCCACCTCGACCGCCTCGACGCACGCAATGCTTGCCTCCACGACGGCGCTTTCAGTTTCCACCGTGATCTTGGACATCCTGAGCAGCTCATCGTTGATCTTCGCCAGATGATTGTGCAGCGTTTTCTGGTGTAGTTGCAGCTGCAGTTCTTCGAGGTTTGTCGAACGCTCCGCTGTGAATGTCGCATATCATCACGCCAATATCAGGTACGTCTTGCTTGTCAGTTCGTTCGCTATAGGTCAGTCAGTTCTTGTTAAAATATTTCTCAAACTAGATTTGACAAGCGTTACCACAACAAGATCTTTTGCAAATGGATATGGATAAAAATGTTTAAAACCTGGAATACGCATTCTAAAATTTTCGCCTGCGGCTGAAGTCGTGCTGTTTACGGCGGGGGGGGGGGAATCCAAGCTGTGACACGATTTAATGAAGTCGTGTTGAAAACAGTATAACTTCAACGAAATCTGAAAATTTGTAACACACTAAGAAAAGTTTACTGATGTTACATTTAGCTTTTAGTACTAGTACTTTAGTACTTTTTGGTACTATTTGATACTAGTTAATCTGTAGGCCATACCATGTACATGAAGACAAGTTGTGAAGCGTTACATGTACGCTATTAGTATGCCTATATCTGCTATTAATAGAATCTGTAGTCTGCTCACGTGGTTGTTCGCCTTCCTTTTCAGCTGTTTCTGGAACTGTTATCGTTTTGAAAATTTTGTCGGTGATGTCTTTGATGGGAGTCCGAATGGACTGGAGCTGGTTCTGAGATCGTTCGCAGTAAGCTCGCAGGTTGTTCATGTCGGCGTTGAGCACATGCACCATTTCACTCAGTTTACCGATGAACGACTCGTCTGTCTGTTCATGTACGTCAGATTGCTGCAAGTACTTCCGAACCTCGTTGAGACTGGACAACAGCACATCGCGGTCCAGACGACAGCCAGACTCAATGCGTGGTGCCGGCTTCATGCCACCCACGTTGTCAGCCTCAACTGCCTCAGCTTCTGCCTCCGCAGCTCCAGTGTCGATGAGTCCTGATGTCTGCTCAGTCACACCTGAAACAGCTCTGGACACCCGTTGCTCATCGGCTTTTTCTGTCGACGCTGCATCCTCAGCAGCACTGTCTCCAGGAGGAGGAGCTTCTTCCTGAGTTTCTTCGGTTTGCTCTGCACATTATGTATTGCCGTTAATATTAGATTCAGCAAGTTGAACTTCACTACTTTCTTAATTAATACAAATCATGTGAAGCAACGTAAGAACAACATTTTACATGGATGCACTTCCACACAAAGACAGCCGTCTTTAAGATGACATGCTGACCATCAAGAGCTGTCGAACGATGTGTTAATTGATAGCGGCAACTAGTAAAAACATAAATTAGTTAGGTAACAAATGTAGCAGTGATTCATTAGTGCAGAAGTCTATTTTATAATGGTTACAGTATGATAATTACAGAGCGTTGCTACAGTAATACGGTAGAAACATAACCAAAACGTACCCATTGCGTTGTTTTGTACTGATATTTAATATCGTTTCTTAAGTAATTGCTGTAATTCCTGTTTTTAAAGTTAGTCTTGTCCTGGTGTTTAACCGGCACCCTGCTAGGATGCGATGATAATAATTTACAAATAATCCAGATGTTACAACCAGCTGTTCCTGATGTTACACACACAACTGCCGTGAATATCCAAGCTGACAGTGACGACTGCGCTGTGTGGCATTGTGTGACGTCATACTGCAAATTAACAACAATCTCCACAAGCCTGCCTAGCTATAGTAGTCATGCCCGCTCACCGTGTCTGTGTCGACGAATACGGCGATCCAGTTCGTTGTCGTCTTTACATCTTCATTGGTAACTAGTGGTGCCGCCCGCCCAGTCCCCCCAC
>Ga0126335_1000817_pt1 | contig 16048 bp, 11 predicted proteins | sample OlaspJWI45metaG_FD_108409 | JGI IMG/M metagenome (GOLD analysis project Ga0126335, IMG submission 108409) | Marine gutless worms symbiont microbial communities from Oahu, Hawaii - Olavius sp. 1 OAHU.JWI-45 metaG | ecosystem: Host-associated > Annelida > Digestive system > Unclassified | place... | reverse complement strand
GATAAAATTGCAACTAAGGTGTGGTTTTACTGCAAATGAATAGCAGTTTAAGATTTTATACTGTTTTGTTAAAAAACTGCATTTGATATTGAGTAAGCTTGGAAAGTTTAGGGGGGCCGTTTTGTTGGCCCACCCTGTAAATAGTCACAATAGTAATGCTGATCTTTTTGCAACAATCCTGAATTTTCTCAGTCTGTTAACTAGCCACTGGCAGTGCTACAGGCTCTGTATACACTATAGTCGGTACAGGGTTGTAATGGTTCTTGGCAGTAATCGGCAAGGGTTTCCCGTTTCTTGTACTCAATCATCTGTCATGTCATCATCTCGTTTTTAAAAGCGTGTTTTATTTCATTGCCGCTGATAAAGGATGAGAAAAACTTAGGTTGTTTTGCGTTTTGTTTGCTTAGCAGCTATTAACCTGAGCTATGCTTGTAACCAAGGCAAATAGCTTACTGCTAGAACTTAATGCAAAACCAAACGTACTTGTAGCGTACTCAAAAGAGCAAAACTTAGCTTACTCCAACATTTCGTAGTTTGTGTTCTCTTTTCCCGCAAAGTAACATACCATTATGCACTAGGGGCCTATACGATTACAGTTGCTTGAACAATTAGGCCTAACATTGGACAAATTCCCCTAAAAAGCAAAAAAGATGTAAACACAGCACGTGTAAGAGAGCAATTCGAAAATTCTCTGCTGAATTTGTGCCTGTGCCAGTGCCACATCTATCTAGAGTTGTCGGGTAATTGAAATACAAATATTTGAAATACGTAATTAAAATACATGGCGTGTGATTTGTATTTTGTGCTTTACTCAGGTTCGAAATTATTTTGTATTTTGTAATTAAAATACATATTTCGGTGTAATTTGTATTTTATATAGGCCTACATATCATTTTTTGAGTATTGTACGAAGAAACAGGCATAGAGGCTCAACGCCTGTGCCCATGTAAGTAAGCTTGCCTTTTGTCTCTACAGTACATTAATTTTGTTCAGTTATATATTTATGCGCTGATGCCGCTGTACCTTTTCAGTTTTGGAGCATATTCATTCAACAAAAAATAGAAACAAAACAACGGATGGTTTCACCTTACACAGCTGCTCAAGTTTCAATAACAGAATACTTAACTGATATTGTGACAACAGACAAGAGTTTTGATACATTGTTGCTTTTGAAAGCCAATGCACAGTTCGAGACTGTAAACATTATGTGTGAACTAAATTGACTAATACTTTGTGATTGTGACACTGTTGCTTTTCGTCGTGCTTTACTAGCTCATTTATTGAAGGAATAAAGGTAAATGTTGATGTATGTTATCCATTACGTTTGTCATGAGCAACTGGCGCCCGGCAAGGTGGTCCGACCAGTACAAAGTAATTTGTATTTCAATTACTTTCCAAAAATGTATTTTGTATTTTGGCCTTGGTTGCCAGAGTAATTTGAAAAAGTAATTCACTTACTTTAAAAATGTAATTTGTATTTGTAATTGATAGTAATTCGAAGTAATTGATCCAACACTGTATCTATGTCACAGAAGTTGATAGTGTTTATAAGTAATTAGTAAGAACAATGTCCTGACAGTGGAAATGGAATGCACACTGTCTGCTCTCACCAGAAATTATATGTATCCTCAGATACGACACATAGGGCTTATATAATAGCTAAGATATCAAGACACTCCAAGACAGTATTGTAAAAATGTTAGCGTCACTCCTTAATTAACGGAGGTCATGCATTACACACAACAAGAACTCGGCTGTCGCTGTGAAAGCCGACCATAGCACAAATAGCCGTCCAAGGTCAGTGATGACGATGCCAGTCACAGACCATAATTTCTTTTATTAGTCTACTGTGGACTAGCCTCTATTCGGGCAAAGGCCTACGCTTGTCACTATGTACAAAAGTTTTAGCCTAGGTTCAATCTGCGATCTGGCGCTCCTGCAAATTTTGCGACCAAGTCGTCGTTTGAGAAATACAACAGTATGTCTTTCTCTGCAGTCGCCAGAATCACTGATTCCAGGCGATCCTGCGTCACCGTCGACTGCAGTTTTCGCTGCATAACATACGCATAGTCTTAGACTAGGCCTATGGACTACATAGGCAGGTGCGGCGGTGAGCGCAGAAGCAGACTCAGACTGTAGGCTTAGTTCAGAGTTCAGACATAATTATTCACCATGATGTTTGGCCAAGATGATCCGGCACCCCACCCCCATTTTTTCTCCTCGGATTTCAGCAATTCCCATGACCCGGCCGGACTGGGGTTGGGGGGCACATGCCCACCCCGGCTTCCCGATTCAGAATCTGCCATCATATTCGCGATCCGAAGTACGGTTTCGCCATTTTGAGTGTTTCCGGGTTGGCACTTCGTCCATTCAGACAGAAATGGGCCGGTTGGGCTAGTGAATGTAGTGAATGGATCAGTGGGAACAGTCACCAGTTGGCACCACACTGGGCACCGTGGCAGGCCAGCTATCGTCACGTCCCATAACGGACGATACGTTGTTAGCATTAGGGTTTTTATTGTTTTTAAAACTTCCACTTTTCGTTAGGGTTAAAACAACTCAGTAGTTGGCTCCCAGTGAGCTGCCACTGCAGTAATCCAACATGCTCACTTACCACCCCAGGTAACTTTTTCATGTTTTCTAACTTTTTTAAAGTTTGTGCTAAAGTGTGCACTAAATATAACTGTTTACGGCGGAGACAGACGCATGAAACTGACATTTCTGTAGAAACAAAAACTTAACAAAATGAATATAAAACTTAGTAAGTTGAAGTCAATTTTCACGAAAATAAAGTAAACCAATTGTTACGCTGTCAGCAAAGTTTCACGGAAGATAACACCCGGTATCATTTTTGAATATTTGCACTTTTTGAATTTTATACATATGGTGTAAGAACTACAAATCTGACCTCTTAATGTCATTTACTGTCCATTTCAGTCACGTGACCCCCAGCTTCCCGATTCTGAATCTGCTATCATATTCGCGATCGGAAGTACGGTTCCGCCATTTTGGGTGTTTCCGGGTTGGCACTTCGCCCATTCAGACAGAAATGGGCCGGTTGGGCTAGTGAATGTAGTGAATGGATCAGTGGGAACAGTCACCAGTCGGCACCGTGGCGGGCCAGCTATCGTCGCGTCCCACGATAGCTTGTTTGAGCTAGTAGTAGTGGCTACTGGTCGGCTCAGTTTAATAACCATCGATGTAGCCGACTGTCGTATAGGTCAATATGCCGCTACGCAAAGCTCACCGTTTCGTTCTTAAATGTGATTATGGCCCTGGCAGTCTTTCGCATCCCAGCGAAATTTGGCCGGATTGGTTAAATATGTTCATGGTCACCGCCGTCCGCCATCTTGAATTTACTACTATTCAGCGTCGTCTGCATCCTCGTACCAAATTTGGTATTATTTCGTGCTGTGTGCTGACTGCTGACGTCTTGATTAGAGACTGAACTATGCTCCGAAAACGAAATTTAGCAGGTCTGTCACACATGGCTCATTTCACTACCGGTTGCAATGGTTTTGACACGTGGAATCTTTATCGGGGATCCTCGGATGTACCAAATTTAAGTGAAATCGGACAATGCGCCGCTGTAGAGCTATTGCAATATGCGACAAACTTTCTGCTGGCCGAGTGGCCGACCATCGGACAATTGGAGACGTTTCACAGGTTTGACTACAGGGAACTTCACGAAATTACTTTTATGCTGTCCGTAAAAATTAGGGAAACAATCAGATGTCGCATTCTCCTCAACGTCTTGAGATGGATCTAGGTGCTACGTCACCAGTCTGTTGCGCCCAATACCGGTAACAGCAAAATATAAGTAAGTCGTTGCAATCACAGACGGCCGGGCCGGGCTGGGGGCAACATGTTTGAGTTCGACTTTGCCGGGCACTGTGCCAGGCGCTGCGGAGTGCGGCAATCGTCGAGCGCTGACTGACTGCTGGCGGCGCCGTATCAAAGTTGTCGGTCGGCGGGCGGGCGCGAGTCGAGTGTAGAGAGCGATGCCGGAGGCGCCGCGCCGACACCGGCTCACAGCACTCGTTGCCAGTCGGTAATAATGAGTTCGTACTTACACTAACGGCGCTGACTGGCTGGCGAAGCTCACGTCGTAGGCGGGGACCTATTGCATTAGAAGTAGCAATATTGCGGTACCGATGATGCTCTGAGTCTGGACGACTTGCTCATACCTATAGTGTGTCTCTGTCACTGTGTGTGCTTCATTGGCTTCAGTTAGGCCTATGGTCTACAACAATTTGGCTCGTGGAGTGCCGGCCAGTGTGGTCTGGGTTTATTCACTAGCCGCTTATTCGGTAAGTGGCGTCTACCGTACTGTTTTTTTACCACTGGGTGTGTGTGGTATGCGTTCCGACGCATCTGCCTCTCTGTGTGTGTCCTGTATGCATTGGCTCTAACTTTTGAACGTCTTAAGTTTTTAACCAAAAGAACTTCATATCCTACTTTGTGAGTATCCAGTAGCTTAGCTACTTGAGATATTGTCTATATGCCTACTTGAGCGAATAAAAACGCACGCAAGCACTTAGAAAACGGCCATTCTGTAGTCAGCTAGTGGCAATAGAATCCGTAGTCTTCATGATTATGTCTTTCCTCCGCCCTGGCGTTTTGTTCGGATCCTTCAGGACCTCCCAAGTGTGTTTGTTTAGAGAAATAATGCGATTCATGGATCGATGAGTGGTGTTGACTGTCTGGATCGACGTAGGCCTATCTCATGCCCCGGGTAAAATAAACACGACTTTGCACGATTGGCTTGCAGTCAGTGGGCCTATGCTATATTTACTTGTTACAAGACTTTGACTTTACAACTTCTTAGAGATAACTAAAATGTGTTTTCGGTTAAATAAACTTTATTGGAAAATGTTTAAACTTTAAATGTCAGTGACTGATAACCTCATTGCAAATTCAGTTAATCTGTGTTCTAGGGCAGAACCAACCTGCGCGCTGCAGCTGTTTTGTGACTGTGACCTTGAGGTTAACCCCATGATCTTGAAACTCGAAAGTGATCTAGATATTCTAAAGATGTACCTTCACATTGAAAATAAAGCTGGTAGCTTAAATTGAAAAATAACGAAAATAGCTCTCAAGGTCAAAGGTCAAGGTCAAATGTCATCAACTTCCAATCACTTTTAGCGTTCCACATGGGACATCGGCCTATTCCTACCAAGTTATATCAATTTCCGACCAGTAGTTTTCGAGATTTTGTGCGGACAGACAGACAGACGCTGCCACAAACAATACGTGCTCGCAGCATGCACGCAGGTAATCACTGACTTCGTAAGTTATCGTATGACAAACACTCGCATCTGTTCCAGCACATTTAGGTCGAAGGATTTTAGGAAGCCTGGAATGCCTAAATATCCCAGTGCTGGTACTGTTGACAGTGCAGACAGCTTAACGAGTGCGTATGATGAGTTATCAGCATCAGTTTGCAACTTGCCAGCAGCAGTTGCTGCAGCTGAGTGATCGAGCCGTGCCCTGCAGGCAGTCCATGAGTGAGCTGACCATAATCTGCTGAGTTTATCTCCGGCGCCACAGGGCGTCCGGCTAGGATAGTAATGTACGCCATGGTTGAGGCACAGCAGCACTCTGCAACCATTGCATGGCTGGCGCAGATCTGTATATCACAGGAAGGCGTCCTGAAGCGTGATATGAGCGCATTCCGCTCGATCTTGATAAACCCGTTACCCATCGTCACAGTGCACACGTACAGTCGTAGAACGTCACGTGACGGATTTTGTCAGGTCGCATGTGGCAGTCGTTAGTAAGGGTTCGTGTAAAATGTTCTAATCAGTTCTAGCAGGCTCTATACGCGTCAGATTGAACGTCTATCGTTTTCTCTGTCAGTTTGCTGGTAGTATATACAGCGACTATAGGTATATGTACTGTAGTCTGTCTACGTTGTGTAGGCCAATACGCCAGTGGTCTGGTCACTCTGGTGTATGCAGCACACCATGACGGCGGAGTCCAGCACTGCGGTTAACTTAATCGATTCGACGACGATGAAGCGTCATCGTTGAGTTCACTCGATAACAACGCGTAGGCTCACGCAGGCCAGACTAATCATCAGTGTTCAGTGCGTACTGCAGAGGCGCCTGTCAGAGGTCATTCACAGTAATCAGCATTTTTCGAAGGGCGCAAACAGTACTTTTTTCAAACTCTTAACTGCAGAAAATGTTGACGCACGATATTTGGCAACTGCACAATCTGCACATAAGCCTATAGACAACTCTATAATGTGACTGATAGCCAACTAGCCATATACTGCCGAATCATGACTTTCACTGTAGCACAGTTTTTAATTCACTTTGCAACTGTTCTTTGACGCTCAATCGTAAATAGCTCCTACCTCTGTCCTCTACCATCGGCAGATGGTATATATGGCTTGTAAATATGAATACGTGCTGACTACGAATGGCGCATCTGGCAGCTAGATTAGTTAACACGACAGCACCCACCTGCAGGCTATTAACCTATCAGTGCATTGCTGTATGTCGCTTTTGACAGTACTGCGTTTATTTTCAGCGGTCATGCCAATAAATATAGTTTCGTAGATGTTTTTTTTATAACATTCATTAAGTTTAGTAGGCTTTATGTATGTTGTCTCCTAGCTGTTACTGTAATGTAAGGCATTTTAGCATGCTCCAATACTGCTCGTGTAATTTGAACCACGATGTCCATACTACCTACACGTGCGTAATTTGGACCATTTGAGACGTTTTACCTGTTTATTTCAAAATGATGTTCTCAGTTGCATGCAGTTCAGCGCTTGAATGTAATCAGTTCAGTTAGCTTCTGGGGAAAATAATATACTGTACGCAACTTATAGCAGTCTGTTCGAAATGTGCAATTTTTCTTGTTGAATCGAAGTTACAATTACATGGGTCTTATGTGTTTTAGGCGGCATCGAATGCTTGAGATGCGGAGTACAGTAACTGTGATCGGTGGGCGACTGGGAGTCCGTCAGTCAGTCTGTCACGCCGGCGACTGTTCTTTTACTCATTCACCAGATGCCGTCACTTCGATGCGGCCATTACATTACTAGTGACTACATTACTGTAGCCACTATTGTCGTTGTAGGTTACGGACGACCGCAGAAAGGAGCTAACTCGTCGAACTTGTCTGTATACAGACAATGTGAGCTGATGGCCTGTAGTGGGTGGCGACGGGATGTAAGAAGTTTTGCACGAGACTGCATCAAACGTCGCAGCTGAAAGCGAAACTCCCCAACTTCGAAACTTAGCGGCGTGACATGAGTTGAATTGCGCAGCCTTCTTCGGAGCACAGTATTGCATGCAACGGTAATTGAAATACCGCGGTACGCGAGAATGACATCAACACTGTTCTGCGTTCTGCTGCTGCTGCTGAGCTGTTTGGAGTTGACCTCCAGCATGTCCAACACTCAGCTGACGCGCAACGGCCGCTGTGAGAAGATTACTATTCCTCTGTGTACTGGCATGAAGTACAACATGACGCGGATGCCGAACCTTGTAGGTTTGGCCACCCAGAACGAAGCAGCTCTCCAGGTATAGACACGCAAGTTCTTTGCATGCATGGCCTAAGTTGCGCCTAACTCGTTTTTGCCGCTCAACGCTAGTGCGTAGGGTAGCATTTGTTATGGCGACGTGGCTGTCTGTGTGTCACGTTGATGTATTGTGTCCAAACGACTGAGTCGATCATTATGCCATCTTCACCAAGTTCACCAGATTGTAGCCCAGCCACTCTAGTTATGCTGTACCAAATATGAACCCGACATCTCGAGGAGATCTACGTCATTCAGGGCGTCAAATGGGAGAGGGGTAGGTTAAAGTCGAAAAATCAGTCCAATATGCTGTCAAGAGCTGCCTCTGGTGAATGACTGCGAGTCGCAAAATCCGGCCAATAAATCGCAGTCATTCACCAGAGGGCAGCTCTTGACAGCACAACATCGGCGTGCACAAGCGTCGGGCGGTTTGTCAGCGACAGCTGAACATCTTGTTGTCGAATATAGGCTATGATCAAGAAGAGGCAAATGTAACTCTGCGTGTACTAAAAATATTGTACTTCGTCTTATGCTGTCGTGACCTTGACCTTGACCCGATGACCGTGATGTACTAACCGTAATGTAGTTTCTGAAGACGTAGGCCTACTTGAGTATGAAAAATGAATAAATCAAGACATTCGAAAGTCTTCGTTTGGCTTTAATTGCAGTCAAACTTACTGTATATGTGCAAATATCTGGGTTCTGTCCCATACCCCCAGATACTCCACTGACGGGCTACTGACAGTTTCCGGATGCGCATTGGCTGACCTTACGGTATAAACAAAAACAATGGGAGCAATTTGTTCAAATGGTTGGATGGGATTGGAATTTGTCCGACGATCGGATCCAGGCTGCTGTGTGACAGTAGCATCTGCAGCACGGATGTTAGATAACGTGTCTGCGTGGCTGTCTACAGGTTCACGAATTCATACCGCTAGTTCACATTGGATGTTCGCGACTGCTCAAGTTCTTCCTGTGTTCGCTGTACGCGCCCATGTGTACGGAGTTGGCTGATGAGACGCTCGTCATACCGGCTTGCCGCGCTATGTGTCTCGACGTCAAGGTCTGCCATTCCACAACATAGTCTAATAAACCTCAAAGCAAACCTAATCTAAGAACAAAGGCTTAATCTTAGATCAAAAGAGGACTTGGGGACTTCTCGGTGTTGTTATTATTAGCTGACCCGCCACAGTGTGGGGGCCAGCTATAGTAACGGTCCGCGTTGTCTGTCCGTCTGTGTGGCACACGCGAATATCTCCGAAACTAAGCGAGATAGACGTATGGTTACTAGGAAACTCGAATAGGACTCCGGGCTTCCCGATTCAGAATCTGCCATCAGATTCGCGATCTGAAGTACGGTTCCACCATTTTGGGCGTTTCCGTGTCGGCACTTGAACTAGGCCTCATCAATGGAGCATTGGGCCTGTCACTTGTCTGTCTGTCATTTGGCTGAAATTTTGTACGATCACACACAGGAAGATTCCAGCAGGAAGGCATGTGTCGAAATTGGAACCGGAATTAGAATTCCGCCGCCAGGGGATGTTGTTTCGATTTTCGATTCAATTTCGGAGGCATGTCTCCGCCACCGATCAAGATGTCTTTACTAAATTCGGTGTGTAGGTAGAAAATAGAGTCTCCCAACGTGTGGAATACTTCTTTCAAACATCCAACATGGAGGACGGCGGCCATCGCGGGCCAGCTATCGTTCCGTCTCATCGGAGACGACACCTGGTTAACTGTTATAACTTGATATACGTGTCTGCGTGTGTACTTTTAACTTAAAATTTCGCCACGCCCATCTCTGGACGACAGTGCCGTGCGTCTGTTCTTAGCTTTAACCATCGGGATCTTTACTACCGATACCTTGTAACATTTGGATGATGAACTGATGAAGTGTCCAATAGTTAGACTGCGCCTATACGAGCATGTCACATAGTGAGCATTTGCTGTGCATGTGACCTGGTTACGCAAAGCAAAAAGCAACTAAAGTTTAGACGAAGGCGCAGGCCGTAGCCTCTACACCTGAAGGTGTAACTGTGTTTGTGTTTGCTGTATAGTCCAAGTGTGAGCCTGTGTTAGAGAGGTTCAACTTCAAGTGGCCGGCAGTGTTGGACTGTTCACGTCTACCCGATGGCACGGCTGAGCGCTCACAGCTCTGTATCGACCCTCCCACAGCTGTGGACCAGCTCGACGACGCGCTGGGACCACAGGGTCACGCACCTGCTAACAACCTCCAGCTACGACAACTGCTGAAGGCTCTGAGATCACACAACTCGTCGTCATGGCAACATCAACAACATGACAGCGTCGTCAGTGGGAATTCCCCGGTTGCCACGCCCACCGTGATGACGTCATGGTTAGGTGACGCAGTCTGCTCGCAGCGTTACGTCATCATGGATGAGAGCAGCAGCAGTAGCACGTGTCGGCCTCGTTGTGGTGTTGATGTGCTCTATAGCGACCATGACAAACGGTCCGTATATACTTCGTATGTCTGTCTGTCTCGCTGTCTTCTTGGGGCTTGTATCAAGTTGTACGTCAAGAGCAAAACGAGTCTGCTTAGGCCTATAGTATCTTTAAATTAAAAAAAACTACTGTACCCGCATGCACAGTGAGGCGTGACGGTTTGCACAGTTGACAACTGCAATATCCGCCACGTAAACGCGGCCCCGCAGGGCAGACTGTCTACTCATCGTTATGGTACGCATGACTATGCCAACTCAGCCTTCCATCCCTACGAGGTTGGTAAATGAGGACTAACTTCAGTTAGCAAAGGCGAGTATGGTTCATTCCATTCATGGATAAACGCGTGGGTGTGCAGGTAAAACTTGGTGATCCATCGACAACGCCTGCCATAAGCGCTTCTGCAGTGATGAGGGCGCTATATCGTCACCTCTACCTCTGCTTTATACTCCAAACCGTATATACACGCTGTCTGTATGTTGCAAGGATGACAAGTCAGGGGCGGATCCAGGAATTTTGGAAAGGGGGGCACGGTAATGGGGCGAAGCCCCGAACTGAGCGCCGAAGGCGCGAGCGCCGGCGGGGGTCTGGGGGGTCTCCCCCAGAAAATTTTGAAAAATTAGATGCGATTTCCTGCAATCTGGCATATATTTTTGAGATCAGAATGGCCTCGGATATCATTCAAAGTTGGGCCTTTGCAGAAGAAAAAACAGTAGTGGCAACGATTTCAATTCACACACACACACGCATACACCCCCCTACACTTCCAAAAAACTCCTCGGATTTCGGCCACTATAAAATCCAAATTCAGTTTCAAAAATATTTTTTCAGACATTGTATACAATGTAAAAAATAAAATTGTCTTTGCCAAAAATAGGGGGGCGGGCTCCCGCCCCCTGGATCCGCCCCTGCAAGTAGCTCATCGCTGTGATTGATGTGTGCAGGTTCATGCAGACTTGGATGATGTGTTGCTCTGTCACCAGTCTCATTCTCTCTGCGTTCACCTGTATCACGTTCCTCGTTGACACCGACAGATTCCGGTTTGTCTGCCTATCTTGCATGTATGACGTTATCAAGTGATGATCATGTCTATAATTGCCACACTGCTATGCCGACAGGGGATGCTGCCGGCATAAGTTGGTCGCTCAGCTACTGATGACATGAAACTGTCTTCTGTTCTGCGGCTAAAGTTTGTCAAAGCTGAGTTTCAGAAATTAATTTTTTGACTCTCTACTCTTTCCGTTTGAGACTTTTGTCATTTTCTAGGAGTGAAATGCATGAAATTGGAATATAGGCTTAGAAACCGGTCGATAGTATAGACTAAAGGGCATCCAGCAGACTGCATTATTAGGCCGCACCGAATGTTTAAGATGCGGGTTATTGTGATCGATGATCCCAGGGTCTGTCAGTCTGTCACGCGGGCGGCTGTGCAAAACGGCTGAACGGATCGACGTCCTGTTTTGGTTGAAGACTTATGGGAACCAAAGCGACATTGTGTTAAATAGGGGTCCTCACCCATAATGCTCCACGGCGAGAGAAAAGGGGTTCTCTGTAGCCTTTGCCAAATTACTACGTTGTATTATACTAAAGGTATCCTGAGCGACCAGCTGTGATGCTAGCAGCCTGCTCGAGCATTTATGCCGTCGCCTACGTCATCCGGCTAGCTGCTGGTGCTGACGTCATATCATGTATCCAGTCTGACCAAGACACCACGTCGCATCTCGTGTCGGGCCATCTTCACTCCACCTGGTGCGTCGTGGCCGTCGTACTGTTGTATTTCTTCAGCATGGCGGCCAGTCTCTGGTGGGTGGCTCTAGCGGTAACGTTCTACCTTGCAGCAGGACGCAAGTGGAGTCGCGAAGCGATCACTGACATTTCTGGTTACTTCCACGTAGTGGCCTGGTCTCTGCCAGCCATCCAGACGGCCGCTGTTCTCGCACTGCGCCGGTTTACTGGTGACGAGTTGACGGGGTTATGTCAAGTCGGAAGTGGTCAGCACGACGGCGATGCGACGAGGACGTTGATAGGGTTCGTCTTAGTACCGCTAGTCGTCTACCTGATCGTCGGCATTAGCCTCGTCGCGGCGGGCTTCGTCGCCATGTTTCGTATACGCCACAATCTGCTCGAGTCGTCGGCGCTGGTCGGAATGCGTCAGCTCGAGAAACTGATGGTTAAGGTCGGTGCGTTCGCTGTCATGTACACGGTATCGGCGACGTGTGTGGTCGCATGTTGGTTCTACGAGGCGCTGTACGCGCGTCGTTGGAGGCACGCTTCCCTACTGATGCCCTGCTTGCCGGTGCTAGGCAGCGAGCACGGAGACTGCCGGCTTGACGTGTCGCTGGCGCCGATGGCAGTCGGCGCACTCCGCGTGTTGGCGTCGCTGGCTGTCGGTGCGACGACGGTCATCTGGGTCTGCTCGCCCAAGACGTTCCGCTCGTGGCGCAGACTGTGCTCGGCTCGTAAATCAGCGACAACACGCGACCAATCCGGGAGGCGAGCTGCGTCACGTGGCACCCGCCGCGCCATGCATCGTCGCCATGACGACGTGGCGTGATTTTTGTGCGACCCCAAACACTTGTTAGATTTAAGGTTACTCAGTCTTGCAGCATTACAAGTCTTTAAAGGAATGAAAGTTTCAAAGTCATCTGTCAGGCGTTCGCTCAAACTGGTCAGAGATTTGTATTACAGAACGAGGGGCCAAGGGTTTAATTATTATGTTGACTGTCTGTCGCAGAGCACAAGTAATGACTCTCATTTGATTGCATTAGGCATAGGCCTATATAATATAACATGCATCAAAAAGTCGTCAGTGATCAAGGTGCGATGTTGAAGTAACTAACAAGTGTAGCAGAGCGTTCCAAGCCAATTGTATAGGCAGAGAGGGGCCTTGCATGTGTGTTCCGCGGTTTGTATATTGAATATGGTGCTTCATAGGACGCTATGAAAAACAGCACTGCATGAAAGCTGAATTGTGTCGGTATCTAGGCCTACATGTGGTGCGCAGTTATGGTGGTTTGTGGCTCTGAAACTTAATGAGCAACAGTCGGTGATATACTGCTAATCATGTGTATCTTTAATTTGGCCAACTGGCTATGAAAGATAATCCAATGTTATGCCGCTAGTATTGGTTTTGGTTACATAATTATGTTACACGCTGGCATGCATTTGTTCTTACTGACTGTGTTCATTATACAAATATTACAGACAGTTCAATGAAAATAATGTTAACATTACAGTACATCAGCATTCAGCAGCAAAATACATAGGGCATACAAATGCACTAGGACTATTTCAGTAGGCCTATAAAATATATCACTAGTGGAAACTGGTAGTATATAAAAGTGTAGCAAGTCTAAGTTACTATTCCATCTACTAAAAAATTAGAAAAAAATAAGCTGGTGATCACTGATGGACAGTTATGTAAACAAATGAGCATATTGTCCATATATCTTGCATAACCTCATAACAAGAGGAATCAGTATACACACTACACAGTCCTCTAGTAACTTTACAACAATACATACGTTTCTGTTGAATGCCTTGTACAGTATACAGTAGAATGAAGTCTCGGATGCATCCATTTTCATACAGCACTGCAGCAGCTGCAGCTCAATAGCAACAGACCTGCAAATGTCGTCATCGGACAAGAAAAAGTTGCCATGCACATAAAAACATTGCTAACAGTGACATATTGCTGGCTGATGGTGTTTACGCTGCAATGCGCTGACGCAGAATTTTCTCAAGCTTGACAGAATCGGCAGCAAATCTGCGAATGCCCTCCGACAGTTTATCTGTAGCCATCTGATCCTCGTTCAGCATCCAGCGGAACATCTTCTCATCCATTTCTACTTTCTCAGCGCCCGAAACTTTCTTTGCTACACAAAAGTAAATCAAAGTGTAGACAAATATTACAATTCAACAAGCATTTTTATTAGTTTTGTTTTAAAAGTGGTTGAAAATTTGCTGGACTGTAACTTATCAATTTACAGAACACTGACTATGCACTGCAGAGCAACAGTGACCTGGTAATAAAATTAATTTCAACCTATTTAATTTTGCTGATGTTACAAAACTTCAAACACAAAGTGCAAGCCAAAATTGGATGTTGCATACTACACAGTGACACCGGTCTCCAACTGGTCTTCAAATAACCAATGCATTACATTACACAGCACAATTTAATCGGAAGTCAACACTGCTTTTTGTGAATAAGAATCGCACACTGACCAGTGTCAACTGAGAGATGCTGTGTCAGTAGCTCTGAAGACTGTGACAATTCTTCCAACAGTCCTGGACTACATGCCAACACACACTGCAGTCAGACTGAGTCAGTACACCTCAACACTCTAGGCCTACACTAATTCACCTACAGACATAAAATGTCTATTTTACAGCAAGTTTACAGGTGATAGCGTTTTTCTTGTAGTAGACAAGCACATGGAGTGTATTCTATAGGTATTAAGTGCCAAAATTTACTCCAAAATATCCACTAAAGTCTTTTCAGTCAATTAGTAATAATTTAAGTAAAAAACTTATGGTCTAAGTGATTAGCCCTGTACGGGTTCATTTGCAGCTAAGCATTCAAGTAACACCACATTGGACACGTTATATAGGTCATCAGAGATGTAGCAACAGTGATCAATGTGACTTAGTGGCAACATCATGCAGAGCATGTGGCTAGAATAGCACAAATGCCCTTGCAAATGTCCCATGTTACTGGGCATACAAGAAGCCACAATGTATAGCACTAAAATGTCAAAGATTAACCCGAAGGGGCTGATCTATTGATGAACATCAGGCACCCATCTAACCTGATGGTGAGCAGGTCACAACCAGCAAGTGCAACGATCTGACCAGCATTGCGGAATGATGCTCCCATTACAACTGTCTTGTAGCCAAACTTCTTGTAGTAATTGTAAACCTGTGTCACGCTCCTGACACCTGTCACCACAACATATCTACTGCTACTGATTACAGTAACTCCTCAGTTGGCATTTACTGAATTTCTTGTGCTCATTTCTCTTAGTCTTTCATATTACATTACAGCTGTTTCATGAAATTTTAGCACACACTAAACAATTTGTTACGGGTTACCCTCTCCCCTTATTCAGCTGTTAGCCTGCATGGAAAACTGGAATTATCAGCAGATAGCTTTGAAACCAGAATATAACTTTAATGACAGGTGTAACACGGTAATTGTGGCTCAATACAGTGTCTAGGGAAATACTGAGGTACACTAGGGAAAAAGGAGACTGTAACATAGTATAAAACCGAGAATGTCACCAAACAAATGTAGCTAGTGGCTAGCAGCAAGCAGTGAGCAGCAGACACGTTGGCACACTGCAGTAGAAGACATCGACGGAACGGACTGCTAGCGTTGTAGGACGGTCGGCGTCAGTTGTCGTACACTCAGAACCTGAACTGAATATGGTGAGCGTATCGTTTGTCAGACAGCTCTCAACAGTGTCACAGTGTGGCGAACAGCAGAGCAGATCGACTCAACACTCAACAGTCTTCATCAGTCGTATCACACACAGCACATACTGCATGAACTCCGAGCTTGGCTTTCTCCAAGATTCACAGCACTGTCGGTCTTTATTAAACAACGTCTGACTCGAAAGTGTCAAGAAATTGCGCCCCCAGTTTGAACACACCGGCAGTCACGTGACTTCTAGTCATACGGTAGTAAACAGGTGAAACCAGGTTGGAAACTGGTTGGCAGGTTACGGCGGCATGCTAAGACAGCGCAGCTGCGATGCACAGCCTATGTGTACACAAGTCCAAACAGCGACTGGTACAAATATATATGCAAATATGTAAATCACCGCCCTCACTGCACATTACGATAAAAATAGTACAGTAAGCAAGGGGAGGCAAGGAACCTATCGCCACAAATTCACATTGTTTTCATTATATAAAGGATCTTGTTGGAAAGAAACATTGTAGTTTTATTGATAAGTTGATTTCTGATGTGCGTTTTTCAAATCTGCTTTTAGTATATGGTTCTAATGCGTTGTATAGGTTCTAGTTTTAGGTTTGTGTATTGTGTGTCTG
>Ga0126335_1000816_pt1 | contig 16048 bp, 7 predicted proteins | sample OlaspJWI45metaG_FD_108409 | JGI IMG/M metagenome (GOLD analysis project Ga0126335, IMG submission 108409) | Marine gutless worms symbiont microbial communities from Oahu, Hawaii - Olavius sp. 1 OAHU.JWI-45 metaG | ecosystem: Host-associated > Annelida > Digestive system > Unclassified | place... | reverse complement strand
TTGATATCACTTCTAATGCAGTTTGTCCGAGATGCGCTGCCTATCTATTCTACGGAGCACAGGCGCGTAGGCTTATAGCTATATTGTTGTTTTGTTCCATATATAAATGTTTTAACTTCGTGGTTGGTGACTCATTTTATTTGCCGTTTCGACAAGGCTGTCCGTAGATTTCGTTTGTGAGAAACCAATGACATCGGTCGCAGTAAACTGTATAGTGCTAGTGGCTACTGGAAGACAAAAGTTTTATGCTGTAGGCTATATGTACAGTCAGGCGAAAAGATATCGAAAGCGTCGGTCAATTCCGAACGAAATGTCCCTGCGGTAGATTCGAACATGCACAGAAGCTATTATTGCGCACATTTGTTATATACAACAGACAAAGAATATAAACTGGAACGCACGAAACCCTGATAAGCGAAACGACTGCCCGGTCCCATGTGTATAGTGAACGCAACAAAAGCGATATGATGCGACCACATCTGAGACCTGAAATGTTGTTAGCTATATGTAGTTCTGTGTGGGCAAGACCACCCGTCGTGTCTGTCCAATGTCGATCCGGTCTGCTGTCACTGATACGGCTATTGTCTTCCGTGCGATTGACCACATTTTATCGAACACAATAAGTTACATTGCAAGTCCATCAGTGCCAATTCCACTCTTGTCAAATGCTGTTCTGTTGTTTGCCTATCTGTGTAATGTATTGAGCTCCTTTCAGTTTTTAACAGCAGGCTGTGTTGTTTATTTAAAAATCGCCTAAAACTGTAAAAAAATTGTTTCACAAATACGTACAGGAATCTTTGACCAACAGAACAGAATCTTCACAGTACTGCAGCATAACAGTGAGCAATGCTCTTGTGTGATTCACGTCACCTCTGTTCATTGCTACACTTCATGTCAACTGTTAGTAACTGATCAGTTTCTGTTGAGTGTTGCCAAAGTTCCAAATAAAAGTAATCTGGCAAGGTGTTCCACACTCTTAAACCGGTAACAAAAAGAGTTTTGGTCTACAGCATAACACAAGTGACACTCGGTTCACACCACCTATGTTCACAGCTCATTAACACGGCCGGTGAATACGGGAGGTGTGAACCAAACATGACGTTAGAGTGGGCAGAACGAGAGGCCCCAAGCCATGCACGCAGTACGGCGCATACTCACAACTTTGATGAACTGTCAGCAGGAAGACGACAACGACCACCAACGACGACTTAATCATGATGACATCACTGACACGCAGAAATGTCGCCCGGTCAACATGTGACGCACGACATCAATAAATCTATCAATGTAAGCAGCGAATGATCGATGTTCGTTTCAGGTGTTCGGTAATAATTCAACAAAGATTAACAGTCCTGCAAATGTACTGCTTGTTTCACTTCAACGCAACTCTGACGTCGTTAATTGTTTGACAATGGCAGAACAATATTATTAATTCTTGCTGCTGCGAACAAGTTTTCCTTGTTATTCGCCTACGACGACGACGAGTGAATCTGGGTCCTGTGATATCCAGTTCACAGTGCCAGCATCATTCTGTCTCCGTGTGTACATTCACTGCAGCTATCGTTCGCCCACGCTGCGTGCTGCAACCGCTGAACCGCACCAGAGATGCGCCATTCAATAATTGAACATTCGATTTTCTTCGATTTGGCGTCAATATACAACATGCAAACCAGAGCGTGTATAGAGTGAAAAATGTAAAATTTGCTAATTCTGGTAGTTGTAGACCGATGTGAATATTTTTCATTGTCGGCCTACAACCAAAAATACTGAAAATGCGTAAACGATTTTTAAAAATTATAAGTCAAAACTAAAAATTTAATCTCGTGCACCGAGCTGGAAACGTACTACAAACATCAGTGTTTATATCAATAACGCACAGTAATTATGTAAAAAAATAATCAAAATAATCACAAAATGACAACTGACAATATTGTCACTTGTCATGCATAACATTTTAAGAACAGGTTAAGTTGTTGTTTCGTTAATGATTGGTCCATGTGACTGGTACAAACTGAATTGTACTTCTCAGAATTGGTTAATGCAAATCAACAACGAATTGCGCAGATGTTATTCTAAAGCTAAATTAAAGCATCCCAATTCTTTCGCGCCGCAGTACTAACTGTCACACTGAGCAACTAGTACCGTTGCATTGCCGCTTATCACTCCGTGCGATCTCGTTTGCTTGATACATCAGCAGCAGACCAGACTCCGCAGCTACTGTCCAGTAATGAGCATCTCTCCCGCATCTCTCAGCTTCATCTCCGTATTGATACTGTACCGGTACTGTGACTACGGTATAGTAATAAATCTTCATTATTGCTTTTCTATATTTATCTGACGTCGCGAAATCTGCGTCATCTTTATAAATAGCTGAACATACGAATCTTCTGTTCGCTGTATCGTTATCCTTTTAATCAAGCTTCGTCGGAGGTAAAAAGTTACGCTAAGATTAGGCCTATTATGCTCCAGAGGAGACTATCAAAGGTTTCTTGCATTTTATTGTAGTTGTTTTGGCAGTAAGAGTTCAGTTTTCAAAGGGTAGGCTATAAATCACTTTAATAAAGATAATTTTATAATAATCACTAAGCAGTATAATGCTGTTTTAACAGCGGATGAAAGCAACATCTGCATATGTCACAGAAATGAAGTATATTTTTATACTTTATATTTAATTTTTACATTTCAATGTAATATTTTATTTTTATTTTAAAATTATATTTTACCAAAAAGCTTTAATTATTAGATACATTTTTATTATTAGCATATCTACCGGATGAGTCAGAAAGTAATCTTCTAAGATATAATGCCCTTAACTTTGTCAAATCTTAACCGATTTTTAAAATTCTTTCACTGTTGGAAAGAATACTTCATTTGCAACGAAGGTCATACAAAGGTTTTATCACACCTTAAATACGTTGCTGCACTACCTTGGAAAGTAAAAATGGTACAATTTGCTGCAAATGTGGATGACAATGCAAACGAAATGCATTAATTTCACATGCACCCATTTTAACGGATCTTGCTTACTAACTTATTAGTTACTTACTTACTACGCCAGTTTATGGTTTCTGTTAAATATTCTTTTAAATAACAGACTGCGTCAACAGGTCTGTGTTGACACGACGCTGCTCATTGGGCACGCAACTCTGTACGAGTTCTCGAGCAGGAAAGCATCTTTAATTGAACCAGATCTTAACAGATCTGACCTCAACCTGGTCTACTATGGGGTGTCGTCTAGCAGCAAGTTTATCAGTTGCGGGTGCATAAAATTGATGAAGTGAAGAAATACTTACTGAAACATTTGGCTTGGCACATTACCACAATGCAGTTGACGAGGGGCGTAGGTATTCTAGATCATGCATGCGGAAAAATGTGGACACTTGAGCAATTGTTGTGACAGTATTAATATATATTTAGCTATGTGGCATAAAACGTTTCATTTCTTGTTACAAATGAGTACGATTTTTAAGTCGTGTCCTTTGTAATTTGTAAAAAGTTTTAACTTTTTACTTCGCAAGGTAGTGCAGCAACATGATTAAGGTGCGGTGGGAGTATTACATAAAGTTTGTTGTAAATTTCATACTCTTTCCAGCAGTGAAAGAATTTTGATAATCGGATAAGGTTTAACACAGTTAAGGCCGATTTCTTAAGGCCGATTACCTAGCAGATTAGTTTTTTTGACTCACCCGGTGAATGTCACATATTGTCGCGCAACTTCTCTGCGTTAGATAATTTTTTGTTAGGTTTATTACCATACGAAGTAAGATAAAACTGGTGCTTGAATTATTGCTCACGCTTAAAGCCGAACATACAAAAAATTGGGACGTGATGTGAGAGATAGTTGCGCTCGCATCTGAAGGAGACAAAGTATGTCTAAGTCGTCTGGGTGTGCGTGTATAGATAGAAGCAAACTGATGGAGTTTGGCGCCAGATTGAAGATCGATGTGTATCAGCGTTCAAATACGGATGCGTCGCTGTGTGCTCGCTGACGTCACTTCATTGATCAACCGACACATATAGTGCATGGTCAGTCAGTGGTCACTCAGTGGCCAGTGGGCAGTTGCAGACGCTGTCACGCTGAGTCAGAAGCGTCAGGATTACTGGGGATGCGTCCTCCATACTATCTGATCAGCTAGAAACGAGGTGTTTTTTATATTCCACAGTTGGTCATAGTTGTTGCCAACTTAAAACTAATTTTCATAGAATTATTTGCGTTCTCTAGCTTAATCATCAGAGTCAGCAGCAGCAGCAGCAGCAGCAGCGTTGATCCCGAACTCAACGTGCGATTAGCTGGCCCGCCGGAGTGGGGGCACGGTACACAACTATTCTAACGGTCCGCGTTGTCCGTCTCGCAAGTTGGCAGACTGTCATCCGTTGCAGATGTGCATATTTTTTGCATAAGCCTAGCTGAAATACCATGAAATACGCTATTGATTCCTGAGTTAGAATTCGTCATCAGATTCGTCACATTCGCGACAGGAAGTACGACAATGCGCTATATAAATCAACGTTTTACTTACTTACTTACGTACTTACAGTTCCGCCACTTTGGGCGTTTTCCGCGTCAGACCATTTATTGTTCTGTTGCATTAGTGACGATGCCCTGTTTTATTCAATTTGTGCAGAGTAGCTCAGTTTTGGTAGGCTAGATTTGTACTAGTCTGTGATTTGTGATGTTTTAAATATTTTCAGCTAGGCTTATGCAAAAAATATGCACATCTGCAACGGATAACAGTCTGCCGACTTGCGAGACTATTTCGATTTCCATCTGTCTCGTATTTCGTTGCTTATGTGTTAAATCGACTGTCGCTAAACTTAATCATTTTACAGACTACATATTCAGTTCGCGCCAATGGAGACCATATATGCTTTGGTTCAGTAGATGTGCAGATACGCGCTATAAACCAGTTCAATATTAAACGCTCCGTTGATTTATAGGTTGACCGAGAACATTTGACTGAAGCGGTCGTCTTAAGGCTCTTTCGCATTATAGATACAACTTTATTCACACCAAAGTGTAGCAATGCAACTGTATACTGTAAATGAAACAAGAAAAATATAAACTAAATAAACACACTAATCGACAGTGCTAAGCGTACATTTTGCACAGAAAATTGTCCAAGCTACTATACGAGACGAGGAATTTCTCCAGACGCTTAAGCAACAATTCACTGGGCGATTTTGTACCAAAGTATAACCGACAGTCATTTATAATACTAATATTCGTCGTTTTAAACAGTTTCATTAACAAACGATTGAATCTAAAGTCCAGCGACTTCATGTCAGATTTAGATAAATGCATAGGCCTAGATTCTAAACCAAACACAGGTATGCATTTCGAAAAAACAGCCTGTAAGGTTACTTCCTGGGGTGCAGTGCGACCCACTTTCCCAAAATGGCATTAACTGAGCGAAAGAATGATTTCTTGTGTTCGTGTATAATACATCTAAAGTGTCGTGATTGTAATAAATAAAAATCTAAATAGCGAAGTTCTTTAACCCATGGTAATTGCTCTCCACTACTGGTGGTTATGTTAGCACAAGCTACATCACATTATGTCTGGCTGTTTAGAAAGTGCCCCAACTGTTATTTCGGGTGAATATGTTTAATATAATATATCACAGGCCTGCCTTGTTTTTCGCCAATTTGATCCAATAGCGCCAACCGCATAGCAGCAGAATATTTTTAAATAAATAAACTTCATATAATAATGAAGGCATGAAGCCGCTCCCCGTTGACAAAAATATTTGATTAGTAGTGATTTTGGATGCCGATTCAAACAATTACTTGTTGCTGAACGTGTCACCGAGGACTAACAATGTGAATGTGTGTCCTTCAAGCACGCTACTACTTCACAATGCGAGCATTCACGCAGTCAGGCTTTCACGCTGCCTTTGGCTTGTAAACAAATTGTAACCTGCCCGCTTTCGAAATTATTCCTCGAATCGCTGTCAAGAAACAAACGCCTAAATTATAACTGTTGCCGCTATCTTGCATCCTACCGTATGACATACGTCTTCGGTGTACACGTTTTACAACTGCAGGGTTACTTTCCAGGGATTACAGTCAACTCGTCGCCGGTAAGCTTGTCCCCAAGGCCCACCTAAACCTGGCCCTAACCCTAGCTCTAACCTTAACGTTAACGATAACGCGTTCTAACGAGTTCACTTGGGGATGAGTTGACTGCCACGTACCATTTTCAGCACTGTTGCAGATAATATTTGCCACGCCTAAAAGGTGCGGCAAAACATATTTCGACGAAAAATACAATTTCTAAGAAGTGCCTGAACTTATCTTCTTAAATGTTCGACGATCATTTAATAGGTTTGTTAACTACGTTAATAGTGCAGCTTTTATAACATTTCATTGTCAGGTAAAAGCAGACAATTTTTTCAAACACATACAAAAAGCCGTCTTACAGAATGTGCAGTATTTTTCATAAATTGCAATTATTTTTGTAGTACGTTCAAGCGACACCCTGTGGACTATAGTGCTATAGGCCTAGCCAAGTGGTTGAAGTTGCGTGCATGACGCGGCCCAAACACGCAACCTCGGAGGCCCCGAAGGACATTGTAGCTGACGTCGCTTTACACAAAGCGTGCCTTGATGCATTGTTCGACTACAAATCACATCAAGTGGCTCAGAGACAGCTGCCAGTGCTATCGGCAAATCTTCGACAAAAAAACGATTGTGGATTTTAAAGGGAAATTTCGGAGTCTGTCCCGACAATGAGGAAATTACTCAGACTTGCAGGAAAACCCGTCTTCGCCCAGGGGTAAAGCGGAGCTAAGGCGTGAGCAAAGAAGTATAATATAAATAATAGTGATAATGATTATATGACAGTGATAATAATAGCTCTAATTTGTAAAAAAAATTATAAATTGAAATTGAAACTGCGCCAACGTTATGGCTTTTTGACAGCTCTTACGCCGAATTACAAAAACACACTAATTAAATTACCGCTAATATTCGCCTGTAATCTGTAACCTTGTGTACTTTAGCTAGCAGTCATTTAGGCACTCAAATATTTAAGACTTATATTCTACATTATACTGTCAGAATACCAGCAATAACTCGGTTTAATCGTCTCATCTAAAGACTTTTCATTCTTCAACTTTTGTCCAGGTTGTGTTTTTACTGTCAGCGCAATATCAGATTTACAATCTACTTATTTGCTCTCAAATCTCTTATCCGCGGTTGTACTGCTTCTAAATGCTTTTTTCACGCTTTAGCAGCTCCGATTAGAGATTATAGTACATAGTATAGAAAGTCTGTTTTCTTATAATATGCTATGGTAAATAAAGACGAATATAAGGCGTAGTTTGTTGTGTTTGTATTCTGTAACCTTTCAGGTTAGTCAAGGACAATTGAGGTTAAGGGTATAACTAGTTGTTGTTGGTTTAGTAATTTTAGTAAAGATATCAAAATAAACATTAACTATATTTTTGTCACATTGACATCATTTTTATTTTGCTGTGTGTTTCACGGTCTGCTAAATGAGCAGCAAATCTACACTGTTCAACTCTTCAATTATTCGCTGTTGTTTATTGACTGCTCATTAAATAGATTTATTTATTTCTTTATCTGTGGACGATGATATTTAACTGGACATACCTCATGTCTACGAGTAGCTGCTCCGGCGATGTTTTTTACTCAGCAACGATTTTTGGTACAGGCAAAAATTATATAAAGCACCGGGCAGTACGCATAGGCTTGGCCCGCTTGGCGATATAAAAGAGATGAGGAAATAGGAAGCAAAATGTACAAGACGTATTTGTTAGTTAACGGTGCGTCATCATCACGCAGTATATCAGTGCCTCTGCTGAAAATGACGAAATATATCTGGCAGATTGTCTTTTTTGTCGCTTGTCTCACCCTGGCCATTGCCCAGGTAAATTTTATCCGCTTGACTGCCTTGCGGTATAATTATTCGCGAGAAAACTGAACGATATGAACGGGCACTTCAGGTCAGACATTAACTACAGTAAACGGAGATATGAAGGACATTAATGCAAAAAGCAATAACAGTAGCGATCAACTTATATTAGCGATGAGTGTGTTTTTGTAATTCGGCGTAAAAGCCACAACGTTGGCGCAATTTAAATATATATTTTAAAATATATCACGAAAACTTCACAATTATGACATGTTATGACAGTTTTGGCTTATTTTTATTATAATTAATTAGCAAATTACAGTTGTAAATTAATGTTTGGCATAATATTTATGACACTGTTTCCTCTGCAGAAATTATGCAATATAATGTTTTTTTTCGTTTTTATTAGTTAATGAACAAGTATTTATTGCTTTAAAATGGCATTTTAAAAACTGCAATAGACTGTAATAGACTATAGTTAAATGGTCGTTTTTTCACTGCTTGAATTCACGGTAGTTTTAAATCTACACTGTGTCTCAAAAAAACCTTTCACTTTGTAATCAGCTCTAACTTTGTCGAACCATAACAGATTTTCAAAATTCTTTCACCGCCACAAAGGGTATGAAATTTACTACGAAGATAATTGGTATTTTTTACCACACCTTAACTATGTTGCTGCATTACCTTGGGAAGTCAAAAGTTCGAATTCATTAAATATTACTTCAAATATCCTAACTTTAACATGGTATCGTGTGTGACAAAAATGAAACATTTCATGGCATATGGCTAAGTAGATGCTAAGTAGATATTAACACTGTCACAGAAGTTGCTCATGTGTCCCTAATTTATCCGCATGCGTGATCAAAGATGATCCCGCCACTCGTTAACTGCATTCTCAATAACGCTGTTTGACTACAGTGTGTCCAAAAACTTTTCACTTTGTAATCGGCTCTAACTTTGTCAAACCTTAATCGATTGTCAAAATTATTTCACTGCTAGAAAAGGTATAAAATTTGCTACAAAGTCGTTTAATATCTTTACCATATCTTAAGTATATTGCTGCATTACCTTGAGAAATCAGAAGTTTAAATTTGTCAGATATTACCACAAACACAACTTAGACATCGTATCGTGTGTGACAAAAATGAAACATTTTATGTTATATGGCTGAGTGAATATTAATGCTGTCACAGCATTTGTTCGCATGTCCATAATTTGCCTGTATGCATGACCAAAGATAATCCTGCCACTCGTCAACTGCACTGTTAATAAAAGTGCCATGCCAAACGCTCAGCGATCACTGCTTCTGTTAGCCAATGTTGTGCACCTGCGACTGATAAACGCGCTGCTAGATAACACCCCATATTGTGTAGTAGACCAGGTTAAGGTCGGGCTGTTGATGGCCACAGATCTGGTCGAATGAAAGAGGTGCTGCCTGCTCCAGACGTCATGTAATGTCGCATGCCAGGTGTTTAGCGGCCTGTTTACATAAGCTAGCCTGCTATTTTAAACAATATTTAACAAAAATCAACAACTGAAGTAGCAAGTAAGTTAGTAATAAGTAAATAAGCGAAATACAGTAAAATGGGTGCATGTAAAATCAATGCATTTTGTTTGATTTTTTCTTCAGATTTGCAGCAAATTTAAACTTTTGACTTCCCACAGCAACATACTTAAGGTGTGATGGGAGATATAAAATAACTTTATAAATTTATAACTAAATAACTTTTAACAAATTTTATACATTTTGCAGTGAAAGACTTTTGAAAATTGGTCAAGGTTTGACAGAGTTAGAGACTTAGAACCGATTACAAAAATGGAAAGTTTTGGGACACAGTACAGAGCGTCGGAACTACTCAAAAACAGTACGATTTAGTCACGACTTGAAAATGTGAGAAACCACGCCGCCGCGGATTGTACCGGGGTAGTTTAATTCAGTTTGATGGAGTACGCTGTGAAACATATAGCGTTTTCGTCACTAAAATTGGCACGTGAGTAGAAAATGAGAATGGTGATGAGTTTAATAAAAGATAATGCGCTCGCTTCAGATGGCCGCAGGTGGCACTTTAGCATTAATTGCCACATTTTATAGCTACTAAAATAAGGTTTTGCACTAGAATAATTGTAATGGCAGTTTGCTTTAATGTACATTTTATTAGGCCTATTTGCAATTGCAACGGTAAAGTGACTTCTATTCTCTTAAACTATGATTTATGAGTGAAATTTTACTTGACTTTCAAGTTGACAAAGTCAAAATACGAAACGAAAATTAGGACATTTTTGCATCGCAGCAAGCAACATGTATTTATCCTAAATGTTTTTCTCAGATAATCGAAACTGTGTCGGAATAATGGGGACGAGTGGTCGTCATCTAGATGGATGGACGGACGAATGCACGAGTGAAAGGATGATGGGAGCCTGGGAGGGAGGTGTAATAATGAACATATATTGACAGTTTATTAGAAACATCCAATCAGTGCTGAATCTGCTGATGTATACAGGACAGATCACCGTCAGCAGTACGAGTATGTTCGCTGACATCAGAACGCGTCAAAGCACCAGTGAAAGGCCATTGCTCCCCCGGTTTCTTTCTTCATCGTCAACGCAACAACGAGCGGGAGATTTGCCTTGACAGCGACGGTAGACGTGTGCGTGGAGGCCGGGTCTGCCGGCAGTGTACGGCCTGTCCGCCGGGGGTGGGCGCCGTTAGACCGTGTGGACCCCGGGCAGACGCCGTCTGTGAGTCGTGTGTGCCAGAGACATCGTACGCCGACCTCACTAGCTACGAACAACCTTGTCTGAGATGTACGCAGTGCAGTCCGCATGCCGTCGTCGAACGTAACTGTACGGTCACGCACGATGCCGTCTGCCGCAAATGCCGTGCAGGTGTCTTCCACTTGCCTATTGCTTACTGTACATATCAAACAGCAAATCCCGATTACGTCGGAACTGGTAGGCTCATCTAAAATTGCAAGGCCAGTGTGTAACATGATTCCTATAATTTTACGAATGAGCGGAATGACATAGCATAGTACTGCAACATATCCAGACATTTTGAAGTTTGTGCAGTTAGCATACGATGAGCGTTATAACACATATATAACACATAACCTCTCTGATGACAATGAAATGCAACGCGAAGTTCGTTCTCTGTTTGTACGCTGTAATATTTTAATTCGCAAAATTAGTAATTGTTCTCGACGTGTGAAACTGAAACTGTTTCAGTCGTATTGTCTTTGCTTTTAGGACATTGCTTTGTGGTATTTGTATAGTATTGGTAGTCTAATTTGTCTAAATTTCGTTCATGTTATAATAAGTGTATAAAACTATTTTTTGGGTATAAGAAGTACGACAGTGTTACTAGCATTTTATTTGAAACTGGTCTTTCAAGCTTTGACACTGTATGTCAAAATGCCAAGTGTACTTTCCGTACACGATGGTTGTCTTGCTGCAACTCAATGGCGTCCATGTTGCGTGCATGTAGGCCTATGCCATGTTAATCTTTGTGTTTTAGTACTCTTTCTCTTTTCTTTTTCTTTGTCGTATTGGGTTTTTTTAATGTTCTGTATACTTATACGTATATTGTGTCTCTTTCCTGTGTTTGTCTTATGGGCCATGTTGCTTGCTTTAAAAGAAAAAAACAAATTTAGTGTTTCAGTCAGCAAAGTGACGTTGCTGGTAATCGTTTTGTTTTGAATTCAGGTTATTTCTCCAATAGTTTGACGCGCGAGTGCGTTCCATGCAGTTTCTGCTTCCCTGATCAGCCGGGTCTGACGCTGCCCGTGAAACAGTGCGCTGTCCGCGGTCAGCCGGCGCTCTACCGATGTCTACCGATCATCAACCCACTTCCGCTTGGCTACGAGGGGTCGCTGATGGTCCCGCTGTCTGGTGCTCGTGGCTCAGCGGGGGACCGCCGCGGTCATGGAGTCCGCCGTCGTCTGCGTCGTCGTCGTCGCCGCCGCCGTCGTCAACACCGGACTTGAAGCGTCCGCGGACGGATCACAGAACAAGCGACACGTGTCAACATTGCGAACCAGACACTGCTGATTAGCCAAGCAAAGTTTGTCGATATTGACGAGGATAACTGCTTTACAACATTCAGCGGCTCAGCCGCGATTTCTTATGCGATCTCTAGCACATAACTGCTATACGTACTTGATTTTTTTAGTAGGCCTACTGCTGCTGCAGTTGTTACTTTACAAACACAGGTTGAGTAGCAGCAGCTACTGCGAAAGCTTAACTTATAAGCATTACATATTGTATCGATTTGGTTTTAAACTGATGAAAGAATATTATTGAGTCACCGAGTTAATGAATTTTGCGGTTAACAAAATGACAAGGTGGAACAGTTTTTCTTACAACTGCAGCCTATTAGCGAATGAACGACATGGGATAAAAATCCGGGAAAATAATTAAGTAGCGGACGAGTCAGAGATTTACTGGGTTGCGTTCACCTTCACCACCTTCCTGTGTCATATTAGGACATCAAGTGGAAGCGGTCAATAGGTTCACCTATCTCGGCAGTGATGTTGACTCATCGGGTTGCTGTATACCAGAAATTCTCAGGTGGATCGGCTTAGCTTCATCAATTATGTCCCAGCTGGATCGTGTCTAGAGGCAGAGTCTGAGTAACACTGGAGAAGACAGCCGGGTCGTCCGCGAAAATGCTGGGTGGAGCAGGTTACCAAGAGCACAGGGCTCTCTCCTTCTGATGCTTGGAGTGTTGCGACAGATCGATCAGCACGGAGGGCGCTACGACCCGTCGACGGTCAAGTGTATGTACTGCTATCTAATACGGAACTTTAAGCGCTAATGCCCAATTGCCCATACAGTGGTTAGTTGTGGCTATGATGGTCAGGCAGTGGTCAGTCATCATTGGGTGGGAGACCAGACACCTGAAGTCGTATTGCTCCGAGGAATGTCTGGTCATGGTGTGGAATGACACTGCACGAGGCGCCGTGACTGTCCGACTGTACGGTCAGCGTGTCTCCGGTTTCCAGCGGAAAAACTCCAGCAGTGAACGAGCTGTCGAACGCCGCCAAACGCATCCCGTCTTGACGCTGCCACAACTCTCGACCTCTGACATGCACACACGCATACACCATGCAGTCGATGCCGCCTAGTACGACCGATGATCCCGTAGCGTGGTGTGTCAGTTTGTCTGTCTGTCTGTCTCGCGGCTGCGCTGGTCGAGATGCGTGCTGTTCTGGGTGGAGACCTAAGGCACATTGTATTAAATGGGGGTCCCGATCCCCTTCAACGAATTGATGCGGCCTTCGCCAAATTATTTTGGCCTCGTGTTACCACCGTTGTAGTAGCATGGTTAAGCATGTAGTAGATTAAAAAGTAAAAAAACTACAGATCAGAAATTGATGTAAATTGATAGAACTATGTCTCAACGTTAAGCCTGGGAGTAATAGACTTTTAGATACGTATTACTGCGACCTTTGACCTTTTCCATAAGATAATTGTCTGTAACTTGAAAACTACTGATCAGAGTTTGAAGCAATTTTGTGTGGTAATACATCGTGTCCGGAAAAAATAGAACCACTGGCAAACTTTGACAAACTTCAACAAATTTTTGCAACAACCAACACTACTTGCACAAAACAAAGTAATGATGGCATAAGTTTGACGTCATCAAAATGCTCGCGCTACTGTGGAGTTCCTTGAAAGAGAAACGCCAGAGTTCATGTCGCCGCTTTAAAATCACCAGATTAAAATCCGGTTGACTACAGCGTGTGGAGCATACTGCAAGAGAAGGTGTACAAAACACGCATCACTGATCTCGACGACCTCAAACATCGCATTAGAGCTGAATCGGCCAAGCTGGATCATGCCGTCATTGCTGCAGCAGTGCGTCAATGGCGTCGTCGTCTTTCAGCTTCTGTTAAGGCGGGCGGTAGTCATTTCGAGCACTGCTTTTAATTCTGACATTGTGTTTTTATAACTGTGGCCTTTGAAGCTTTTGTTCACTAGCCGAATCAAACAATTGCAGGCTGACATTGCGGTCTGATTTTCTTGCAGTTGTCAGTTATGTCATTGTGCGTTTTAATACATGACGATCGTTTATTTCACAAGGTAAAGTAGTCACACTGTTTAGGTGTGGCGGACATTTGTTGTGTTAGTTTGGTTTCGCATTACCTTAAAGACACTTCACGCAAAAATTACAACTGTATATTTGTGTTAGTCAAAGTTATGCCTGAAACACTATTGGTTCCATTTTTTCCGGACACAGTGTATGTTTTATATAAGCTATTTCGCTACACCTGCGTGTACATGCCAGATCCACCATTTAGCGTTACACAAAATCAGCTGTTGACATAACACATATGTCTTACAATCTGTACTGCGTAGTGCTCGTATGTAGAAGTGTCAGCCTCTCATCCGCATCCTGCGAGTTCTTCAGCTTCACCAGCAACGTATGACTGCACGTTGGATACCGTCTGCACGAAACAAAAAAAACTTCGCTAAACTAAAATAAAAGCAACGTGCAAAGCACGAAGGTTTTCAGCAGAGTTGCGGTTGCGTATAAATATTTGAGGCTCTAGTCTTACTCTAACCTGAGTAGGCATCAAACCGTTTACAAACATGCCAAGTTTCATGTGGAATTTTTTGGCGAGATGTTAGCGAGAAAGTTTCAGATTGTTACAGTTTTTGCCGCCCGACGCAGTGCGTTAAGGTGGCGATTGCTATGGCTGTCTGTGTGTCCTTGTTCGTACAAGCGTCGGGCAGCATGTCAGCGACAGCTGAGTTCTTGTACAAACATGATGACAATCAAGAACGCTCTGTTAGTCATTCTCAAGCTCGGTTCACACCACTCGTCTTGACGGATGATGTAAACTGTTGATACATACACTAAGTTTGGCCTTAATCGTCCGTTGTACGTCAGCTGTAGGTAGAGGAAGTACGTTCCAGACGACTGAATAACGAGTTCGTCGTAGTCCGACCCGAACCGAAACACGCTGTCGTGCGTCAACGTCTCGTAGCCGCCGTGACTGTGAGACGTCCAACGTAGTCTGCTATCTGCTGCATATTTACTGCACCATTTGTCTTTTACTACCTCACAGCTAGATGAATAAACAAGAAAAGTCGGTAATTGATAAATACGTTTGAACGTGTTTTAGTCTAAAGTTAAACAGGTTCGATGATAAGCATAAACAGTTAGAAATAGCTGAAATTACCTTCACACTGAAAATGAAGCTGCTAGCTTAAGCATTCAAAACTTAGAGCTTAAATGTCAACTTCAATGTCAAGGTCAAAATGTCAAAAGCTCGGAATTACTTCGAGCGTTATCTTAAGAAATATTCCGATCAAGCCCCGCCAATTTCCGACCAGTAGTTTTTAAGTCGCATGCTACCGCTTTTTCGCTGCCGTGACCTTGACCTTAAACGCATGACCTTAAAACCGAACCGTGACCTAGATGTTCTGAAGATGTATTTCCATACCTAAAATAAAGTTGCTATGTAAAGCCTTCGATAGGTCAAAGTTCAAAGTCAAATGTCACCGATTTCCAACCACTTCTAGCGTTCACTATAGGGCATATTCCTACCAAGTTACATCAATTTTTGATGAGTAGTCTTCGTGATATTCTGCGAACAGAGTACAGTCAAACAGACAAACAGATGCCGCCAGAACAATACCTGCTCGCAGCATGCGCGCAAGTAACAACAGGCTATAACGTGAAAAAGCTTGAGCCTGGGTTGCTTCGATCTAATCGCTAGCGAGATAAAAAAAAATTCTAAAACAGCGTGTAAACCTGGTAGTGATCCATTGGATCGATCGCCGACATTGGCGAATAGCGACATGTGCGCTGACGGGTGATACAAATTCTGCCAAGGCAACACAAGACCACACGTACGACGGCAGTCACATGCAGACACATAAACGTGTTATCGTGTGGCGTCGCCCTAATACCCGCTCTCAGAAAGCCACAAACACATGCATGCAGTTAAATGCTTCTGTGGCAGCTCGCTAAACTGTTGGTGATATTACGAACTGCTTTGCAAGCGCTGATAGCTCTCATATTGATAAACTCGCCTTTTGCAGAATTTAACTGCGGACTTGATCAACCAATCTACACATTTATTTAAATGTTTGAAACACTACAGTAGTGTACGTACTCGGAGTGACTGTCTCCTTCTCAACCCACCTGCACATCAGATAGCATAC
>Ga0126335_1000815_pt1 | contig 16050 bp, 12 predicted proteins | sample OlaspJWI45metaG_FD_108409 | JGI IMG/M metagenome (GOLD analysis project Ga0126335, IMG submission 108409) | Marine gutless worms symbiont microbial communities from Oahu, Hawaii - Olavius sp. 1 OAHU.JWI-45 metaG | ecosystem: Host-associated > Annelida > Digestive system > Unclassified | place... | reverse complement strand
TATATATATATGTTAATTGTTTTAGTGACAACATATGCATATTTAAATGCTAAGTTAATAAGTTGTGTCGATAAAGTATAAAAATAATTCGAGCCTGCCAGGAGTCGAACCTGGAATCTTCTGATCCGTAGTCAGACGCGTTATCCATTGCGCCACAGGCCCACTTCTTAACATTGCTTCTTAAAATACTTTAGTATTACAGAGACATGCACAGCTCGAGGAACTCCATGTAAAAAATCACCATTTTAAAACCACAAGTTATAAAGAACGCTAGATATGAAATATTTATGAATTTCTGTATCCTTCAAAAACGAAGGCACATCGCTAATTGCGATAATCTACATTTTTTCTTCTGTGCGTGAGCACTCATGCACTTATGGTTCTGGGTTTGTTTACTTTTGTTTTGTTTTGATTTGCGAGTGAAGTCGTTGTCAACATTAATATTTTAGGTAATGACATTCTTTTGTTTTTAACTGATCTTTCTGCCGTTATAGGTAAGTAGATGACACATTATGACGTTGACAGTTACTGCTAGGCCTTACTGGTTGGGTTATCTGCCAGTGAGGTGCAGGGGGACTCCTGGGGTTTCGCACAGTAACCCGTCGTTTCGCTGACAAACCAACTCGCTGACAGTTATGTCGTTGACAAGACATTTCGCTGACAAGTTAAATGGCACATCACTGGTTAAGGTTTAGGGTTTCGGTCAGGTTTGAGGTTAGGGTCAGGCTTAGTAGGTCTGCAGTGGGTAGGTTGCCAAATTCTGGACAGGAGCTGAATTTCCTAGAGTGCTGCAAAATATCTTTGTCAGCGAGTTGACTGTCAGCGAGTTAGTTTGTCAGCAAAGCTTCCGGGAAGCGAAGTGGTTTACCTAGGGTTTCGCACACACCGCGATGTAACCCAAACCCTAACCCTACCCTCCTCTGATCCTAATCCTGACCCTAACGCTAACCCTAAACCCTAACCCTAAACAGTGTTGATGTGACGTCGCGGTGTGATGCAAGGGATAGGGTTAGGATTAGGGTTGAAACTTGGAGCTGGAACTTCTGCTGATGCCAACAAGAACGGAAAATGCCTTAACATACGTCATACCATCCTCATCCTGCGACTACCATATGTATTCGTTCTATCCAAGAACTGTATGTGAATGGAACAACCTACCCTAGGATGTAGTTCAGCTCGATACTCCTGAAGCCTTTAGGAGTGCACGACAGTCCATCTAAACTGGACCAGGGCACTCCACTGCTATATGCAGTGAATGGGCGTCGCGCCCCATCCCTGAGGAGCCGGAGGTTCACCTCCTTTTAGCTTAACTGCACTGTTACTGATGTTGGCGAAGCCGAGCACACAACTAACCATGCACATACACCCAAGTGCAGGAGTCTTCAACTTATTGAAGTTTGCGCTTTCACACGAAGAAGAAGAAGAAGGGTTTGGGTTACGTTGGTGTGTGGTCCAAAACCCTAGGAGACATGCACAAGGTAAACCACTTTAGGCAGCTGTATACTAGCAACGCATGTAGAGATATATTACATAATGTGACGACCACTCGGTGACATTCACTACACGCACAGTGAATTAGTATAAGAAAAAGGGCACTCCTGGAGATCCATTACCTTACCTGTAAAGTAGACTACTTACCACAGCCTAACCCTAAAGTCTGAAACTGACCCTAACTCTAGCCCTAAATCTGATGCCATGCCCTATCCCTAAACCAGTAGCCTCCTTTCCAGGTGAGGTAGTGGATCTCCAGAAGCACTGAAAATGTTATACACCATGCAATTGCACACTTTGTGCTAAAGTGTGGAAAATGTTATTGACCATATCTTGGTGTGGTCAAGCTTTGAAGCAGAAGGTGTATCATCAAAAGATCAAAGCATGTTGATCATCTGAAGCGTGGATCACTTAAGTCAAGACACAATAAATATGGTGATTGACCAATTGCCAAAAAGACTCGCCATGGTGATCAGTGCACAGAAAAGGCATGTTGATTTTCATCTCAACAGAAAGATGTTCAAAAACTACTGTTTATCATGCATTTTGAATAAATAAGTATGGAAAATAAATGTCGTCACATCATGTCGTTTTTGGGGTGTGCATTGTTTCAGTAAAGCTGCACAGAGAATATTTAAATTTAGTGAAATTTAAAGCACCATTTTTACTCTAGATAAAGCACTGAACAATGTGATGTAAAGAATGTTTGTCTTCGTCATCGGCTACGGGAGTTACAAACTTTCAAAATTGGCTCGTTATTTTGGCCCACCCTGTAGTGAGTTGTTGTAAGTGTCCATTTACAAAATTTGCAGTCGGCTGACAAAGCGGTAAACAATGATGCAGGGTATGCAGGTGGAAGACTAGACTACAGTGAATGCAGCACCATTAAAAAATGAAATGCTCTATCGACATAGCTATCCACTGACATGTTTAACTGTACCTTAACAAGATGCACTGGTACATGATGCCAACTGCAGTGCTGTGTGAAGTCTTGTCATTCTGTAATTTCATTTGACACAGAAAATGATGTTAGCATCTTCTCCCCAGGAATCGCTGAGAAGCGAGAGGAATGCTGCAACCGATGAGCCTGTGGAAGCCGATGGTGAACCAAAGCTGAAGATGGGACTCATCGAGAACATTAGGAAATTGTGGGACTCGGTGCGAATGACGGTGTTTGTTGTCGGCACGGCTCTCACTGTGTTTGTTGCAGCTAGAAACACCATTACATGGTATGTTCATATACACTGTGACTCAAAAACTTTTCACTGTGTAATCAGCTCCTGACCTTGTAAAACCTTAACCGTCCATCTGTAGAGTCTTAGGTTATAGTCTGCTTGAAGGATGTTGACTTTTCTTTCTATGTAGCTAGGCACGCTAACTTACAGTTTGTATTACATTTGATATCAGATGTTCAGTTTTACTGTTAGATTCATCTCTAGTTTACAGTGGACCCAGATTAGTCATTGTTTGTTGGTCAAGGATGTGTTGATTGTAGGCACTTGCAACGTTTCTGGGGTGCTTCAGGCAACTACTGGCAGAGCAACTGGGAATACATTTATGATCTTTTTGATGGCAATGAAATGTCATTGGCTCTGTGGGGTGAGTTTTATTGAATCAGTGGTTTTTTCCTATTGCCAGCATAGTTTGTGCCACAGGGACTTACATACTGCTTCGCAGGGACTGAAAACCAATGGATTTTTTGTGTACATCTTGCCCATGGCAGTTGTGAAGCAAACTAAGCAACAGGTATCAAGTTACATACTTGTGTAACAAGTGGGTGTTTCGTTATGTGGCAGATATTACTCAAGATTTTTATTTTCCACGAGCAAAAACTCTGATTTAAAGCATTTTTACTTATAACATCAGCAATTACATTTTGATATTCGCAGTATTTTGATAACTTTGTAAGTTTAGCCTATATGTAATACCAGCAACAGCAGTGCTATCTTGCAGCTAGAAAGCCGTCTGGTATGACGCAACATTAGGCTTGATTTGCCATAGAGTAAGCATTCTCAGCAAAGCTGAGTATAATTACCTGGTTTGTGCTTTGGCGGTTATTGATATGAAAATACAGTTATGGTGCTTTATACTCTTAGAGTCGTTGTTGCAGTTCATTGAATTAAAGCACAAGGCCTACTAATTCCAATATCCATGCAGTAAAGTAGATGTTTATGTTCGTCACTTTACAGTACTGTTATATTTGTACTGATGATATTTTATAACTTTAGACTGCAGTTATACTTTGCAATTTAATTTCACTGTACCTAGTTATAGTACAGGTAGTATCTAAAATTACTTTAAACTGTTAATTGCCAACCAGTTATTTGGAGACTGGCATTAGAACAGTGGTCTGTTACATGCCATCACACTGCAAGGAGACCTGTCGTAGGCAGTTTGTGCATTTGTCACCAAACCGTGGAAATATATAGCTGCACAATTTTACTGCAGTACCTATGTCAACTCTGCCTTCTGACCTCTGTCAGATGGTCAAGTGAGTATTAGGTTTTGGATGTAAAATGGAAATGATGGGTCTATATGATAGCAGCCTACATGTGAATTTGCAGCTCAAATCAGTGGGCTTGGTCTTACAAGCAGCAGCTGCTTTGCACTGTTCTGTATTTATCATGTGTACCAAGTGAACTTTTGTATTAACTTTGTTGCAAGTTGCGATGAAAGCAACACAGTCAGCAGATGTCAGTATTGGTATTCTTGTTATTAGTTGATGTGACACCACTGGTATTGGAAAGCATTTATGTGTGGCTTGCAGCGACAGTCGTCATTAGCTGCTCAGTGTTCTGGTTTTTCAATATATTGTTAATGATACTGGATACCACTGGTCGACCGCAGTATCTGCTGCGATTCAAGATCCAAGAAGGCAAGAATCAGCCGGCAAGTGTCATGAGTGTTTACCTTCAGAATGTTCAAATTTTTGACCTTAGCCTCTTGTGGAAATGACTTTAATAATTTTTTACCAGTGGATTGTTGTTGGTTGTTTGCAGTAAAATCCCAAAACATTTCCTTGACAAGCTGCTCGTGGGTAGTGATGTGCAGCTGGGTTAAGTAGGTTACATTTTGGTTTGTGATCAGACTTGGTCAGCAAGTCTGTGCAAGATTACAAGTCTTTATGTCCACAGTATGTGACACCCTGGTTAGTGGACATACAGATGTGATTTAAACAGTCTGTACTATTAGTTCAGCTAGCTGTAGCCAGCTGAGCTAAAGCCAGTGTTAGCAGTAAGTAGTACATGTATGTCGAATGTTTTACTGACACTTGTCGTTTGTAGGTTGATGGTAGGAAGCTGAGGCATGTTGTCATGATGGTCGTCGTCAATCAGACAGTTATCGGCATCCCATTCATGTACCTGTCTTTTGTTGTGATGAAGTGGCGTGGCTGTAGCTTCGGACGTGAACTTCCTACGTTTCACTGGGTCGTCTTTGAGCTTGTTGTGTTTACTCTTGTTGAGGAAGTCATCTTCTACTATAGTCATCGGTGACTACTGATACAGCCATGTTTGTCTACTTGACGTAGAAGAAAGTAATTGTGGTCAAAAGCTTCAGTCTGTACCTCAAAGCTTTAAGTGACATTGCTATTTGGAAATGTGTTGTACTACAAAGTGTGTATGTTTATTTGTGTGACATTACCATTTGTTACTTTTTCACTGTGAAGTTATGTTCAGTTTTTTTATTAAAAATTATTGCATTTTCTTCAATCTTGTTGAGGAGAAGGAGGCTGCTGATGACCAGAAACAACAAATGTCTTTTTAATGTACAGATGCAGGAGTATACATGAACAAGGTATAAAACAGCTGAAACTTATGGATGTTCATGAAGACTCTGTTTTGCTGTAAAATTAATTCAGAAAAGATTGTGTTATGTGTGTAAATAATGAGGGTAATAGTATCAGAATTGTTTTATTGCGATCCTTACAATACAAATGTTGCAGTCTGAATAAGAACTGTAACACCTGAACCACAACAGCAGCGTAAGTCATGCTGGAGGCATACTTTACTTTGAGTTAATACAGACACGGCAATCTCTGTGAGAGTAAACTGACTGCAATGTTTGTTGTGTCGCTGTTAGCTTGCTCCACAATCCGTACTTGTACCGTCATGTCCACAAGATGCACCACGAGTGGACGGCACCTGTTGGCGTGACGTCAATCTATGCTCATCCCATCGAGCACATCTTCAGTAACATGCTGCCACCAGTACTGGGACCTCTGCTCATGGGATCACACTTTGCCACCGCTCTTCTGTTCTTTATTATGGCTCTCGTCTCTACTACAATTTCTCACTGTGGATACCATTTCCCATTTCTGCCGTCACCAGAGGCACATGACTTTCATCACCAGAAGTAAGTTCAGTTGAGTAGTGAAACTGGTGAAGGTAGTTCCCATACTTGATATGAGCATTGAGGCTAGAGCTGATTTCTTGTTCTGACTGTAGGAAGTGTTCTATGGCTAATTAATATGTAATTAAAAAAAGAGTATTTTTAGGCTGCAAATAAATAAGCAAGTAGCGACAGTATGCCAATCAACTTCAAAAGAAGAAAAGTATTCAGAATGTCATTACTGTTAGTGTAAAAGAACTAAAAGATCCAGTTTCTCTGTCACACTGTGCTGAAGCTTGGAGTAAGGGTTTTCACGGCTTGTCATTGAGACAACATCATCTTTAGTTCATTTCCACACAAATCTATCTGGTTTTCAATTTCTTTGAATACTAAGTATTGCTACATATTTCAGTAGAACGATCTTGAGAGAAAGTTATTTGGCTAAAATACACTGAAAATAGTGATACAGAATGTGCTGCACACTTGAAAACTTGGTCTTCATGTCTTTGTAACAATACTGACATTGTGTTATTGATAATAGGTTTATCAACAACTTTGGAATGCTCGGCGTGCTGGATCGTCTGCACGGCACCGACTCACTGTTCCGTGCATCTTGCGCCTACCAGCGTCACATCCTGCTGCTTGGCTTTGTACCTCTGTCTGTTCAGTTCCCTGACGATCCCAAGCAACAGGGCAAAGCTGGTCCCATTGACTTGCAGGACCCAAACTCAGATTGCTGATCAGATTTAGGGTCAGTTTGTATAAAGGCTTACTGGAGTCATAAAGACTTACTGGGCAAATGACTATATCACGATTGCCCATTTCATTTTGTTAGGCTGAGTAACTCACTTCATATTTAGTTTAGTATGTTGCTGACACATTTTAATCTTGTGTATTGGTAGAAAGTGTTAATCATCTATCTTGTGTTAGCTGGCAAAATAATATGCCATCAAATGTGTAGAGGTTGCATTTTCGTTCAGAAATAGCACCATTCTTTAGGTGATCAAACATCGTTGGAACAGAGTTTACACATTATAGCTTGGGTTTAGAGTGAACTGATATTTTACGGTACATATTCCAGTTTTTTAGATTCTAGTCTTTCTTCAGCAATGCAAGCAACATGTATTATGTGCTGTGGCTGTTATTACTTTTTGCCTGTTTAACTTTGTCAGCTTTTTGCACAATATTAGTCATCGTTGGCTACTTCAGCGTTGTCAATATTCTATACAAATAGTGTGTATACTTTGAAATAAACACTGCAGTTTGCAAAGCAATGATTACAAACTTTTCTTGAAAGTCAGTCGATGTTGAACAAGTTGCTGTGCTCAACTCGGCCTCTTGGCCTTATCAGAAATGAGAATGAATAGTAGCTTACCTGGTGTGGACAGTAAGGCGAAGCCGTCATGTGCTTGCACTGGTCACTGGATCTGTTACCTGATAGTACACGCAGTGGTTGGCCGGATGTGCTCAGCAATACTAACATTAGCTTGTTACGAGAGATTGTAAAATCGTTAATGTAAATCTTTACCTTCTAGCTCATGTTTTTCTATCTTACCTCTGTTACCGTATTATAACCAGAGAAAATTATTTTGCCATGATTTTAATTTTTTATAATCATCGTGTTTGGTTTAGCATGTTAACTGCATTCTTGCATTGTTTTGTTAACTTCGTTGCATTTTCTTTGTAAGATATGGTACACTTTTATATTTTGAGTCTGCTATACAGATGTGTATAGCAGTGAATATGTTTCATAATTGTCTTTCATGCATAGTAGTGTAGTTTTGTCTTGAGTTGTCTTTTGTTAATTCTGTAGAATGATTGTACCAAGTAAGCATTGTTTTCCATTTTTTCCATCTTTTCCATTTTCTATAGCAGTAAGTTAATGTCAAAAAACGTAAAGGTTACAGGAAAAAACTTTTAACTTTTGTAGGTGTTTTGATGGAACAAACAGTTGTCGTTAACTAATAGATGTTTTTTTTATTGATTTAGATGCTATACTTGGGGTTCCCGCATGTCTCTGAATGTCTTTGAATTGGGGAATTTGTTACCTGTAATGTGTCAAGTGCAATGTTGTGTATCTCTGTTGTATGTTAATGTATATCAATGTTGCTTTGTGTGTTACTTTGTTGGCACTATCAGCTTTTTGTGTAGTAATGTATTATCACATAATATTAGTAATAATCATCATATTTGTATAGTAGGCTACCATATGTCATATGGAGGTATTTATATGTTTTTTTGGTTTTGTTTGTCATTCATACCTTGCATTTTATAAAGTGCATTTGTATTTTCCGCATTTTTACACATCACACATTTAATATACTTGTTGTATTGTTAAATGTTGATTTTATTGCAGTCTGCTCAGCTAGCTCACAGTGCAATGATTAATTAATATTTGCTACATTTAATATATAATTGTATGAATGTTCAGCTTAACATAGCATTTCATTATGCACATGCACATTCAGGTTTTTTATTTTGTGTGCTGCTGTTTTTCACTTTCATGTGTAGATACTACCATTAAAGTATACTTACTGTCTGTGTCATCGTTTTGTATTTTGGATTTAGGTTAGCTGTGATTTTTTCATCAGGTAAACCGATACTCCATGCCAAATTCCACGTTGTTTAGGCCGTATTTGAGGATTTTAGTCCGATCCAAAACACACCAAAAATATCAAATTTTACTAACTTTTTTGTCTTACTTGATATTCATGAAATTTGCCAGTTTGATGCACCAGTATGGCATAAGTTGGTGTTTTAAATTTGGCCAGATATGTTGCATAAATGATTTCTATCAAGCAATCACTTTAATAAGGCAATATGTGCAAATTTTTCATCGACCTCAGCACATAAAGATGGATCGGGTCAAAAAAGTTTTGGGGTGCAAAGACGTTACAGACGTTCTCTATCAGTCTGTCTGCATGCAAGGTTAATGGCGATTGAAATAGAGCCTAGAGCTGCTATTGCAACCTACCGGGTCAGTCAAAAAAAGATCCTCTAAGTAATCGACCTTAAGAAATTGGCCTTAATTTTGTCAAGCCTTAACCGATTATCGAAATTCTTTCACCGCTAGAAAGAGTATGAAATTTACAACAAACGAACGCCATACAATAATCCCCCGCTCCTTAATTATGTTGCTGCACTACCCTGGGAAGTAAAAACTTATAAATTACAAAAGACACACAACTTAAAAATCGTACTCCTGAGTGACAAGAAATGAAATGTTTTATGTCATATAACTGAATAGATATTAATTATGTAACATCAATTGCTCAAGTATCCACATTTAAAAAAATTATAATGTAAATGACAAAGGGCATAGCCGCTTATATGTCACAAAACACTCATTACACTAGAAAAAGTAAACACGACAGTACATGACGAAAATGTCAGTATTGTAACTAGACTTAAATCTTCAGACTGGAGAAGTCAATGCTGTCCGATAGCAGACTGTTCCAAATCTTTGCAACACGAACTGCAAAGAACTTATGTCTCACACTGGTGCTGCAAGAAGGCAAAAGCGGTTTATATTGGTGTCCACGGGTGTTACTGTTTTCACGTAGCTGAAGGATCGTTGACAGGTCTGTATCCACAAGACCAAAGATCAGTTTGCCCTCATACATGCTCTAGAATGCCTATGCCCCTCGTCAACTGCATTGTCGTAAAGTGGTGGTCCATGTTAAGCCAAATGTTCATAAGTATTGCTTCACTTCATCAATTTTGTGCACCCACCACCGATAAACTTGCTGCTAGATGACACCCCATATCTTCTAGTAGACCAGGTCGAAGTCAGAGCTGTTCAGATCTAGTCCAATTAAAGATGTGTTGCCTGCTCCAGAACTTGTACAGCGTCGCGTGCCCAATGAGCAGGATTGCTGTCAACACTTAGACGGTACACCTGTTTACATAACACAGCCTGTTATTTAAAAGAATATTTATCAGGAACCATAAACTGACGTAATAAGTACGTAAGTAATTAGTTAGTAAGCAAGATCTGTTGAAATGGGTGCATGTAAAGTCAATGCATTTCGTTTGCACTGTCTTCTAGATTTGCAGCAAATTTGAACCCTTTTTACTTCCCAAGGTAGTGCAGCAACATGTTTAAGGTGTGATGTGCGTCACCGTCAGCCAACACAGTTTTCGTAGGTTTAGTCGACTGTCACTGCGTGTTGCTGTTTAGAAATTAACAGCAAAGTGCTAACGGTGCTGGTCGGTAGTGATGGTATGAATGGGAATTTTTCATAGGCTCAAAATATGCTACTACCATTCTCATCGCATCATTCCCAATTTCCCATTCCCATTACGAACCGGACAGCATTTCCCATTTTCGTGGGATTCCCATGGGAATGATAATTCATATTCCCACGCACACTTCTAATCAGTACAGCAAACTTATTGAATGAAGTGTGTTGACGTGATCATTATGAGAGATAAATTGAAGTGGGAGTCGCCAGTACATACGTGGGGGGAGGTCGATCGCCTGGGTGTTGTCAGCGCAGGTGCGTGCGGCGGTTCCAGCAGACTGGTCACAGAGAATAACGTACCAGACAGCAGCGCAGTGCTAGGCCTACACCGAGCCGTGTGTCACTCCCAAACAGTTGCTGCTTCGCCACGACACATACGACAGTCGACGTTGCGATAACTGTACGTGTGTATCCGAAATGATGGATCGAACTTAGACTAACCGTCGCTGATATTCATTACCGGTGAAGTTGCTACATACGTGGGTCAGTACATTACATTCTTGTATGAATTTAACAGTATTCGTTTAGACTGGGATGTCTTGACGATTGTTGGATGTCTAAGCCCCGAAGCGGATGTCGAACTATTGTGGAAGTTACTCTGCAATTACTACCGGAATCACATTGCCTTGCTATCGGGTTTCCGGGGTTTTTACAGCTGTTATATGCAGCATGTTTCCTGGTTACGTTTTCTGCGACAGATCGGACTTGCTACAGTCTTATCGCCGACTTTGGACCATTTCAATATCTCGAGGTGATCTGATGTGTCGTGTACGACGCGTAGTAATGTGAAGTGGAAACGATACGGAGAGAAGTTTATTTTTAAAAAGTTACGGACATGGCGTCGACAAGTCATGTTGTGTCGTGTCATGTCGGCGTGTAGTGCAAAGTTGGCAACCAATTGGCACCCCTTGAAGGGTTAATCACGTACATTAGGCATACACACTTGCGTGTCTTCGATCTGTGTGCTCGATAGACATATTTCTGCAATTTTAGCAAGCTGTACGGTAATAAGTAATTTGGCTATTTTTGCGACAATGTAACAGAAATGTTATACGATAAACCACAAAATCGGATGACATTCGTCAATGTCCGACAATTTAGACTTACAGCCTTCAATGGGAACGTGTTCATTGATTGATAGGCCAAGATGACACACTTTGGCAGATTTCCTGACATGCACAGCTAGCTTATTGAATTTAGTTAGCCAGCGCAGTGATTCAATGTTATAACAGCCCAGATGGCGACATTGTTGATGTAAGATCGATTACGCAAGCCACACACCACTGCAGCTCTGCGCCGGTATGCTATGGACCAGCGTGTAGTTCGACCACCCACGTTACTCCTCGCAATACACGGCATACCTGGCCGACTTGTTCTATTGATCCCGAGCTGCAGTAGCGCAAGGCGGCGATCAGCCGAGTTGCTATTCAGTGCTCGTACGGCGGCGTGGAACGCGTGTACATCGTCATGGTCGGTGGAGCGTAACCGTTGAAGCGTGACTCTGCAGTTGACTGCGATTGTTGCCGTTTTCCCCAACTTTCCGTCTCGACGCTCGAGTACGCCGCGCTGCCGTGGTTTACATCCGTGTGTCGTGACGTACATTATGATTTGATCCAGCGTTGAAGCAAAAGTTTTAGAAGAACTGGGTCGATCACTTGTTGCAGTTTGGTTCACTGCAAAGATTCTGAAGAAATGTGTATTGGCTGAATTATTTCGCTGGCCATAGACTGGCAATGCCTAGATCGCGATTAATCGATCATTATCTACGAAGTTAAATTAAGGATGGTGCTACATTACCGAGTGGTCTGCTTCCTATAGATGAACTGAGTTTCCACAGCGCCAATAGAGTCGTGACTCATATGCATGCACGTGCGAAACTGTGAGAACAATTTGCCAGATGTTGTTAAGTATTGGCGCAAGTTGATAACCCCCCGTTAAGTCCGACGAATTAAGCGTGATGCATAATAGAAAGCTGCGCTGTTCAGTCAAGTCCGCAAGCAGGGTAGTTTTTTGATGGTGGTTACGGAAGCTGCTGGGTGGATGCGGTCGGTGTAATATGTACAGGTACACAGGTGATACACGTAATAATGGCGATGCAGGTGAGAACCACGTGCGGTTTTACGACGACAATTTCTACGTGCGACAGCGACAGTCTGACGAGTTCATACGCGAGCTGACACACGCCGCAGCACAGCGCAGATCCCGTGCAGCTGTCAGCGACACATCACCAGCATCGTCATCTCCTTCTTGTCTTCGTCCTATTGGCCGCCTGTCACAGCAGCAGCAGCAGCTAGTTCAATCGTCAACTTCACCAATACCTGTTTACAAGCCATCAATCGGGCAGGTGATTCCTTCTATCGAGTGGACAGTGACATTGTGTAATAAAATGTATAGTGTGTGATGTGAAGGTTGTAAAGGTAAAGCGGTAAAGGTAAAGGCAAGGGACACTTTATATAGTGCGTCTTTATGAAGCAACTTTATCACGGAAGCGCTGAGGTATGGCACGCATTGTCAAGGGGTCTCACACTTTAATCTGCACACCCACGCGTTTATCAACTAACGGAATGAACCATAGCTACCTTTGCCTCTTCAGCCGCTCTGTTGCTGATAAACACGGTATATTGTTAAATTGCTCATTTTATTCATCCGACATAATTGGCTGCATTTGTACTACTATAGTTATCAATCATCTTACGTAAATGCAAATCAGTTACTTACTTATTTACTAAAATGCTTATTTGCAGTCTTGAACAGGCTGCACACAATCGCTTGCCGTTAACTTCTGATGTGCATGTTTCTGCTGATGTAGAGAAGTATGGATGTGGCCTCAGCGAGTCTGTTAGAAATTCCGCCACAGCTGGCATACGTCTTCAGCAAATTGGATGGTAAAACTCAAGTTTACTTTCGTCTAATTCCATTCATTTTATTAACTCCGTTAAAATATTTATCCTATTCTTTGTTCAAAGATTCATGTATAAACCAAACAAAACCTGTGAACTGCGCTTAACGAGCGAAAACATGGCTTTTCTTTTGTTATCATTTCGAGTTGTTTTAAACTTTGCAGTTTGCTGTGGATGCTTACATGTGGGGTGCGCATGTGCAGAGTGGGATGCTGAGCACACAGAGCGACACCTGGGGACCGTAGACGGAGTGAATCCGAGACTTGAACATCACCGACTTCCAGCTGACATTGACCGACATCAACTGACAGAGTACCGCGACCGTTATTGCAAGGTTAACAGCCTGAACTTACTTGTATTGTTTTGAGCCTCTGTTAGACATCGAATGTCGTGTTTTTGCTGCCGACAAGAACAATATATCTAGAGTGACTAAGACCAGGTGCTGAGGAACCAAGACCAACATAGGCGGTTCAGAGATAGTTCTTACACGAGACACTCAAATCTATATGTGAGTCAAATAACCCGACATGACCAGCAACGCCTTACTTTTTCGATGTATTGGCGGTGTCGAAGTGCATTTTGCAGCCATCCCCCGGCGCTCATGGGATTGGTGCAGCTTGCAGAGTATATTAGTAACTATCAATTAAAGTACTTACTTACTTACGCCTTCACCCCATACCACTACCCACACTAATAAGCTAGGCCTACTTTTTTAGAATTTTTATTTCTCTTCCTACTAAGGACAAGAGGAGACTGGGTTGAGCGTTGTTGGTTATTTGCAGGATACGCTTTGTGTTATTAGTTCAACTCCAATCACTCGTCCGTTTCTTTCAAAACTCGAGTCCGAACATGCCAAGGAGTCACTGATGATCAACAAACTCGTGAGTGAAAATATCTTTATTCACAAAAACTCACTAATATGCATTAGATGCGTATCATCGAAATTCGGCTAGTATTTACCTTGTCAAGTAGTGGGATCGCCCGCTTGCTGTCTGCTGGGTGTATGATAGCGGTAGCGGCAGCAGCAACACGCTGCATTAATTATTGATGACGCAACAGTTGTGTCGATACTCACAATGGAAAATTATAGACAAAAACACGCTACGTTCAAGTATCAATGCAGTCAGACAATAGGCACAAAACACATCCATATTGACGCGCTAATATCGTCAAGTTGGTTGTAACACTGGTGCAGATGTATCGCTATGTGTTCGACACGACGTTGACGGACCGGCGTCAGAGAGTCGTCGCCGACTTCATCGTTCACTGTGGACTCGCTAACGCCTCCCTCAGGGACGAGATCTACATCCAGCTCTGTAACCTGACGTTCCTTCTGTCTACGCCAGCCACTGCTGGGGACAGTTCCGCCACACAAAGGACATGGCAGCTGATGGCGCACTGCTTGTCTTGCTTTAAACCTTCCGATACGCTCTACAACTGCTTGCTCAAGTCAGCTGCTATTTTAGCTGCCGGCAAAACTTTGCCGGAGGCTATATGTTTTACCGACGGTTCTTCTTCTTCTTTGTTTTTAGCCAACCGTGCTTAGAACTTATGTGTGGCACGAATAATTCGTATAGACATCTCCACCAGCCCTCCCCTATTTTCGCAGGGGGTCGTGATGTCCAGTTTTCCGAACCCACTCGCATTCAGAGCGCTCTGATTTAAAAATGGGACAAAAAATTAAAAATCTAAAACAATAATGTTTGGGCTGGCATCTGCCACACACCCCGTGCAGCTATGGCTTCCAACTCTGAGATCCATTTGACCACTACAATTGGGGCCCCTAAAGTGCCACAATTGGAAAAACGGTTACATCACTCTAACTCAGCCGCACGTGGACATATTGCGTTCAAATTTTGCAAGATGGTACTCTGTGACTTTGGAGAAGCTGCGGAATTGTCAAAACCCACTAAGGGTCGAATCCAAAATGGCGGTCGATTGAAAATGGCAGACATGAAATTGGCAGATCAAAAAAGCCGGGGCATGAAAATGGCAGACCTGAAATTAGCAGACTAAAATCGCGTAGTGTAGTAGGCGTTGCACGGAAGCTACAGCCATATGTACATTGTATTAATGTAATTTTTATTATTGCAATTATTAATATTAGAATAATATTACATCCAGGCAGAGAGCAAGATTTACGCACCTACCAATTACAAAGAAACACTCAAGTTGGTATCCGGTAATCAAGGCACACGAACACGTTTTATTGACACTGAACGCACATCTGATACATAACGGCGACAACAGATACTTGTTCAGTTAAAACTCAGTTAAACTCATGGTCTGTGACGACCGTCAATTGTTCAGTCAGTTGAACACGGAAAACTATGCGTATGGGTGCACGACATATGGGACAGCCATTGCCCATAGCTGTCACAAGGTCCGCACAAGCGGCACAGAAGCGTGAGTACCAACTGGGCACTGAAGCGATGCCACATCGCGGCACAAGCAGGCAAACGTCGCATAACTATGTCATGTCACCTTTCTTCTGCACTTGCATGTACAACTTATTTTCACACGCACACACACATTCACGTCCCTTGGCAACCTTGTCGTATAAGCAACCATGCGCCTCGATGTTTCTGAAACAACTGACTCATGGTCCATTTTGTCCTCACTTTTATACCACATCGCTATCGCATACTTGCAATTGGTTGACCTAGTTTGGTGGGATGTAATAAGTAACACATAAATACATTCCAATTCCAACTACTTAGTGCTGTATTGTGACACTTACCCACTTAGCAAACAGCAAAATCCGCACAAAAGCTGTTGAATGATAAAACTCTAACAGCTTCATAAATGAAAGTAAAAGCGCTAAAATCACGGATTTCACGGAAATGGGCGTTTTTACGGAAGACGGCCAATTTGACGGAAAATGTCACGGCCGTGAAATCGTGAATTACGTTCGTCCGTACTGATAAAGCACTGAAACAACTGACGCATGGTCCATTTTGTCCTCACCTTTATACCATATCGCTATCGCATACTTGCAAGTAATTACAACATCATACTTGCGCTCCGACGTACGCACCAGCTGAGTTGCTACCTTTGAGTGCTCTTAATCGCTCCTCACATTGTCT
>Ga0126335_1000814_pt1 | contig 16061 bp, 17 predicted proteins | sample OlaspJWI45metaG_FD_108409 | JGI IMG/M metagenome (GOLD analysis project Ga0126335, IMG submission 108409) | Marine gutless worms symbiont microbial communities from Oahu, Hawaii - Olavius sp. 1 OAHU.JWI-45 metaG | ecosystem: Host-associated > Annelida > Digestive system > Unclassified | place... | reverse complement strand
TAAATGCTCTAGTCATTGATTATTCTGGATTTTGTGTGAATACATTATTAAAAATTATTAAGATTGAATCTGTGTGCTATCAGATAGGCTTAACTAGCAGTTAGAGCGTGACAATGGCGTAAGATAATTGACTTTGTTATTGTGTAAACTGTCTTTTGCAGTTCTGTGGACGGCAGCAGTTTAGTCTGCTGAATTGCTAATCATTAGCTAATTGATATTTCGTGTACTGTGCTGATAGCGTTATTTCACATAACTAGAGAAAAACAGTGACACGAACGTCAGTTTGAGATTATTTATGTTTAAATATAATATTGTAGCACAGAGGCATTTGACTGTTTATTTCGTTGTTTGTAATTTAGTCTCTACTGTGCTGCTAACTCACGGTTTCGTTAACTAGTCTTTATATTATTGTCTATTCTGTGCTGAGCGTGTTAGTATTTTGCTCAACCATTGGGTTTGAGTTTTTAAAGCATTTAGCTTAGGTTTTCTTTCTACCCGAAAATTTCATTATTATTATTCTTTTCACCCCTGTATTATTAGCCGATAAAACTTTTCTTTATTATTACAAAATCTATTATACCTCCAATAGTTGGTTGATTTAGCTTCCCCGCTTGTATCTATCGCGAGTGGCCTTTTGCTTATTTATAGTACTTTTGAGTCTAATAAGCGTTACTGTATTTTCGCTTATTATTTGTTTGTATATTTTCGGAAGTGACTCAGATAATGAGTTATTTTTACCCTATAATGAAGACTGTAGTCTCTTCGCACACACATTAAACTGTGCAGTTCAGTGTAGGGGAGCTTTTTATAGCTCGACAAACTCGCGGTGTCACGACAATAAATCCCCTTCGTGACAGGCAGTTTCTGAGGCAAATGGGCTATGTTGTTAAGGCTGATGATGCCATGTCTATGGACGAGTAAAAACATCACTGTTTTGGGACAGACGATGAGGTACCAGGACTTTTTTAAATTACAATATTTTTAAGTTCGCACTCCACTTTGAAGAAATTAACTGTTTGATGCCAGTTGTTCCGTTTATGTATTACACAATACTGAAGCGAAAAATGTTGCACAACTTGTATTTTACAGTATATAGACTATCGACGCGATGAGCTGTAATTTTCTCCTGAAATGTTTACCTAACGGTCATGCTAAACGGTTTACAATCAACAACTCGGCCCCAAAGCAAGCCTAGCCTGACACTAACCTTAAACTTAACTCTAATCCTATCGCTAACCGTCGGCGTCCCCCGCCCTAATCCTAACCCTAAGCAACACTAACCTTAACTCGTCCCACGGTACCACCCTAATAAACTCTCCAGGTCAGGCAGGCACGGCCGCGTGCCTCTGTGACCAAGCAGCGTAGGCCTACTTTGGTGCTGGCTTAGCCTGAGGGCTGGGAAGCAGACAGACACACCACGCGGTGCAGTAACCCCGTTATCCAGGCTGCGAAAATATTAAACTTTTACAAAACTATGTTTTACCGCTAAAGTTATTTTCTGCCAGCCACTTATTTCAGTCTCCGATACGGAGGACTGGCGCGCCGTGAAAAGTAGCTTATGCCAGGGGGGCGAGTCTTGGGTCCTTCTCGATTACGCAACACAGGCATCTCGAACAACACTCCCTTGATTTACATGGGGCTAAAAAATTAGAAATTTCTACTATAGATTTACCATACCAGTCTCATTTAAAGCGTTCTGGTTTTACTATGCGCCACTTGCCCAATATAACAGCAAGGTAGCGTCCCCGATGGAACGAAACGATAGCTGGTCTGTTGAGTTTCGGAGGAACAAACAGACCCCGCATTGTGGCGGGCCAGCGGTGGTAGCTTTGTCAGATAATGCCAATGCTGCACGCCATACGCGTCTACGTGAACTCAATTCAGCGGGAAACGCCCAAATGGCGGAACCGTACTGCCGGTCGCCAATCTGGTGGCAAATTCAAAATCAGGAAGCCCGATTTTCTATTCGAGTTTGATAATGATAATAACCATAGGTTTAACTCATTTATAGTTTCGGAGATACTCGCGTGTGACATAGACCTACAGACGGACGGACAGACAACGCGGACCATTACTATAGCTGTCCTCGCATTGTGGCGGGTCAGCTATCACTATGTGAGAAGTACCGTAGCGCCCCAGAGCGAGCTCGGCGATCGTGCTTCTATGTCGTTGCGGCGTTGTCGTCGCCGTCGACCGGCGGCGAGAGTCCGTCTGTATCGCCGCCTTCACGGCCGCCGAAGCGCCCACCGCCACACTATCGCGACACCCCGACACGTACGGCGGAAACTGGCCACGACGGTACCTTCCAGACCGCGTCTCGTCCAGGAACTGCGTGTTGCGCATGCGTATGCGAAGCTCTTCCGGGTACTCGTCGATAATTTCGCGCGACATTAGTCGACAAGTGTCACGACTTAGCAGCTTCAGCACATCACACTCGCCCTGTCGAGTGTAAGTTCATTTACGTCTTCAAAATGTAAAAATAAACACATAAGCACAACATCAGTCAAATAGCTTGAGACATAGACCTAAACAGTTAACAGTAACTATTCCGTATCCGCCTACCGTTTTGAGTATTGATAACTAACATTAAGGGCTATTAGTACGGCATCAGTGTATCACTAAGGCACTATGCACGGAATACGTTTCAGTTATCATTAATTATTGCGGCACTAGCAATTTCTTTGGCTTCATGGGGGTAACCACGGTAACTAAAGTAAAAAGTGACAAAGATAGCTTTGGGGTAGTATGATTACAGTTCATGATGGGACAAGTAAGTAAGCAATCGTTTATTTAATTAGCAAATGACAAACGCGTAGGATTACGCTATCAGTATTTATCAGTGTTATATGAGCTAAACGTGTGTCTAGGTTCGAAGGCGTTTACAACGGTTTATCTGTGTTCAGGCTGTCAGATTACTCTCTATTGTGTATCTGTACCTTACTGTGATATGCAGGTGCTGTGTGTAGGCCTCTTTAGCATAGTACTCTTGTTTAGTTTGTTTCGTTTTATAACTGTTATTTTACTACCAGACTTCTGGTGAATAAATATTATCATTTACCATGTTCGTAAATTTTGGACAGTCACGCCCACCCTCGGGTCCGATTTCGCCCATCGGTTGCTCAGTCGGTATCTCAGGTCCACCGGGTGGGGTGACAGGTGCTGCACCAATCCTATCTGAAACTGGTTGCCTTGGGGTCCGTATATAAGTAAAGATACTCTCTATAAGTGACGACATGCTGCGCCAAGATGCGCTCGATCGATGAGACCAAACATATGTCTACTATAGAAGCGAAGTAATAGCAGCTAAACATAGCGCAGCATAGCATCTCCAAGAGCTATAATATCAATCAACCAATCAGATTTCTGAGTCCGCAGCCAACATCAGTTAGACACAACGTCCTATTACAAGCGACGCTACTAGTCAAACCGAACCCTAGGCTGTGCTCTGGGCCGATCGCCAACGCGCAGCATTCAACTGACGACTATCGCAGAAATGCCAATGCGCAACATCGACAAAGCGCAACATACAGTATACGACTAGTACGATGTGTACTCATCGACGACTAACGCGAAAGTGAGAGTTAGGCAGCGAGCTAGTCCTCATTTACCGATAGGCGAGGGCGTAAGGCCTGTGACTGGTCCATTAAGCGGGCCATATGATTGGTCCGTTAGACGCGACGTTGATCGCGCGATGTTTATTGGATAATTCCAATTTTCATTTAACGCAGGATCCGTCGCATAGGAATACAGTAACTATAGGCGAGGCCTATTTCTCCAGGGAGAGAGATAGATCTAGAGATCTAGGTTTTTTCTTGGATTTTCGGCTTTTCGTGCTTCACTACGCTTTCTTGTTTTGGCCACTTTTCCATTTACCATTCGCTCCGCTTTCGGTAGCAATGAAGAAAACTACCCATCGCGATTCCGGCGTACAGGACAACAGGCCTTTTTCAGGGCCACAGCTTTCGGTTGCTGGAACCAGTTCCAGTAAAGTTGAGGTACCTTCGGCCGACGCGGTCAAGATACTTCTACAGAGGTTTCCGGACGAGTTCCAGAGACTAGTCAAGAGTGCGATGGGCACAACAACAGTGAGCACGGAGACGACCACGGAGCACACCGATGCGGAGGGGGAGTCGTCAGATGGTGAGATAGAGACGGTTGGAGCGTCTACAGTCACTTGTCAGTTGAACAACTGGGCACTACAGAGGGTAACGTTGGTAGTGGCAGTGTAAGTGTAAGTGACAGTATCAACAGCACTAATGCTGTAGACATAAAGGATGCGGAATTTGAAATGCAGAAACGGTAACGGTAAAAGACGGAATGATTCTTCTAAATCAAGTGAGTCAGGTTCAAGTCGGCAGAATAGTGCCAAAAATTCCAAGACAGACACAAATGTAATGGTTTGGCATTTGATTTGGCAAAAATGGTCAGTAGGAAACCAATAAAGTTCAGCCATAAACTTGGCAACATTTGTGGTCAAGTAAAACTGATTAAAGATAGCCTAGCCTAAAGGTGACCTGCCACAACCTTAAGCAAAAATCAGTGCTACAATGTTGGTCTGGTCTGGTAAGGTGATGAAAGTCACGGAGCCTTGGGGAGGACCCAAGGATAAACGAACCTGTGAAGCCCAGCCCAAGACCAGCCCTCTCCTCACGAGGGGAGTCATTTTCGGTTATCGCGAGGACCTCTCTGAGCAGGAGCTGGCTGCTGAGCTTAAGGTAAAGAATAAGCGCTACCTTACGACTACTGATAGTATTGGTAGTATAGAACGCACTGGCGCCGTTGTAGTCACCTTTAAGTATGCGGTTCCTGAGAATATCCAGATAGGCTTCCTTCGGTTTTAGGTTAAGCCTTTTATACCATAGCCAATGAGATGTATGAGATGTCAGGATTTTGGTCACATTGCAGCTCGCTGTAAGAGGGAAGAAAAGTGTATTAAATGCAGGAAGGGTCACTCCATTCAGGACTGTTCAATTAAGAATGATAGGTCTATCTCACAGGCAATATGTATAAACTGTAAAGGTCACCACTCTGCAGCGTTTAAGGGTGTGTATAATACCAAGAAGTAAGTCAGGCTCTAAAAGTGTCTGTGCAGTCAAAAGTCTCATATCGAGATGCTTTGACACAGGTAAGGTCCGGTGTGGGTGTATCACAGCACACAGCTGTCCCAGAGCAGCGCGAGCAGACAAACAAGTCGACATCAGACGGCCACTAATGACCCTTTTTAGTCTAAATCCTACGCTAGATATCATACTGTCAGATAGTCGGCTGCATGATGTTAATCTCATCACTTAACAGAAAAATTTAATTAGCACTAAAATATAAATATCAATAGAGTAACTCTACAAATAAGTTGCCTTATCTCGGTTGTCGCTGATCATCTATGCTACGTTAAGCGACGTTAAACCATAATAACCGTAACCGTAACCTATTTCTCCACAATAGTATTACAACTCAACACGTAGAGCTATCAACAACCGCCACAACGCAGTCCCGCGTAGACGGCGTAGTGAAGCAGACCGACTTACACTGAGAACGAACCAGATGAGGTTGGGGTCGGTGTTTTCGCCCACGATGACCTTATTGTACTCATAGTCTTCCGTGTGAGAGACCATACTCAACTGACGCACCGCTGACGTCGGCCAATGCGACACCGGAGCCCAATGACTGCAATAGTAACGTCAGGAAAGAGTAACTTGGCGAAGGCCGCATCGAATGCGAGCAATGTTTATACACTTGACAATGGGCAAATACCCCAACTCCTCCTTCCCCTCGCCATAAGAGGATCGGGATCTTCATCTAATACAAGTGTCGTGGGTCCCTAGAAGTCTCCATACCGAACAGGACCTCGATCCGTTTAGCCGTTTTTGCACAGCTCAGAAACGTGACAGACAGACACACCACGCCACGTGATCATCGGTCGCAATAGACCGCATCATGCATGTTGTGCATTCGATGCGGTCACAGTAATGCAGTGGTGAATCAGGCAGGTGACGAGCAGCAAGCAGACTGATACAATCTGAAATATATCGGCAGTAAAACATTCAACAAATTCAGCATTCAGTCAATTTTAATTCAGGCAGCATGACCATATATGAACAAGAGACCAAAGTAATTTGGCGAAGGCTGCATCGAATCCCTCTCCCCTCGCTGTGGGGATGTACCTAGGGCCCCCTATAGTGTTCACCCTTAACAGGATCTTAAACCGTTTAGCCGTTTTTGCACAACGACGCCGATTTGAGCCGCGTAACAGACAGACGGACGGACTGACAGACTGACATCGCAAACATCGGTAACAATAGTCTGCATTTCATGCATTCGATGCAGCCTAAAACGATAAGGAAGATTTTTTCGAAAATATAACAAACGCAAAAGAACGAAAGAGGTATACAAGATTTTAACATTTGTTGATTTTTGTTTCTTTCTCGGTGTTTTAAGTTCTGGTTGACTTTTGTAATGCACCTATGGTCTAGGTTGTCTTAGTAATGGGCGCACTATAAATTTCCGATATGACATGATATGATGATATACTTTTTGACGAGACAGGGTGTAAGCTTACATATGGCTGTGACTTGGCTAAGGTGTTGGCTACGCCCATATTTCTTTTATTCTGATTCTGTTCAAAGCTCCTAGTTAAGATATTCTAGTAGTGAGCTTACGTGAAGAACTTCAGTCGTACTTGGACCTCCTGGTGTTGGAGCACATCGAGTCCATTGCTGACGTAATCTTCCTTGTCAAGCACAAAGAATTCGCTTTCCTCCGCACAGACGACCGTCATCATTCGTCTGGCATCGTTCTGAATATTCTCCATCGTTATTTCCTGCAGAGAGAACAATTTTATTAACCAATAACAACTGGCCAAAGTAATTTGGCGAAAGCCGCATCGAATCCATGGAGGAAAATCGGGATTTTTCATCTAATACAATGTCCCTTAGGTCCCCAAGAGTCTTTACGCTAAGTAGGACCTCGATCCGTTCAGCCATGTTTGCACAGCGAAATCGCGTAAAGCCCTGACAGACTTACATACGCCGGAAACATCGATCGCAACAGTCCGCGTCTTATGCATTCAATGCGGCCTAATAATATACAGTCTAGCCTCAGTGAAGGGCTACCAGAAAAGAAGCGTTACTGTGCCGGGACTGCTGGTCGCCTATGACAGTAATGTTTGTACTTAATCAGTTATAACATAGGCTCACTGATAAATGATTTGCAGATAAACTATCGCGTTTCGTTCATTCACTGATAGAATGTCCTCTTTGAGAGCAAACAACAAACCGATGAGCATTTTCTTCAGCGAAGTTTCTGGAAGTTTCTATCAGTTGCAGCATGTCATATCTTCACTACAGCTCTTTCTGTGTGTTTATCCGTACTGTTTTCTGCCTATGGGCCGAGCTGCTTGAAATAAATAAATGATTGATTGACTGATTGAATCACAGAATCGTATTAATTCTCCTTATACAGCCACTGGTTAATATATTGCAACCACTGTCTTTTTCGATCCATTTTATCATCGTTTGCTACCGCATGATGCCTTTCTAATACAATGTAATGTATGACATTCATTTCCATGTACACAAATTAATATATATTCATCTTTATTCACCGTAAAGGTAGCAGAAGAAACAGCTTAACTAACATAACTAAGTAACAACCTCAATTATGTGTATATACATTTTGCATTACCATTTCATTTAATACTTTTAGTTTTAATGTTATTCAACAAGAGTTCTCCGTAAATCAACATGGACGTTGGAACCGGCGTACTATAATAACTCGCAATATAATCGCCAGTTTTGAGATTGTTAACTGACAGTTGTTGCATCTAAACCTTGACTCACCCCGAAGACGGCTCCTTTGCGTAGAGTTATGAGCTTCTTCTGAGTGAAAAGCGAGTGATCGTCCGGGTCATAATCAACGGACACAGCGCCGGAAAAGACAAAATAGACACTGTAGGCGACGTGTCCTTTGCGTAACAGAGTACGACGCTTCTGACACCTGCATGGCAATGCAAATAGCACCGAAGCCGGTAGGCGTCTGGGCTGGCGCACTGCTGTCTTATACGCCGGTATTTCCTTGACGCCGATGGGAGAGATTATAATAGGGTGGATATTATAACGCGACACCCGTCTATAGCGGCAGTCAATAGCTGACTAGCCAATAAGTGACATTATGTCATGCGGTGCAACGGAAAACATAGGCCTACATACATCGGGACAGAAATACTGAAAATAAGGACTGCTGAGCTTTGAAGACCGCCAGCCAATGGTACGAGAGACAGAGTAAAAACTCTTCATGTAGCTTCTGGAGCAACCGCGCAACCACAGTGTTTTAAACTTCTGGAAAATCTTCAACTTTTGGGGCTCGCATTGCTGTAGTTTGACACCGACTTTCAACAATAATGCCATTGTTTTTATCATCATTCGCTAGGTCAATAGGTGGTGTCACCAGTTTTTGTGGCTGTCACGACCCTGGGAGGAGGTATAGATTCTGTGAGCGTTGTCTTTTTAATCCGCTTATTGACAGCAAATAACTAAGTGACATATTACTTGGTGAATGATGATGATACGATGAAAAGTTTGTATTGGTACAAAAATGCGAAAATGTTGTACACTGAATAGTTAACGACAGATAGTAGACGAAGTTTCTAATGACAGCTGAATCGACTACGGGTTGCAACCACTACAACGAAAAAAGTCTAAAATACGATCATAACCATGCTACTGTGCAAAGTAAAATTTTAAAGCAAATTGAAATACTCTAGTGATAATATGTTGTTTAAATTATTTTTGAAAAATATACAGGATGAATTATCGCTAATTCGTTGTTATTAGTTAAGTTTGAGTTAAGTTTTTTCCGTTTATCTGCTGCTGTCTACTATTATTGGTGAATAAAAGATGATTATTAACAGTCACAGATAGCCTACATCGGCATCGTTTTCTCTTTACAAAACAGTGTTCATTATTCATTAATCATAATCATCCTGAATTATAATAAAACTAACTTCATATAGCGGACAATACGACACATAGACAGCTGCATCTGCCGACTGTATTTGCGGAAGCTTTGGAGTCCCTCCATGAAATCGGCAACCGTCTGCAGGTCTTCCGCTGTCCGAAACTCGGACTGTTTTTCCAGTATACGTACGATATACGCCGGGACCTTAGGCTGTACACGTACACAGTACTGCACTATTTCATTAATATAAGACTTAGCCTATCAGCAGAGTTTTGCTAGCGCTGTTAGTGTAGTGAAAACAAGAAGCTCAGCTATCGCTGATAAACCGCCCGACGCTTGTGCACGCCGATGTTAAGATCTCCTTGACGCAAATCGCTACGAAGCGCAGCTTTCTGTGACAAGCTGTCAAAATCCGCCCTCTGGTGAATGGCTGCGATTTATTGGCCAAATTTTTCGACTTTTACCTACCCCTCTCATTTGACGCCCTTAATGAGCGGAATCACAGCAATATTAATGATATAGTGCAACACTGTGTACAGCTATCGAGTTCATATTTGATAAGGGAAAAACTATAATGTCTGGGCTAGAATCTGGTAAAGATCGCATGATAATCGACTCAGTCGTTTGGGCACAATACGTCAACGTGACAGACACACAGACAAACATGCAGACAGACGACCACGCCGCCATGGCAAAGGCCGAGCTAACGCACAGCGTCGAGCGGCAACAATATCATACATTGCAAATTACGATGCTAGCAAAACAGAGAATTTCTGCTAAATCTAAAACAAGCTGTTTTAGATGTGCATCCATAACTTTTCTTTATCAAACATCCTTTTCTACGTTTATCAGTAAAAAGCTAACATAGAGATTTACACAGGTAAGTGAACAATCTGTCAGCCAAATGCACATGGCTTTCGAGGTAAAGGTAAAGGTAAGTGTACTGTATAGCAGTTTGTATAAATACCTACACTGCTACGGATACATGTCCCGTAATAAAGTGCTCGTCGGCATTTCGTTTATGTTTACAGCGCAGCGCTGGCCCGGGCCAGTGACTGGTTGGTCCCCGTGGCGCCACCTAGTCAATGGAGTTAAAACGTAGGTTTAATACCAACTTATTATCCAGCTGCATTTTATATGCAAAGCTTATATTCTTTGGGACCGATACTACCTCTAAAGTGACGATTGATTTTAAAGCTGGAAAAATGTGTATTGTTGATTATTGATGTCATTAATTACCTTAATATGTGTATAAATATGCCGCTATCACATACCTCCTTGGCAGTACGAAAGTTCTGGAGTTTAAATGTGGGTCGTCCAGTTGCCGTAACGCCTGCAATGGGCGTGATAAAGCGATCCAACATACTTTGTTCAGCACTCAGTCCCGCGTCTGCTGCCCACTTACGTAACGCCGCGTATGTTATCGCCATCAGACGGATCTTATGAACCATCCGAACCCATGACTCGAACGGCTGCAATGTCCAGTAACAACGTGCATTAAGCACCGAGATCCTCAGCAGAGCTGCAGCTGTGAACGCAGTCTTAAACGCGATTCCAGCAGACAGCAGGCGCTCTCTGGCGATTCGTAATATAACAAATTTAATGTGGAAATTCTGGGGCGTATGGGACCCCCTTCGGATCCCCGACCACTGACCAGGCCTCCAAATAGGTTAGGCTTCAACCCCCATCAGCCGGCACAATGTGCTGTGGGCTTTAAATACAGCATGTTACTTTGTATATTTAAACAGCAAGTAGTCAAAGTGATTTGGCGAAGGCCGCATCGAATCCGTGCATGAAATCGAGACCCCCCGTCTAATACAATGTTTCGCGGACCGCCGGGAGTCTGCACCCCAAACAGGACTTTGATCTATGCAGACAGCAGTTTTTGCACGGCGCAGGCGCGTTATTACAGACAGATAGACAGACTTACAAACACACCACGCCACGGCATCATTAGTCGCAATAATCCGCATCTTCTGCAACTGACGCAGCCTAAAATGTACTGTTGCCTCTTATGTATTGACTCAGCCTTGTATCCCTTCTGGGTCGCTAACTCAAGTACCAGCTTCGGTTGGGGTAAAGGCGGGAAAGTCACCTCTGCAGGTGGCAGGTAACACTGCGTGATCCCATATTGTGTGTGATTTCACGTAGCAGTGAGGTGAAGTTCACGAACTGCTTATACCCTTCTTTACCTTTTTACAATGATATGATATGTGTTAGTAATAATGTAAAATGTTGAACGTAACTGACTGCAATGCTGTAGATTTCGTTGTCAGCTGACTGCAACAGACAAAACCAACCGAAAGAAATTTAACAATACCAAGTGCCAGTTGGCTCTTAATCATTAAATTCACGTTTGACTACGAAATTCGCAATTAATTTAATGCTGACACGTATGACGTTTCCGTAGCAATGCAGTTGCACATAATTGACAAGACCTGTGTACTGTATAGCGCAGCAGTACGCCTCGGCCCATTCTGCAACAGCTCGGCGCCCCTTCTGTGTGACAGATGGACTCGCCGCTGCACGCGCTGCGCTGCTGAATTAGTATGATACCTTTATCGGTTCGTAAAAGTATCAAGTGACATTGAAGATGAAGGCCAAGGTCACCGACATGTAACCAATTTGTTTCTCTCACGTATGTAATGGTAAATTTAGTAAAAATCGATTCACTCGTTCCGGAGTTATCGTGAAGACAGGGCATTGCAGATAGACGGACGGGCGGGCGGGCACCGATGACGTATATGGAGGACTGAGGCGAAAAAAAACAAATTCTGGACAAAGTCGTAGAATCTTTAATGCACTTATGTATATTGCCAGGTAGAAAAAAACTAAACCACACAATATGTTTCTTCTCTATTCCACCTTTTGGACAATCAAGCCTACCAAAATTGTTCCATTTTAACTCCATAAAGTTTGATAAATACGCAGCACATTTCTGATATATTTACGATGCTAAATGGTACGTTTGTCGGAAGTTATATGAACATATTTAAAGATACATACGGTGTCAGCCTGTTCGGTGTGCAGTGACGCCCTACCAGCTTGCTGTTGTCTCCATTCCTCAAGGCGACGTTCGTGCTTTTTCATTCTTTCCTTGTATAACTCACGCAGACGACGCTCTAACCGGGCTTCCCAACCAATATCCGACTTCTTTCTACATAGACATAATATAGCGAAGTTTACTTTGCTTTTAGATCTATCCTAACTGTAAATATTGTAGATTACGTGTTAGGAACATAACGGAATTTCACGCATTATCGACTACCCAACATTCCATTAAAATCACTCTCAGTTTAGAGCGGTTTCTCTGACTTAAAACGAAATTAAACGTAATCCAGTGAACAAACATCAAATAAACCTAGAAGGGTAGAAACTCAATAAACGATAACTAATTATCATACAATTTTTTGCAAAATATTCCATATAAGCCTAGTTGAAATGTCGAGAATTAATTGTAAATGCGACTCAACTGTTCTGCTCCTTCATTCAGTTGTCGATGATGTATACAGTTGCTTTTGACCGACGACATTCTGTGCTGGTGCTTGACGTTGTACGGAGTAGGCCTATTGGGTATTGCTGAATGCCTATACACGCAGAAGTAAGTACATTTACCTTAAAGCAAATGGCATTAGGCTTAAGTTGTTTTGTATCAAATTATATAATATTTATAGCTCTACTTATTCTTCTTCTTTGATTCAATGACCATCAAAGACCGTCGGCCACGCATCTTCCTCGGATGTTTTATTTCGGTCATCATAACAGCTCATTTTACGTCTTGACCGCACTACATCAGAATGTCGTCGTCAATTAATATCTTTAGCTCTCTTGTCCAAGAGGGCTCCGCATACAATTACAAGGTGACCGGTACACTTGATACTGATTAGTGATGATACACTGGAGTAAAAGAGGGAACATTAACACAGCTGCTCTAGTTACTATAGTACGGTGCAATACTCTTGTTGTGCTATGTTCTAAGCAGCTTATAGGTCCAGCAGATTGGGTTTTTGTCACACTGGGACCCTCACGCTGTGATTAGCCTAGAAGCGGTTGCCTACAGATCATATTGTAACACAGTGGGGTGGTACCGGTGAAATTGAAGCATATCTCAGTGGCCAACTGGCTTCCTTTAGTGCTTTGACGCTGTTGGTTGGGTCATCTGACCTGTAAAAATAGTCCCCGAAATAACCTATAAAGTGTCGAGTGGAACGTTAAGCCTCTACTCACTCACTACATTTGATACCTCTTAGTGAACCTCGTCTCAGAAGCGCTCAGGTATGGCATGCGTTGTCGAAGGATCTCACAGTGTTACCTGCATACTCATGTTTTATCCAGGAACGGAATGAACCAAGCCTGCCTTTGCTTTCGCAGCCGAAGCTGGTCCTCATTTACCGACCCCGGAGAGATGGAAGGCTGAGTTGGCCCAGTTGGCTGGTTTCATACGTAGATGGTTTAGCAGCCCGAATTCACGAAAACGGTCACCCATCCAATTACTAACCTGGCCCGACATTGATTAACTTTGCCTCCGCCACCCAGCACATTGAAGTTCTCGTCACGGTTAAACCTGAACTACAATTACAGGCAGGCAAACAGACAGAACCATCGACAGACAGCACGACCAGGAAACACAATAGGCCTGCTTCCAGTGCTTATAAAAAGCGGCTGAGGTGTATAGACAGGTATAAAAACTTCTAATGCAGAGTACACCTACCGTTTGTGACGCCGAAATGACGTGCAATGTGTCGAGTGGGACGTTAAGCCTTTCGTCTCTCACGATCCGACATTGTACAACTTTTTGCGGTACGCCGAGAAGTGCTTAACGGCCGCGTCGATTGTGACGTAATACAATGGCTACTATGACAACTGATAACAAACGACAGAATACGATATGGTCTGCAATGTGCGAGATGAATTAAGATTTAGGAGTTTCCTGAACTGATGGAACAGTCTGATGAACATTGTATGTTGTTTTCATATAGACTACTTGCATCACTTAGTCCGTAACTGGCTGCCAATCCCAGCATTTTATACCATAGTACAAAGCTAAGCAGTAGTCAGCTTTGTTAAGATCAATTTACATCACACGCGACACGGCATAACAATTCGGCGACAAGTTCGTAGCACATCTGTAACAAGTCCACACCTTCCCCGCGGAAATGGTGCAGAAGCAACGTTGTAAACTTATAATCTCAGAGATAGAAACAGACGAAGTGAATCCAGAAGTTTGCAGTCAACTCGTACCCAAGTGAAGTCCTCTCCCAACCCAAATCGTCTCCAGGGCTAACCTAACCCTGGCTCTAACTTTAGGCCCTCACCCTAAACCTAACCCTAATCCTTACTCTAATCCTTGACCTAATTCACATTCCTAACCCTAACACTAACCCTAACAAACTCTAACTTAAACCCTAACGAGTTCAGTTGGGGACAAGTTGACTGCCACCCAATCCAGAAGTTGATCCCAAGTAATGCACTAGAATAAACAATTAATTGAATTTTCTTCATTCTTTATTAGTTTTAAAACAAACTGAAAATGACATTTTATTCCAATTTTGTTCTTCGTCGAGTTCGTGTGAATTGTTTTTTTTCTTCGATTTTTTCTTCGATTTTTTCTTCCACTTGTTTTTGGTGGAGGGGTTTGCTTTGAATTGTAAGTTTTGTTATTTCATTCACCCAGTAGCGTAGTGGCGTGGTGCATATTAATGCGGTCATGTGTATTTTTCTGTCTCTGTGCAAATTCGAATTCTTTGACCTATGGACTATCTAGAATGTGACCCATGACCATACATGCGACGATGCTTAGCTTTGACTTCTTCGTATACTATAGGCTTAAGCCAAGTTCCTGGACATTCGCCCTCTCTAGAACAATCGCTTCCTCGACACCTGCCCAGTGGCTGCGCGAGGGTGTTTGCCGCCCGGGGCAAATGTCTGTGTTGCCGATCCCGCCAATCAGATCGGCAATTGATATTATTAGCTGACTTTTGGTGGTGCAACAGTAGACCGAGTGGACACTTTTAAGCCGCTCGGAGTCTACGTCTCTGGTGACCTCAAGTGGACACAACACGTGGACGCAATCTCAGCTAAGACCGCATCTCGGATACAATTCTTAAAACAACTCAAGCGCACTGGTGCACCGATCTTAGACTTGGATCTGTTCTACACCGCGATAGTGCGTTCACTTCTTGAATATGACAGCCCAGTGTGGCACTCGAGTTTAACAGTTGCTCAGCTGAGACGTTGAATTCACTGCAGAAGCGAGCCTTGCGGATCATTTACGAAGATAATGACTACGACCCAGTATCAGTACCTTGATAGTTGCCGACATTAACTCGTTGGAAACTTGCCGTAAACAGCTGACTGCAAGTTTCTTTAAGAAACAAGTCCTGGATACTAACTGTGTATTAAACTATTTACATGTACTATCTCCGACGCATAACCTCGAAGTTGTTAATAGACTTAGAAATCCTAACTGCTATGAACTCGTCAAGGCTCACACTGACAATTTTAAGAAATCTTTTATCCCGTATTGTGTCTCACTTTATCAGTAATTTTGGTCACTTTATATAACCCATTAGGAAACCTAAACTCCGGGCGCACGCCCGGAGAGCTGAGCTCACTGGAAGCGGCTGTTCCAACATCCCCCGCCGCCATTTTTAACTATCACTTCGCTCAAACCACACTGCTATTTCAGATTTTTAACACTAAAAAAGAAGAAATTGACTAGTATTATTACAAATTTCACATTATAGAACAATACATTCAATTTGTCTACTATTTACCTTTCGATTCTGCAGTGCACTAATTACTGTTGTGCTACGACATTAACCTACGTCCAATCATTCTTTCGTCGCGATAAAAGCATAATCTGTTGCCGCGTTTTAGATACACACAATTGGCCTTTTTGCCGATCTTCGACAGCATCTAACTATGTCAATCCTGGCTAATTTTCAAAATGGAGACCAGCAAAAACGTCAAATACCGACGACGAAGGCGTGTCCAAATTTCAGCTTCAGAGGCCTTGAAGAAAAATTCGTTACGCTGTTTCGTGACTACTTCCGTCACGCTGATAAACTACACACTAGTCAGCAGCGGATCACGTTTACCCAGTACGC
>Ga0126335_1000812_pt1 | contig 16083 bp, 7 predicted proteins | sample OlaspJWI45metaG_FD_108409 | JGI IMG/M metagenome (GOLD analysis project Ga0126335, IMG submission 108409) | Marine gutless worms symbiont microbial communities from Oahu, Hawaii - Olavius sp. 1 OAHU.JWI-45 metaG | ecosystem: Host-associated > Annelida > Digestive system > Unclassified | place... | reverse complement strand
TGTTACTCACCTTGTGTGGCCTCACCCACCAGAAAACCCACCGGGGAGGCCTATAGAGCTCGGCGGATCAGTCCATGAAGAAGCCCATCCTTGTTTCCCTTATTTTGCTTAGTTCTTAGTTGTTGTTACAGTTTACAAAAATTTGAGTAATTGTTACGACGACTGTTGATGAACAGGAAAGCGACGGTCAGAAGACGAACAACGGCATCCACTACCGACTACAGCTGCTCTACGCCAACGGTAAGCCCTGCACGCTGCACGCTGGACTGGACTGCATGTCGCTGTTAATGATGATACGTTGGTGGGCCGGCTGAGTTGGCGATGAACTCGGGTCAAAGGTTAACGACCGCGCTCTGCCCTGCAGCTTGTCGATCGGACAGATCTGATGACACCAAGTCACGCGCCATCAGTTCATAGATCTAATGAAACTGTCATCGAACCGTTATTCGACTTAAACGAGAAACGCTTCAGAATTTTACAGTCAAGAAAAGTAAAATAATAAATGTATTAGTTTTGTAATGGCTGAGAAAATATAGAAGGCAACTAAACTTTGCTTTTAAGTTATTTTTGTGATAGCTTAGGCCTATTACGTAAAATTACTTTTGGCAATTAAACTGTGTGTCCTAGCGGAGCACAAACCTACGCGCTGCCGCTTCTGACGCCATAACTAAAAATACTGGGAAAGTACTAAGGTGTAGGTCAAAGGTGAAGGACAATATGCCAAAAAATTAAACGACTTTGGGGGTTCACTATAAAACGTATTCTTATATATCAAGTTACATTAATATATTCATCTTTATTCACCGTAAAGGTAGCAGAACAAACAGCTTAACTAACTTAACTAAGCAACAAACTCAATATATATATACATTATACATTAATTTGCGATTAGTATAGTTGTTGACTTTTGCGCTGACAGACACAGGCAAAACAATACCATGTTTCGCCATAATATGGCTAGTGCGCAAAACAATTAATGCTGCTTCCATGCACTGCAACGGTTGTCTGTGGCATGACTTGGACATCATAAAACGGAAAAACTCTTATAACTTCTCCAGTTAAATTATACTGCACATTGGACGATTAGACGATTAGACAAAATTCTTCAATGGTCCTAATGTAGCCTAGATACATAGCCCTCGATTGGCTTATAGTGAGACAAGTAGTGAAAGCCGCGTGTATTAGTAGGATAAAGAATCAAACATATATAGTTTTGCCGGGCGAATAATTCGATAGTCTGTAATCAAGAGATCAGGTCGCGTGCCGTCGCTATAGCACGCCGGCTGTTCACTTGTACCTATATAGCAAGTGCTCGGCGGGGATTCACACACGGCTGAGTGCGTGTTATTGTTACAGGTGTCCGTCAAGAGCAGGACCTGTACATCCGGCTCATCGACTCCGTCACAAAGCAGGTACGGACGACCATTATACCTCGTACCTATTGACGATTGTAGTGAGAATGCGGTGGGTCTCTCTCTGTCTATGCTTTGATCTATGATCTGTCGGCGACGACGGACAACTTTGTCAAGGAATCAGTGACGTTTGCTGACCTAACAGCGGGCGTTCAGATGACCGTCTGTCTACAGTACGCCTTTGCCAGTTCCGCAGAGGTCAACGCCTATATAAGCCTGCCTGCCTCATATACAACTACCCCTTGTCGCTGATCATCTGTGTTATGTTAAGCGACGTTAACCTGCACTATACGTGACCTGACCTATAACTACCCCATATCACAAGACAGAAAGTAATAATTCCCTACCACAAATTTTGTTTGTTCGTTTCTAATTTCAGTCTATTTATATCTCCGTCCGTTTATATACAGATGATAGGAGGCAATATGCATTCAGGACAGGTCTGCAGTCGGTGATTCTGTCTGTCTGCATGATCGCACTTCATTTTCTGTGCCTTCGCAGAACCCAGCACAGACAAACTATACCCTCGAGCAGAACTCCCTGGACAAACCGTCCAAAGTATAACCCCTGGAAAGACACCCCCAGATAATTCCCGGGCACAACCCCCAAATAAACTCTCCGGACAACTCCCCGCAAGGCAAGTGGGCGCGGGCGGAGGCATACGCATCATTTTAAATTTATTCTTTGGTTTTATATGTACTATCTGAAACTGAAGACTTAAAACGACCAGAGAACTTGACAAGTGTATAGTGCTGTAGTTTAATTTTGTTACAATTGCAGTCTTTGAGTCGGCTGTTGTTGACTTTTTCATTCTGCAGCGTTTCAAGAAATAGTACGAAATGGCGCTCGCGGTGAGGCTAGAAAAGTTTTATTTCTATAACGCCAGTTAACTGAGATAGATATGCCTAATGCCACTCACGTGGGCTTAGCGTTCGTCGCAGTATTCAATCTGTTAATTCGGACGTGACAGTTGCAAGTTTCAATTATACGATGCACCTTCTGCCAGTATTCAGCACAAATTAGTTATCGAAGGCGCCGACTTGAAAGCGCGGATCAGCGATACATATATTATGCTGAGCCGATCGAGTGATTGCGATTGAGAGGCATTAGCGACGCGGCTGACCGGGATTAACTTGCTGTTACCGCCCGCCCTCATCCTGCCTCCCTTTCACCAACTGATGCTGCTGCTGTGGCAGTTGCCTTCATCTTAGCTATTATGCGCTGCGCCGCTGACTCGGAGTCATCGCATTAAGCCACATGGCTGTTGTGCCGACTGCCATCTGCTGCAGTTCTTGTCCTCGACCCGTCTAAAGCCATCTCAATTCTTCCATCTCTCGAGTCGTCAACAGCTCACTAAAGCGACGCGTCACATAGCGCTGATTGTTAGCACATATAGTTAAATTGGATAAATATCTGCCGCTTGAGATGACGCAATATGTTTTCATTTTTAGTTTTCGTACTTTCGCAGTAAATGTGGCGAAAATGATTACACAGGCGCTTAACGAACATTTTAAAGCGTTTGTAGCTCATAGAGAAAATCATTGATGTGCATTTAGTATAGTGTAAAGTTAAACAGTAACTGTATCATAGAACATTGAGAATTCAGTAAACAGTGGTAAGATGTGGGTTCTTGTAGATTATTATTTACGAGGGACAAGACAAAAACCCGGAGATGTGCCGCGTTCTACTCACTCATGAAATCATGTGCAGGTATACCGACACATTTTTCGCATAGTTCACAACTAATCAACTTTATTCATCGAAGAATTAATTTCGATAGCAGTATAAACAAAGGAAAGATACAATAAAAAAAAACAGACACACACAATCAACATACAGAGATACGCATACAAGCAACACAAGTTACAGTATGGTAAACGTCCAACAATAACCTAGTACACTACAGTGACTGACAGACCTTGTCCAACAAATTCCACTTCAGCAGAAACCTATTTATACGTTGACCAACAAGTTCGCTTGCTGTAGGAAAACCGAAATGCAATTAAATAGAGGTGGGAGTCGGTCCGAATTAATTTAGATCGAATAGAATTAAACAAGAACTTTGTATTACGGCGCCAGCTTTTTGGCATTTGCTAATTAAATGCATACGGTACATCGATATTCCTGAATTCGCATCAGCTGCTAGCAAATCAGTTTGCGATATTTTCTCACAGTTTGTCGAGTTAAATGAACTATACCGCAGTCTGATAATTCTTAAATAAGCTCAACGGTTGAAAACGAGAGACGTTGAATTAATTTACGTTTGTTCTAGTGATAAAGTATAATTCAGCGTGCAGTGTGACAAGTTTCTATGTGTTGCTGCAGTCGCTGCTGCGACAAGAAGAGTTGCGGCAATCGCAACGAAACACCTTCAGACCCCGTCATAATAGACAGGTTAGACTTGCCGGTTTTCACATCTCTCTTTGTAGTCACTAATATTGCATGTGCCAAGTAATAAAAACAAGTATTTGGGTCACACGTCATTTGCGATTCACATTTTTGTTCGTATGACGCGAGTGAAGCAACCCTGACGGGCGTCACGATTCGCGGTTTTATGTTTCAACTTTCTTTATTCGCCATTCCGTAGGTAGAAATAATAGAAGACTAATCCGTCTCTCGCAGCATATAGAACGTTAGAAAATGCTCCTTATGTCTGATGTTGTAACCGTTACTGATCACTGCAAGACCGCAGTGTATATGCATTCTGTGGCGACAAACGAGGAAATGTAACGCCGATTTAGTTTGGTTTATAAAAGTCCGGAAGTGTTGACGACGACGGGTCGGTGTGGCGACTGGTTGGTGTGGCGCGACCGAGCGAGCGATCTGGTGTCGCACGCTCGTCGCTCGCTCCTTCTAACGACACCCTCGAGGACTGGGACCGACCACCGTCCGACCGACCGACCGACTGACCGCCGTCGACGTTTTTGAACCTCGTGACCAGTCAATTATACTGCAGTGCAGGCAGGCCGTGCATGCGAGGTTGCATGAAATACTGTCCTGGACAGTATTTTATGCGACCTCGTGTGTAAGACGCGATCGACGACGGTTTGAGAGCATGGATCATGTCGATCGTGTTATCGAAGACGATCGACCTACATTTGTAGCGATTAACCGCAGTTTCTGTTCCATTTCTGCGATTAATACGACTGATTTTAGACAGTGATCTCCCATTAAATTGCATGCAATAAATTTCCACTCAGATTGTCGAGTTTAGTCAACGTAACAGTCGGTAGTCGTGATTTGATAAGCCGAACACGTAGGACGACAAAGCACTTGAAATTGAATCTCATGTCGCGATGCGTGTCATAACTTTATGTGTGATATCAGATGCTTTTCTTATCGTTCGCATATTGTCTACCATCCATCGCAGCTTTATACGAGTAGATGCCAGTTTAGGCTACATCACTATTGCATTAAGCTTATGATTTAGACAATGCATCGAATAATAAACGGTGCGTCGGAGATTGAAAACTGACATACAAGCTTAATGTAAAAGAATTAGCGCAGTCTGTTTCAGACGATGGTGACTATCATATGTTTTGAAGTGTGCAGTGCAAACACACTGAAAACGCATTGCAACGGATTGTGGTTACATCGAATAACAGTCGAATATTTCGGGAAAATGTCACTGCCTAGGGCGGCAAAAATACTAAACTGGTCTCTATAGGCTACACAAAATGCGTATACAGAAATCTCATTTCTAAAGTTACACTATACTATCGTTGTTGCTCTATTTTTGAATTTTTGTTTGCTGTAATGCTGCAATGATTAGTTTATACTAAACATTTGTTTTGTAACTAGCTGATTTCGTTTGTAGGGTTGTAAACAAAAGTGTCCTTCTGGGTTTTAAGCAGTGCGGTTACATTTTGTGCTCAATTAGCGTACAGCGTAAATGAAAGCTGGTATTCGTAGTCCATGCCGAGCGGCAGTGCTGCGCGCTGAATGCGAGGATTGTCTGCCTAGGAAGCTGTGTCGTGCACGTCGATCGCTGACTAAGTGCTGTACTCTGTTTCCGCGGCAAATGCATCGCACACATGTGATGCGAGCACGCAGTGCGCTGCAGCCGCAGCCGCATCAACTGATGATGCCGACTAGTTGCTTGCCGGCCGGCAGACCGCGCTGTCCTCTCCTGGGACACGCGTCCAGTGCACGGCAATGGACACGGGGCATGCGATGCCGGCTGCTGCGTGCCGCTTCGGGAGATCAAAAGCAGACAAAAATGTACACCTGACTGTATATTAGGATTAATTGTGTGAGTGAGTAAAGGTTCAATGTCTCACTTGACACATTTTGGGAACTATCTTCACAGTCATGCTTTCGGCCACTACTAGCAGTTTTTACAGGTATGACCAAACCAGCAGTGTCTAAGCAATGAAGGAAAGATTAGTTGATTGCACTGATGCTACAGGTAACAGGTTCGACTGTGACTATGACATGACTGTGACTTTTGTTTGCTGTCTCTCTAATTGAAATTTCTACATGTAGTGAACAGGACATGCGACATACGTATTTAACTGCTTTCTCTAAAATACATATTAATAAATCACAAGTTTAACTTATTTTTACACACAAACTGTCACTTGATATTTGGTATGCACATCTAATTTAGTTGACATTTACGGAAACTGACCCACTATATTAACCCAATTATCATATTTTAGCGTTAAGTTAGAAGTAAAATTCATGATGCATTCTAAAGTTTAAATCATGACATAATTTTTGAACAGACCTTAAAAAGATTTATGAGACTGGTATTGTTTAAATGAAAACGACCCAACTATACAGAAAACACAATGGAGTTTTAGAATTACGTTACGTCACCATGATGTTAATTTGGCTCGGTGTTGTCTTTCGTGAAAATTTCATGGCAGATAAGTTGACCGTTTGTTTTGTTGCGATCTTTCGTGACACTTTCACGGCATAAGCTTTCCTGTTAGCGTTATTTTCCGTGAAAATTGACTTCGACTTAAACTGAAGATTTTTATTCCTTTTGTTGAGCTTTTTTTACCAATTTGTTGACAAACATGCTGTTCACGTGCGAAGATAAAACGTTTCGTTAAATCTGTTTGTAAAAGTAAGAGATAAAGTACAAAACGTATTTATAAAGAGTTTTCAATCAAGAAGTGGGCTGTCAGCTCTGTTGAAGGCCAGTGCAAGATGCAGAAGACGAACGTGATTGAACAGAAGACTGGTGCGGAACGACCGCAGACTGACAGATCAGAACAGAATTACAGGCATGTGACTGAGCTAATATGCAGCCAGTAAGGCAAAACAGGGTCTAGTAGAAGTCCAAGAGAAATGATAAACCTGACAGCGATATCTCTCAGCTCTGGTTCTGCGAGAAGCTGTCGTGGACACAAATACGTCATCACTAATGTATTTTCCCGTTTATTTTCCCATTGTGTAAACACGATTCTTGGGTGCTTCGACTATATCGTAATATTGAAAATCTTAACACATTCATCAAGTTCTGGTTTCATCTTGTGTAGAAAGAAACGACGACTGAAATACTGTACTGCTTGTACAACTAAACATGTACGTGCAGTATACACAGTATAATCTGAGGGGTCGGTTTTTTATGTCCCACTCTGTATATAGCTGATGTGCCATTAAAAGCATACTTTCTCAGTCAGCAAACCTTTTCAAAACACTGACCCTTCCTCACTTTTCTTTTCCTCCTCCCTTATCACGACTCCCAAACTCGTACATCCATGTCGACATTAGACTGCAGGAAGGCCCACAGTGTCACGGTACGTCGCATGCGTGTGCGTATCTTCAATAGCAATGGATATCTGTCGGAGACACACACACATTGTGAGACTAGACCGGCCCATCTACCCATTGCTCGGCCCGGCCAGCCACCATGCTGACACCGATAATGCTGACCGCTGAATATCGTCAGTACTTACGCAATCTCGCTGTAGCGTACAAATTGACTGAAATAATTGCAGCAATATCATACCGATGTCCTGCTTGTTATGAGCACTGCACCATTGAACGGCTCAAAATATCATATTACACGTGATACCTCAAGCCCTCAAGAACGCTAACTCAGTATCATCAACACTAACCGCGAAGATTTTATCATCATCGTCGATAACAAGACTATCGTCCAATGGTTGAGACGATACGTTGTACGTCCTTGTGCGGTAAATCGGTTGCATCCTACTGCCTCCGAGTTTAGTATTATTAGGCCGCATCGAATACATGACGGACTATTGCGATCGATGATCCCAGCGTCTGTCAGTCTGTCACACAGGCGGACTGTGAAAAAGCAGCTGAACGGATCGACGTCCTGTTTGGGGTGGAGATTCTTGGAGACCAAATAAATAGTGTCTTTGATGGAGATCTCCGTCCGCTGTCCCCCACAGTCAGGGTAGAGGGTTCGATGCGGCCGTTGCCTGGTTACTTTTTGCCACTTGTTATAATATGAGCATGTTTAGACGGCAACATTACATTATGCTCTGTGTCAGTCCATTCCGAAGATATACTATGCATGGTTGATGCATGTAACGGCGTAACGCTGTCGATCAACCACGCAACTCAACCATGTACATGCGCTGCTGCTGTTGCTCTATCAGACGGTATAGCCCTGAATGGCGGTCAGACAGTCGTAAGAGATGGCGACTAGGCAATGAACGTCGTACATCGTGGCTGGCGTGCCGCCCGCACCGCGCGTCACCGTCGGAATTCGATAAGACTAAAGACTTGGACCAACTGAACGTAAAACAAACGTTCCGGTAAAGATTCTCCGCGCAGTCTAGACGGTTGGCGTTCGTCCTAGCATCATTTCTTCTTGCTGCTGCTGCTGCTGCTACAGGGCGATGGCTGTTTGCCGGTCATGGCAGACGTTATATATTGCTTTTGTGTTGTGCGGACGGACGGAAGGACAACAGCGAGCGGCGACAGAAGCGCGTACGATACGCTTGGTCGCCGATACATGACCCTCGCCTGCTTAATTGGGTTGTAATCCGAGCGGGTCACGCGCCGCCGGAAGCCCGGGCCGGTGCCCCTGCTCGGCCGGCGGAGAGCGATCTGCGACGGCGTGCGTACATTTATCTCACGGTGGGCGCGGTCTGCAGCTGCGTCACCGGCCATCTTTCGAGTAGAATTACGATCACTGGCCTGTAGCCTGCTTCTCGGTAGCACTGCACTGTCGAGTGTCGCCGTGATGTTGGCTTTATTTTAAGGGCTTGTAACAATATGTAAAACATTGAGGTCATATTCATGCAGTTTCCATTTTGTTTATGTGTCTTCTCATGTACTAACTGCAGTAATTATAGTGTGTCATGCTTGCGATGCACTAAGCGTCTGTCTGTTCGTCTCACTAAGTCTGCACTGTGTCTAAGCGATGAAAGCTGGAATCATGCAGCTTCCGCCACCACATAGCCCAGGGATTCTAGTTTTCTGTGAGGCAAGCTGCTTCTAGATATTCAGAAGGAAAGACTCTGACGAGGGTCAAAGGGTTAAAATTGCAATTTTCAGTTTTTACACAAGTGTATTTCCGAAACGATGGGAGATACGACCATGTTTACTATTAATCACTAATAGGAAGTTGCATGCATATGCGGTCATAAATGTAGAATAATGTATGAATCTAAATCTTAATTATGAATTTGCTATAAATAAGCGAATTTATGGACAGCAAAGATGGCAAAACAGCTAAAATGAAGTTATAAGAACACGGCAGTTCAGTTAGTTATTTAGCTGTAATTATTAATGTTCTGTTAATGTCCTCGACAGTCGACACCAATTTCTAAACCACACTGATGCCTATAGTAGAGGCGTCTGCGTTTTGTCAACCTAAATATTATTCGTCGAGAAGCGACATAGACTAAATGACATTTTCGGCTTCCTCGCGGATTCTCCTCCTACTTTCCTTCCTAGCGTGGTGTCCCCGGAGTCGTTGAGCTTTGCATATCTCGGACAGCTCGATGGCAGGCGTGCCGGCTGGCTGGTGGTCGAACGAGCGGGCGGTCGACTGTGTCAATTGGAAGAGGTCCTGCCGTGCCCGCGTATCGATATGGCGGCGGTCTCTGGTGAACGCCGAATGCCGCAGCACGAAAATAACGTCATCATCGAGGTCGCGGCGTGGTCGGGCCTTGCACCGCTGCCGACTGAGCGTCTTGGGGCCGTGGCGACGGCGACGAAGTTTGACTGACCGCCCGCTGGTCGGTGGGCGCCCGGCCAGGAGTTATCGCGACCCGGTCGGTCAGCGTCGGGCGGCAGTCGGACGTTACGATCTCTGGTGAAATCAAGCGCCGTACACGACCTGTTCGACCCGCTGACCACTGGTTCCAGTCGGGCGGGTTTGCTGCTGGGAGCCTGGGTGTGGCCGCAATCGGCAGAACCATGTTGGCGCGCTGTCACTCTCACTCAACTGCGCAGACAGTTTCATTTTATGCTATAAACTTTTAAAGCACTATTTTATGTAAATAGTAAGTGGCTTTAAGTTTTTCCCATAGGCTAAATACATGCAGGATTTGGCAAATTAAAATGATAAATTCATACATGTACTTCCATTTTTCTCTGAATAAGAGTCTACCTTTAGTCATATTAATTTCTTGGCTATATATTAACTCTGGTAACCCAAATTACTATTGTCGAAGCATGGCTCGACCATGGCTCGACAACCGTAGTTTTGGAGTAACCACTTTTCTTGTTTTTTTTTGTCGTAAATACCGCGGTAAAACCGACGATGGTTCAACCATGGTACCTGGACCATAGTACGAGGGTACGATATTGACGACGTGGTTGTGTCGTGGTTGTTAGCACCATGGCCCATCTGGTGTAACTTATCCAACTATGGTTGAACCATGGTTTCTTCACCATGGTAGACGAACCATGGTCGAAACGTAGTTAAATTACCGTGGTTCGACCATGTTTCGCCCATGCTCGACCATGGTAACTGTAGCATGGTTCTTTTACGACATGGTAGTACTACATATATGGTTGTTTACACCATGGTACAGCTGTCGACGTTAGTAACAGTGTAGATGTACCATTATGAAAAGTCATGGTTGAACCATGAGTTGACCACGGCTATTGAACCATGGTTCGTCTACCATGGTATGACACCTAAATGCAAAAATGTTCCGAACAAAACTTTTTAAACGCCAAAACAAAAACAAAAACGTTATCAGGATAAAAAACGCAAAAAAGGTTTTTTTACATCTGTGCTACGACTGCGGTGTATATAACGACGTCATTGTAGCATGGTTTTTGCACCATGGTACAACTGTCAGCGTGTGTGGCATGTGTACCACGGTAAGACTACATGGTCGAACTATGGTCGAAGCATGGTAATTGACAGCAAGACAGGTACAGAATAGCCTACAGTACCTGTAGCAAGATATCAAAATTGTTAAAACAGAACAGTGCGTTTATGGGTGGGATATAATCGGACGTAAGAAAGCTCGGTGTCATAATATCGACACTAATTGCAGTTCGCACATATTAAAAGTTAAGTGTAGTTTGATGCAATAATTTTAAACTCTTTAGTCTTTAAGCTGGTATTCAGATTCAGGTGCCGCTGACCGTTGTGCGGTCGAATAAACTCACGCTCGATTAACTGTCTGTCGCTATGTGTGTGGTCCCGCGAGTCCATCAAGCCCACTGATTGTCATGACGCAACATGGTCGCCCACATAATAGTCCTATATGCGGACACGTCAGGGCAGACTCGGCCATGGAATGGGCCCCTCCGGGACATCCTGCATAGATGAAGGCGTCAGCTGTATATGGTCTCACAGAAGACATCCGTGGTGGTACCCCGCATTCGGTCAGGCATCACTTGATGGGTGCAGTGTCTCATTTCACTACAGCCCCTTAGTATACTGGGGTCACTGTCTCGAACCATCACGCCTTCCATTCAGCTATCACACGCTCTGTCAACTTCACTGCACAGATGCCAGACGCGCGTTTGCTGCACTCATGATTGACTATTACGCAATGTCATTATACAACTGGGTATAAATCTCATTCAGATTGGAACGTTCTAGCTATCATTTGTATAAAGCAGACGTCGATGGGCGGTGTCTGCAGCAGTATCGTATTTTAGTCTGTAAACATTATATGTTATGTTGCTAACTAAAGTCTCGCCAGAAAATTAAGATTAGCCTAAATCTGTCAATCAGCTGTTTGGCTAAGAGAAAATTAGTCATTCATTCAGCGGCTTCACATTAATATGTCCTGTATTCGATATTGTCATCTGTATTAAATATGCATGGCATATTTATTCGGTTCTTTAATACAATGTATTTCCCGTAGTCCAGATTCAATCTTTTTCTGCTAACTACCACATAAAGGTTCAAGGTGCTGATAAATTGCTGTTAAAATATTATGAATTTTATGTGCACAATGTGGCACAAGAGAATGTCTTTTAACTTCGAAAATTGCCAGTAGGCCTACATGTGGCGCTGGCTGTCCGCCCTGTATAGTGTAGAGTGACGAATTTCACAACAGTCATTTGTTGTAAGCTTAAGTCGACAGTTTTGCATGCAAAAAGCTGGAGAACTGATGTCACGGAAATAGTCAGTGTCGTTATCAGTATAAAGAGCGTTCCATGGCTGAAGAGTTGCAGCTGTAGGAACAGAGCTGACGAGACCGTCACGCGGTAAAATATTCAACAGGTTCCCGTCCATCTGACCAAACCAGGCCAGGCCAGGCGCCCCGCAGTTCAGCGTTACGGAGACATCCACGTCGATCGGTCGTCGTTCTGCATTTAATGCGAGTTTAATCCGCAGTGCCGAGTTGATGGGCACCCCAGAGATCTGAAGTCGCCAGATAACAGTCAAACCCTGTAGCAAGTCGGCGGAGCGTCGCGCATCCATCGACCGACCGTTTGATATCAGTTTGAGCGCTGTCATGGGACGCGAGCGCTATAAAATGGCGTGTCAAAGCGACTGTGACCAATTGTTCAGACAAACTTTGTCACTTAACGGTCAATGCGTTATCAACGCTGCGTGAAACTGGGATGATGATAGCGTGTTGAACACGAAACAGATGACAGATGCACATGTGTCAGACTGCTGACCATGGAATCATGAAACTCTCATTAGCAGTACTACGACAAACAGAGCTATTTTCATCATAAGTCTATGAGCTAACTCCCGTTGATGTTAGCTGCACTTTATACGACCAGTATATCCGTCGCCGTTCCATTGATAGTGTCTGCTTATAAGTGTCATCATGCGCACCGTCTTTCCAATATTTCTGTTTACCTTTTTGGGACTTTTTGTTTTTTTTTGTACCTTCATTAATTCAAACGACATTTTTGTTTTGCAAGCCGACCATAACCTATTGACTCCATTTGGCTTCAGAACAGCGCACATGAAATTTTGCTTTATATGATGTCAAACATCATACGAAAATTTACGTGAATAGTTGTAAACCTTCCCACATTTTTGTCAGTTTTTTGCAAAATATGAACCTTAGCATCTTCGAACTATATACTCCGATATCTTCAAAAATCTGTTTGCGCCTCCAATAATTAGCCTTTTTCTTTAAAATGCTATTACCGCTTGTCGCTGACGCCATTATTGTCTCTTTTTACCAAAATGGGGTTATTGTATAGAATTATTCGCACCACGAAGCTGTAAACGTTCAAAACTAGCGCGAAACTGTTTGCCAATAAAGTTCGGTTTTACGCTTCATTTGAGTCGTTGTTGTCAACAACATGCTGACAGCTGTAGATAACTTAGCCATACTATCGTAGTTAGACGAGGTACTAAACGCGGTGAAGATGCAATCGGCAACGTGGGTGGCTCCTTCAACGTGCGAAAAACGTTGGATGACGCCTGAGTGTCATGACGTCACAGGCAGCTGCAAGGTGCGCGTAACGTGATCGACCGCCCGTGAGCTCGCCCGTGTGTGGCCGGCCGACCGTTCTACTGCGCTGTAATGGAATTTGTCACTGGCGTCGTCCGCCTGTTCAGCCGTCGACCGACTCGTCCGCAAACTGAGTTAAACCAGCTGCTAGGGACGAGCCGACCTCGCCGTAATTTGCACCATTTAATGCGGACCGACGGGCGCGCCACGACCGCTGATGTCTGCGGGTCCAGCTAGTGTAGGAGCAAGCCAGCGCGCGTCGACTGATCTTCTGGGACGAGCGTAGATCGGAACATCACCCGGGAGTTGTTAGCCGACAACAAAGACATCATCGGAAAGAGCCTGCAACACGGGCTTCTCTGTTCGTCGGTGTACCTCTGTCCAGGACGTCACTGGCCGACGACTAACAAAGTACATTCGAACGTCAGGATATTGGTTTATCTTAACTATCGCCTTATTGTACATCTGAACTCCGTCAAGGGATCGTCGTAAAATCAATATGAAACGAAAGGCTTTTCAGCATAGATGCGCCAAGCTTTGATATTTGCTACGTTTGACGTTTAGTGACAAAAGGACCAATTTTGTGTCGGTGCATTGCAGACAACTGTTCCCAGTAACTTGTCAGTTGGTTAAAACGAATATTGAGAGTATCTATCAATTTATTTTAGTTTTTCGTATTTGTTTCTTCTGGCACTTCGCTTGCATTATATGGATTTAATTTTCCGTTAGGCCTATATTGAATGGAATTTTGAATGACGTTGAAGTGTGTAGTTTTATCGAATACTTGAAGACAACAGATCGTTGAAAAGCGCGTTGGTATAGTATGTAGTTAGGTTGTAAGTTAGTTATATTGAAGGACTGAAGCCTAAAGGGAGTTGGATGAAGTCGCTTGCAACGTAGTAAATCTGGGATTAGCGTCGTTCCAGTTCCGTCAGCGCGACGCGACTGCTCGCTATTAAATCTGCGTCGTTGTCTCTTCGCCGAAATGAATCCACGAACGCATCTTAACTGTGGCGACGCCCGATCTTAATGACGTCATTGCACACTCGTGTACATACACTTCCTGTCACGTGACCGCGGAGCGAAGATTACAGCTGTTTAGCGGCGTCGAGCGCGGTTAGGAAACGCTACGTCTACGGACGGGCGTCGTCGCCGTCTTCTAACAAGACAAACGACTAGTCTAGGGCTACAATTCCAATCTGGCACGGTCGCATGGTGGTCGTTTCCGCGTGCGAGGTCATCTACGCCGTACTTGACCGATTCTGCGTCTAATTAAAGCGGTCAGCTCATTTCGGCGACGGCGTGCGGTTAACGACCGGCCTCGTCTTTGTCTCGACGATGGACGATTTGAGGCGTGAAGACGACGACGTATTAAGATCTGGCGTAATCCATGAATGTCACTCCATGTAGCCACCAAGAATTCTGCCAAGTTCTCGAGTGTGCTATTAGTGTTACTTTTCGTAAACTCATTGCAGTGCAACATGTACGTGTACAAATTATTTAATAAATCAACTGGACAGAAGTTATCTGAAAATTTACGACTGTGAACTTTGCATTTATCTTAATACGCTACATGACAGACCATGCAATGAATCCTTCGTTTGCGTAAACACTGTGTTTCATTTATCGTGTTATGTGCATTTTTGCATTATCGTGAATCAAATTTATAGACTGTACCATTACTGATGGAGCTTTCAGTAAACGCTGTCACTATGCGGACGATATACTCGTTGCACGGCATGGAAGCCGATGATTCTGACGTGTTGCAAGGCAGACGTCAGCTGCAGAGACAGGCGCGGGAGAGCAAGGATGCGATGTTTGTGTCACGTCAGCGAGTAGCGAATGAATAACGCTCGGCCCCATTACGCATATTGCCACGATGATGTTAACCGGCGCGCACGACGTCGCTTCGAATACGACAACGACTCCATGCCGCCGCCGCTCATAGCCGCTCTGCAGGTTTGCTTAAATAATTCATCGGCGCGACGTCCGAGATACAGAGAAAGCCGGGCAGCCACACCGGCCGCATTATGCGCTAAGATGCGTCGTCGAGTCCTGAGAGGATTGTTGGCGGACAGTCGGTCGGGCGACCTCTGGAACCGATCGCGGGGACGACGGACCAACGGACAGACAGGCCGCTGAAAGCCTTGAACGAGACGGCGACAGTCCAGCCAACTGTTTTGTGTGTTATCCGTCTGAGCGTGTAGTGAAACCATCATGACCGACCGCATCTGATTTAACGTTCTACAGCTACAAGAGCCTGATTTACGTCCAAACTGTAGAACATTTTCCGCCAGTATGCCTACATACATAAATGACATTGTGGCAAATTGCAGGGCAATGACGGATACATACTTTCTTTACGAGTCTGAGTTTGCTTTATACAACGTGACGTCATATGAGACTTCTAATGATAGTGGCGTGAGTGAGTGAGCAGAGGTTTAACGTCCCACTCGACACTTTATAGGTCATTTCGGGGACGATTTTACAGGCCAGATGACCCAACCAACAGCATCTAAGCACTGAAGGAAGCCAGTTGGCCACTGAGATAGTCTTCAGTCCCACCAGAACCACTCCACTGTGTTATAATATGAACTGTAGGCAACCGCCTCTAGGCTAATCACAGCGTAAGGGTCCCAGTGTGACAAAAACCCAATCTGCTGGACCTATAAGCTGCTTAGAACATAGCACAACAAGAGTAGTGCACTGTTCTATAGTAACTCTTTGCTGTATTCATAGACAGTGTCGTTGACAAAATAAAGGCAAGTGGATTAGGTTGCTATATCAAATTTGTATGTTATAGTATATTACTATATGCTGATGACATCATATTGTTGTCTCCG
>Ga0126335_1000811_pt1 | contig 16083 bp, 10 predicted proteins | sample OlaspJWI45metaG_FD_108409 | JGI IMG/M metagenome (GOLD analysis project Ga0126335, IMG submission 108409) | Marine gutless worms symbiont microbial communities from Oahu, Hawaii - Olavius sp. 1 OAHU.JWI-45 metaG | ecosystem: Host-associated > Annelida > Digestive system > Unclassified | place... | reverse complement strand
CAAGCTGCTACATACTCACCAAAATGCTTCCGGAAACAAGTAGTCAGCTAATCCATAGTCTATAGTTACCAGGTAGGAAGCCCATAGTTCTAGACTAGGAAATTGGAGCTATGTGGTCTGCCTACCGTAGTGCATATAATACTTTAGGTCTATATAGATCAATATCACTCCAGTAGGTTATCGAAATTTTATCCTCATTTTTGCGCAAATCTAGCAAGTAACCCAGTTACAATAATGGGTTCAAAGTGCAAACCCCCTTAACTTTCTCTCATGTCTTTACTACTGATGCGTCGAATGATAGGTCTACGGCAGTGGCCTAGGCGTGTCGACCGCGGCCAGTCTTGTGTGCGTAGAACCGATTGAAGTGTCCAGTGATGATGGGTACAGGAATGGCCAGCGTCAGGACCCCGGTGATAGCACACGCGGCACCGATCAGTCGCCCAGTAGGACCGACCGGCACTTTGTCTCCGTACCCGACCGTTGTCATAGTGATGATTGCCCACCAGAACGCATCCGGGATGCTGTACATCTGCGAGTTGTCACGGCCAAGCTCGGCGTAGTAGATAGCACTAGAGAAGACGAGCAGAGAGACAAGTAGGGCAACTAGAAACAGACCGAGACCTTCCAGACTGGCTTTAAACGTCAGTACGAGCACCTGGCAAATCATAGCACACAACGACGCACTAATGCATCGACAAAACATGCGTCCAAAATAAAATGGAAAAAAACATAAAAGTAACTAATTTAATGTTGTTAAAATTGTCGTTATTTTAATGCACATCCTCACATAAAACATGCTCAATTCACTTTGTTCACAACAATGCAATTAATCATGCATTCTAATTTAATAAACCTGCAATATTATTAAATGCAGTAATTACCATATCCCCAGTATTTCTAAAAAAATTCCAATAATAATATCATTTGGGCTCGCTGGGCTTTATAGCACTCTTGCTGATCCTTTGGACCGAAGAGCAGCCACTTCTTCGCACCGGACAATTGGTATGAGAAACAAGAGGAAGGAAGAAAAATTGACAGCAAAAGAAACGAAGACAAGGATAGACTGACGGCCCTAGACACGACCTCACGCAACAGTTTCACCGATCGTACCCTGGCGGACACAAGTCTATTTAGATGCGTGCCGCCAACCACGAGAAGTGGCCCTAATGGAAGAAGTGAACTGAAACTATCGTGTTTTGCGACCTGCGAGGGCGCATAGCAGAGCTCGAAACGGGAAACACTGATGACCGCAGCGACACGCGAAAGCGCATTCACGCACCGCGAAGTTCAATCTATCAAACCATGCAGCCTTAGCCGACCGACAGGCAACGCCATCTATTTCTCGCGGAATAATTCACGCCTAGTTATCACCCGATTGACCGCCTCTAATCTGGCGACCGGCTCCAAGCGGGCATCGAGTCGCTTGTCATTGAAATCAGCCAGCAAGCAGGCGAGTTAGCAGGGCAAACAGCAGTGAAGTCAGCCCGAGCTGTTACGATCGATCACGGCCTTGCTATTAAACCGGCGAATGGCGATCTCTCGTCGTACATCACCGGCGCCAGGCGGAAACGTTGACAACCGAATGACTTCTCGTAACAAGCTCTCACGGCGGCGCCCTTTCCTCTCTTCGATCTGCGGCTAGCAGAGCGCATCATCGACGTGTTTATGATGAGGTCTCGTAGCCAATAAACGGGTAACCGGACGACCATTAAACACGCCCGCCCGTGCGATTTTACTGGCCACTTTGGCATTTACAGCTGCTCTGTACTCCTACTGGCATACAAATGACCACAGTCGACCCCATTCTTGAATTTTGATACCGTAAAACACCTAATTCTTTTATTGTTGTGTAAAAACAAACCGCTTAGTGTAAAATCCTAAAAATACACCGTGTCTCAAAAAACTTCCCACTTTGTAATTGGCTCTAACTTCGTCAAACCTTATCCGATTTTCAATAGTCTTCTACTGCTGGAAATGGCATGAAAGTTGCTACAAAATGCAAGTAGCAATTTCCACCACACCTTAATTATGTAGCAGCTCTACTTTGGGAATTTAAAGGTTCGAATTTCTTAAATATTATAACAGACACAACTTTTAAAAATCATATCATGTGTGACAAAAAATGAAACATTTTATGGCATATAGCTGAGTGAATATTAATACTGTCATAGCAGTTGCTCACGTGGCCATAATTTGTCCGTATATGTGATTAAAAATGTCCCCGCCACTCGTCAACTGCATTCTCGATGATGCTGTTGTCGGTGTCATGCCAAATGCTCAGCGATCACTGCTTCTGTTCGTCAATGTTGTGCACCTGCGACTTTACAACTCGTTGCTGGATGACACCCCGTATCTTGCAGTAGACCAAATTGAGGTCTGAGCTGTTCGACGATAACAGATCTGGTCGGACAAAAGAGATGTTGCCTGCTCGAGGTCATACAGCAAAAGGAACAAAGACCGCATGCCCGGTATGCAGTGTGCTGTTAACATTTAGGAGTGTTTACATAAAACTATCTGCCATTGTAAAGAATATTTAACAGGAATCCAAAACTAAGTAAAAATTAAGTTAGTAATAAGTAGGTAAGCGAAATGCAATAACATGGATTCGTGTAAAAAATTAATGCATTTTGTTTTCAAATTCCTTCAGACCCTGTCGCCTTACACCATACAGGATATTGAAGCCATTAAAGAAGTTCAGAGACGATTCACAAAAAATCTTTCTGGATTACGTAGCCCTACATTCACCTATAAAGACAGATTACGGCGTTTATATTTGCCCAGTCTAGAATTAAGGCGTTTACATGCTGATTTGGTGTGGTGTTATAAAATACTGTTTAACATCGCTGAGACACCAACTGCAGATTTTTTTCATGCCCAGTACGTATGTCTCCACTAAAGGTCACCAGTACAAATTATTCAAGAAGCCTCATGTTTCAGGCACACGGGCTAACTTTTTAGTGAACGTATTGTAAATGCATGGAACTTTCTCCCATACATTGTTGATTTTAGTTCTCTCTCCCGTTTCAAGCGCTCAATTCACAAGGTCGACTTTTCCAGATTTCTCAAGTGTTTTAAGGTGCTTTTATGATATGTATTTTATATTTTGTACATTTGGTATATTTTGTGTTTTTGTGTGTTTTTTTTCTTTTTTAAGGCCACCATAAGAGCTTGTCATGAGCCTGGTGCGTCTTGTTTAGTGTCCATGTCTTTATTTTCGCACTATACTGTATGTGTTTCTGAACAAATAGCCTAAATGATGATGATGATGATGATGATGATGATGATGATGATGATGATGATGATGATTTACAGCAATTTTTTTAACTTTTTGACTTTTGACTTCCCAAGGTAGTGCAGCAACATTCTTAAGGTAAGATATGGGATACATTAGCCTATATAGCTTTCTGGCAAATTTTATACTCTTTCCAGCAGTAAAAGAAGTTTGACAATCGGTTAAGGTTCGACAAAGTTAGAGCCAATTACAAAGTGGGAAGTTTTTTGAGAGACAGTGTAGAGAGGCAAATACTAAATAGGTCTGTGATAGCTCTCGGTCTGAATATATTCAGTCATATATATCAAGAAATGTGTACTGCTTTACACATTCTTTTGCAAATGATGACGTAATCATCGTAAATTATGGAAACGCCTGTACACGCAAGCACGCTATCGGTTGTTTGTGTGTTTATTAGCTGGCCCGCCACAATGTGCTGGTTAGGTATAGTAATGGTCCGCGTTGTCCGTCTGTCTGTCTGTCTGTCTGTCTGTCACACGAGAATACCTCCGAAACCAAGCGAAATAGACATATTGTTACTAGGAAACTCGAATAGGAAATCGAGCTTCCCGATTCAGAATCTGCCATTAGATTCGAGATGGGAAGTATGGTTTCGCCATTTTGGGTGTTTCTGAATTAGCATTTCTCCCACTCAGACAGAAATGGGCCGGTTGGGCTAGTGAATGTAGTGAATGTCTCAGTGGGAACAGTCACCAGTCGGCACTACACTGGGCACTGTGGCGGGCCAGCTATCGTCACGTCCCATTACGGACGAAAAATAAATTCATTCATTCATTCATTCATTCATTCATTCATTGTTCGTTGTAACATGGCGGAGTAGGCCTGGTGAGATTGAAGCCTAATCTCGACGACCAACTGGCTTCTTGCTTTCAGTGCTTTGACACTGCTGGTTGTGTCATACGACCTGTATAAACGGTCCCCGAAATGACGTATATGCATCGTGTGGGATGTTACTCATTCACTCACCCACTTGCGCGTTGTCGACAACGCAGCCACTCTGTAGCGCGGGCAATGCATAAACTGTTCAATAATAATCAATACTTCGCATTGTAGAAATATGTGTGTAGACCAGTGTAACTTGCACATGGACCGTCGACTACGGTACGTCCACGTGTAGGTATTGTGTGTACGGAGAATTGAAAATGCATAGCGCCATTAACTTTACCAAATCTAAGGTCACGGATGTGCACGCCGTCTTGTAGCGCGCGAATGCGGGTTACATGCAACGCAAATAATTATAGAACAAGACGGCGGTAACAACATTGACCATAGAGCGGTATAGTAAATGACGTCGTTGTATAGCGAACGCACCTGTAAACCGACAGAATGTTTTGTGAGTTTGAAGACGCGGACGAGACGAATGACGCGAAGAAACGACAACGACGCACTGGACTTGGCGCTGGCGCAACTCATCGTCGACAAGACATTGAACAGCGTCACATAATATGGCACAACGGCCATCACATCCACGATGTTCTTGAAGTCTTTCCAGAAGTCGATCTTGGACGGGCATGCAATGAAGCGCACGATCGCCTCGAGCGTGAACCATGCGGTACAAGTGGTCTCGATGACGAAGAAGGGATCGAGGAAGTTTGGAGCTTCGTCCTTGACGCAGTGCGTCAACGCGAACGTCGGCAGCGTCTCGACGCAGAACAAAACGATTGAGATGAGAGTCATGACGACAGAGAGGATCGCGATACAGAACGCCGCCCTCGATGTGTCAGGGTGCTCGAACAGTTTCCACAGACGACATAGGTACGGGTTGCTCGGCATTGGTGTCACCTACAACCAACCATCATTACGCCGTCATAATATCATAATATTACACTGTGTCCGTCAAACAGTGTGCCATTTTAACATTTTGAAGCAACGAAATATCCTTTATATCAGTTGACCGAATACTTTAGTACACGAAATTGGGGGTTCTTTTTGAAAGAATACTTGCGTATCATAATTGTGACAGACAGACGCTAGCAAAAATAAACTGTTTTTAATTTTAAAAAGTCCGCATTTTTATTTCGTTGTATTTTCAACAAACTTTGACTTATTTCGGTAAAATTTGGTGCACAGTATATTGAGATAATCTCCAAAACAACAGCTACTTGTTTGCTCACCTCACCTACATAATGCTGCCGCACTGCACTGGGAAAATTTGAACTTTGTAATTGTAACGATAATTCTGTCAACCATAGTTACACATTACCATTGCGCAAACCAAAAATATCAGTTTTCACACAATCCCTGCCCAGCTGAGCCTAAGTATTACATCAAGCATTCGTAGTAGTCTTCTCTTTCACTCTCACAGGCCTGAAGTAATGGATTTCATCTTTAACTTTTTTAATTGTCTTGGCAGCATTTTGATGGATCAAATCAGCCAAAATGTCGTAAAACCAGGAATTAATTCTTCCCAAAGTAGTGCAGCAACAGTATGCAGTTGAGGTAAACATGTCAATAATCATCGTGTCGCAAATTTATTCAGCATACAGTATGCCAAATATTATTGAAATCGGTCAACGTTAATAGGAACTACAATAACATAAAGTGAACGTTTTTGGTACACGGTGTATATATCAAGCCACCACACGGGTGGTAAATCACCGCAAACCCGAACTGAATTAAATACATTTTCACACGTACAAAGTGACACAGTTTCATCAATTTCGAACAATAGCGCAGTTTCGAAAATAAAATAGTCATGCTTTCGCATGTGCGGTCGTATCACGGTTTGTAGCACATAATGCCACATGTCTTGTTTACCACGCTGCAGTTTCTGGACAACACGACACAAGGACAGAAGGACAGTCACGGAGAGGCACTGCTCACATCTGAAAACATAATGCCTCCCGCGTCTTATGGCGGTAGCATAATTCGCCGTAACGTTACCGATATGTTAGGTTTCAAAATGACACCGCCCAGAAAGAAAAATTCCTAACACAGCAATCTGACGCATTTCTGTGTTGTCAGTGAAATGTGTTAAGATGCTGAGGTTGAAAATGTCTTGTGTGTGACAATTTGTTCATTATAAGAGGATGATATTGTAGTTATGTTATATGTATATATTTATTTTTTGTTGTATTTGTTTTACCATCTTTGGTGAATAAAGCTTTGTGTGTTAAGATGCTTAGACTTCGTTCAGAAGTTCGTTTTCATAATCTGTGATAAAAATTTTGTAGTATGACATTGATTGTTGCTGGAAAAAATACATCTGCAGTGTGATTCCGGTTGCAAAAATTATCGCAGCATTTAAGACCACACACGACGTAAGCGATCGATCACTGGATCGATAGCTAAGCGCGCGTATCAAGGCTACTAACTATGAATCCTATGCTGCGGCAACACATAATCACGTATCTCTTGTAATGTTATGTAGAGATTATGTTGACTGCAAATTGTAGCATAAAGTGTAGGAACTGAACTTGACGATGAACTAGGAACTTGTGCTCGTTTCTAAATTATTTTTATCGATATCATCTCGGCGCCTCTTACATAGAGTATGCCCACCTCCATTTTTAGCACTACGCTACTAACAGTCTTCAGGTTCAGGTTTTCTGACTAGATTTCGTTCTGATCAAAACACTTTCTCAGGAATTATTTTATCTGATGAGTCATCGTTCTGATGAGCCTAAACTAATTCTTTCCTTCAAAAGACATTACATAACATTACAAATATTGTTAAGTACATGATGAGTACCTCAAATACATGACCCTCTGATCGTTTGTACTCCTCGATGGCTTCGTTTTCCAGTTCATAGAATTCAAGTTCGGCAAGAAAGACGTCGTCTGGAACGTGATAAGGGCGTCGAAGTCTGCCGCCATTCTGGTAGTAGGCGAAGATGGCCTCAAAACTGGGTCGATGCCGGTCAAAGAACAGTTCACGTCGTTCTGTGTCGTAAAACTGGCGACGTCGCACGACATCACCGAGCAGCGTCAGTGGATGACGGTCCAGCACTCGCAGACGCGTCTCAAACCGCTGTCCGCTGACGTTAATACGAATCCGTCGACACCCGGAAGTTCGGCAGTTGTGTTCGTCGGTGGGACTGTCGACTCCAGCCGTCGTAGTCGCCCGGCGGTTCTTGTGGCTGGATTGCCGCGACGTTTGCGGTGTCGACGCTGTGGATCGCGTTCCGCTGACGGTCGTGGTCGGCGACACGAGCGTAGACTCGTCGCCGTAGACGGCCGTCACCGAGATGGTCCGGTCGTCCAGCGGCGACAGCAATGACCCAGACGGCATTAGCAGCAGCCGCGTCCCGTCGTTGCCGATTGACGCGGACGCTTGCCGAACTCGTCTGCCGAGAAGCGCTGAAGGTGGGGGCGGCGGCAGTCGTCGAGCGGCCGTCCAAGGATGCACGTCGGTAGAAGTCTGTCCGGAACTACCGTCAACCACGTTACCGAGTGACCGGACCGCCCACATCGTCGACGACGGACACCGGACGGTTTTCTGAGCTGTTGTATTCGTTGGTGCACAGCTCAGTGGATCGAATTCCTCTACAGACAACGCGGCCGCGCTTTCAGACGTCGGGAGCGCTAAACTATCCACAGACGCGATCGTCAGATCACAGTTCGTGTCCGACGGAGGAAGTCGCAGAGGACAGTCAGAAAGACTTAAATCGAAGCTAGCCCAGTTCGACGGCGGTTGGTCTGAGGTCTCGGAGGCGTCGGATACTGCTGCCCAGTAAAGACCTCGACGTGGGCAGCTGGATGAAGGTGGCACTCGGCGGTCGGAATCGTCTGGCGTTTCGGGTGGCGTCGTTTCTTCGAGATGACCGTCGACTGTGGACGGCGACAGTAGGTCTACGGATGCACCGACGCGCATTGACGGTGGCGCGCTCTCTACCGACGATTGTCGATCCGTGGACTGCCTCTTGGCGCTCAGCGGCGGAGTCGGCGGGATGAGGCAGAAAGACGTCGACCGCAAGTTGGTCGCGACCGACGACGATGGACAAGCCGTAAAGAGCTTCCGATGAACTCTGGCGTCGTCGTCGACGTACACCATCACGTCCTTCTTGTTGTCGACCGACTGTAGCAGGTACGTGTCTTCGGTGGCCGGTGGCAGCGACAGCGGCAGTGGCTCTATTGGGTTCCCGTCGTGACGGTTTCCAACTGAAGTGTAGCGCGTCGGCGTGACTGCTCGTGGTCGGCGCTGATAAAGTCTTTGAGTTGGCGGCGCTTCGACGCCGTCTCGTGACATAATTACCATTGGTGCCTCGTTTTACTCGACTCGTTCTAGCCCCTTTGAGCCGACGTTTCTGAAACGCGCAACTAGATAGTGTCTTTGAATGTCATCGATAACGGGCGCACTGTGTTAAGTACGGCATTCAGTGTCGAATATCATCCAGCACGAGAACTAAGGCTTCTCAATCTGTCGTGCCGAGAATTGTGCGAAGTGTTCATTTAATGGCACAGCATTAGCACTGCAACAGCCAAAGGCCCTTTTGTCACCGCCTTCGCCCATACGCATGCAGACATAAATAGTCAGATGTCATTCCAAACCCAGATACTTAGCGCAAGTCTCTGTAACGTGTGTCTTTCTTACCTTTTGCGGCGTTAATGGCGAAGTGATGCCAAGTAGCTGTCATCTTACTGAATTCCGAGTTAGCAATACAACAAGCTGATATTCATTTCAGTGCCACAGTTTCGTTCACTTTTATTTTCTTCGCCGAAATCATTGTTGGTGTTTGCCAGACAACGACTGTAAATGCCAGACGTAGCGCAAGATGCATCGCAGTCTTTTACGGAGAAAATGCGTTTTATATCTGCTTTGTCTGAAGCGGCTTACATCACAGACGGTAGACGGCACGACGACTGTAAACTTAACCGTCGATAGTAATTGGTGACGACTTGGTGGGTGGCCCGATCCCCAAGGACCACCGCGGCGTCAGACAGACAATAAGCCCGCACGTAATCAATGAACGCGACGAAGAAGAATCGCTGGTCGTCCGACGAGGCCCGAAATAAACGCCACATGTGAAAGCAGCAGCAATGAAAAGCATTCAGCGCCGCAGTCGTCCGTCGCAGCTGCCGCAGCTGCGGAGACAACGAGCGGCGCGTTAAGTCGCTCTGTTCCTGCGTCGCAGCAACTCGCTATGTCAATCAATGGTGCTAGGCTGCGCGCAATTGTGTCGTCGCAAACCGGGCGCTTTGTCTACCAAGATAAATGCGTTGGCGTCCCGCGCTTGTTCGATCGCGATCTTTACTTAGCGTGCACTCGATCTGCGCCTTACAGCTCCCCGGCCGACTATCTCCTGCCTTCGTCGGCGTCAAACCTATCCGATGCAATTAACGACTAAACACGACAAGCGAACTATGCAGAAACTACGCAGTAATGTTGTGTGCAAAGTGACACCAGCAATAAACAAACATGGCTGATTAGACGCTGATTAAATAATGATAATAATGTTTTCAATAGTAGACTACGTTGTGTGATTTCAAAATTAAATGTTTTTGCTCTAATGTACAATATTTTACACATTAGCTAGTAATAGGTACGACTTGTAGTAAAAGTTTACTCGAATCTAAACTTCCTACGTCAGTATATCGCATATCTGCCGTGCAGCAATAGATAAAAACAATTTTAGTCACTATAATGTCGTGGTTGTTGATTCATTTCACAATACCGACTTCGTTCTATTGCGCATAGGTGGCCGTTTTTTTCTGACTAAGTTTAGACAGCAACGCTTCCAATATACGATGCGACGCGCGGTTTCTCCGCGAAAGCTGAATTTCTCGTATGATGCGTCTATAGTTCAACACAATACACGAGTAGAGAACAGATCGATGGATGAACACTGGATAGAACAGAATTGTTATAGCATATAGGCCTATCGCAATATGCAATAGTTTCTCGTTGCTATTGCCTAACTGCAATAAAGGTACGTGCTATCACAGTGCATAGAAGCTACAGTCGGCAACGAGTCTAAAGCAGTGGACGAAGAGAGAAAGAAAGTAAAAGGGAGAAAAGAGAACAAGGATTGCGATAACTCGTGTTTATTACGTCACGATTGACGTGTACGATGACGAGCGAACAACACGTGCTTGGACCGCTGCGAACAATAGTCCGTGATGGGCTCGGACAACAAGATCCATCCAACGAAAAAATTCAGCGTCACCAGGCGGCCGGCTGATCGTCGCCCGAGGCGCTCGGTGGTCAGTCTAGGAACCACGAAACGTAATATCGGTCAATTTCACGGTCCACGGAGTGTGGGATGTCGGTTCATCTCCGTCGCGATTGTTTTTTGTGCATCAGTTGATTGCATGTTTATGTCAGATTCCGGTCAGCAAATATCTACTTGTGTGACGGCGTGACATCAGGGACATGGCTAACCCGTCTTCAGAAGAGAAATTAGTGAGTGTCACTATCACATATTTATATTTCTCAATTCGAAACCGTAGTCCCCAGACCCTGTTGCTAAAAGTGTTATCATTACCGCCATCATAGAGACTATTTGTTCAGATAATTGTACGATTTGCAGTAGGCCTGCAGTTTTAATACTCGCATTTCGTAATTTTGTGACTTTGATCTTTGACATTTGACATCAAGTATTTAAAATCACAAATCGTTGTTGATATAAATTATTTATTGTGCAGACATAGAGAGTGATCCGAAAGTTTCTTACAGTAAATTTTTGTGTGGTTTGTCAATGGTGTTTTTAATTTTTGTATTTCTTTGCAAATTGCAAATATTTGAGAAGTACAATCCTCTATGTGCTCGAGTCTAAAAGACAGAACCAACTTTATGTTGCTTTCATTGGATAGTACCTGTATTTATTTTATAATCAACTTTATTCACCAACGCATATGGTAGATACACAAAGAACAACAAGGAAAAAATAAAAGTAGGCTAAGTATTGTAACAAGCAGTATACTGTTCGACAGTAGATAACTCACTACAGATCTTGTTCATAACTAATGAAAACAACATGTTATCAGAATATTTCTACTTGGATAGAAATCTTAACTTTCTATTATAAATCGCATCATAAACCACACAGTTAAAGAACGACAAGCAATCATTGACAACTTCATTCGACGTCGTTACAGAGATTTTTCTATTGACACCATTTAAAACAAATTCTAACGATTTCATTAACGATTTGTTCACCGGACAAGCTTCTAATCCATAATACAAACGTGGCAAACATTTAAATTTCAACAACTCCATAATTACCGATTCGGGTGCTACGCCTCCAGTTTTTCTATAAATACAATTAAATGCACGATAGAAGGATTTTGTGAACTATACAGTGAACAACTAAAAGAATGTGATGCATCAATGTAGACTCTGACATATCTTAGGGTACAGGATGCCCAAACCACTTCACCACCTTGGCATGTACTGAGTGGCTTACATGTAACATTATGTCTAGGACCGATACATTAATCGACATATCTGACGATTCGAGCTCTTCTTCGCACATAGATAACAATAATTGTAATGTAATTAAAATTTCTTCTCCTACTCTAAACTCTGGAGGTTTCCGAGCTTGTTCCACGGTATTTCGGTTTAACGCATTACTGTATTCGACAGTTCTTTCCTACCACAATAAGGAATAGCCGTTAGACGCATTCTCTCGATAATATAGAACCGAATTTCCTGCGCGAGTAGTGGTTATGCCGGAAGACGTCGCTACCAGTCAGTGCTTCCTGTATAATAAAATAGCTGTTACGTCGCACGCATTCGCAGTTAATTTGCCCATTATACGACAAAAATAATCACATTTAATGGTGTCCGAAAGTCGTTGTCTTGTGGCGAGTTAGTGGCCCGCCTGGCTGCAATCATTCAGATATGAAAATTAACTCTGAATCGCGTGCTAGCCTTATAGCTGTTTCTGCGCCTGCAGCGACGATGTGAGGCGGCCGGTGACGTTCACGAATGAGATTCGGATGCAACGACTGGTCGGCGGCGACGGAGCGGGGCTGAGCGTCCCGTTGAACGTCCGTCATCGCAGAAGTCTCAACCACTGCGGGGACTATACAGTACAGGACGACAGAGTCAGACTGTCTGGGCGTGACGGCGAATCTGAAACGAATCGATATTGTATTAAGTTCGACATGGAAGAGCCGGGACAGTGACACTGCCTCTGCAGCAGACTGATACAATGACAAGAGACACCACACAATTTTCTCTATCGAACGACAAGACTGCGATGCTGGTCAATTTTCTCGCATTCTGACGAGTATGATGTATGCATAAAAATGCAAAGAATATTGCAAAGCCGCAGAAAAAATAGCATTGGCAATTTGGTATACTACTTTAAACGATCGACAGCAACGAAAATAATGCATTCAGCTGATCGTAAGTTCGTAAGTCATTAAGTTTATGATGTTGCACGCGAAACACTAACGCTTACACTAACGCTAGTCTCTGCAACAAACGACAATACTGAAAAATACATAAAAATACATAAGAATACATAAAACAACAGTATAGCCTACTACACAGATGCAAATTACTATTTGCATTTTTGGTACATTTGTAATGCATATGGGGGGAGCAATCGAGTAGTGGTCAGTATCCGACTTGGGATAGAAAGGTCCCGGGTTCGATCCTCCGGTGGTGCCAAAAAGTGAATGCATGTTTGTAAATATTTACCACTATTAAGCTGTGTCTTATGTTATATTGTATGTTTGATTGTTATTTCGGTTTGTACAATTGTTAATTTACGGCATTGAATAAGCCTTGCGCCGCAATTTGGCAGCGTGGGCTAAACTGCGTATGTTATGTTATGTTAATATGATGATTTGTGTTAGGTATTATATGCTCTGTCCTGCGTGGCAGATATTGTGTAATCCAGCATTCGTGCTGCAATACAAATAAAGCCATTATTATATGGGGCAGTTTTTAGGCAGACGACTGGTTTAATATATCACAAGTCGTGAGCTACATGGACGAAGTAGAAAAACGACAACATTTGTGACATCCTAGTCATAAAACGAAACAGTTCAGACACAGACAGAGCATAACTGTATGAAGTTTTGCTTTCAGTGATGCAACCAAAAAAACGAACAAAAAGAACAGAAATTGGATTGTCGGTGCGTATGGCCAGCAGCGTACGTAGTAAAAAACGCCTGCGTGTGGCCCTGGAACTACACAGTGGGGACTTCTACGTCGTGATCAAAGAAACACGTCGACAGTCGATGTTGGCGATTTCCGATAGCACGTTATAGTGCGCTGTGTGACTGTGTCTGGCGTGAGGACCTTTCGTGCCATTATTGCAGCCATAATACAACTCACAGAATGGTCGGTCGGTCGGTCGGTCGACTCCTGACCGTGCTGTGTAGATCGTCGGCGTCTGATGGGCGATCAGATGGACCACACACATTGAGCTGGAACTCGTGGGCGGGCTCTAGACTCTCAGCACGGAGACCGAGTGATGACGTATGGCGACAACGGTCAGAAGAGTCCCAGGTCGTAATTACTAGCAGTGCATAGATGCATAGAGTAAGTGCATTCAGCTGAAGCAAAATTGCACAGCCGCTGCTCTGTCACTTTACAATATCATGCAATAGTCTAGAGCTAACTACGGATTGGCCAAAGGTACACCACGTAAATAAATCGCCTCACCTACCGTCGTCAATATCTGAGAATTCTACGCAAAATACCACATTTCGAGGGTTAATTTGTGCCAAATAATGAATGGTGGCCAAACCGCATTCTAGTAGGACGATGTTGGAACGTGATTTTTTTTATTGCAGTACTGTCTAAGCGTGTAATTTCCATGCCCTTAGGAGAATGGTGAGCAGAATGTTCAAGTGGCATGTACAAGGCAGCAAAAGTTTCTATGACCATAAATCTCTATTTGTTGTAATAGTGTAGGGGCTTATTCAACAGAGCCGTTAATTAACGGCTGTGCTATTTAACGATCATGTTCACTGGAAATAGCGCCAATTACCAAGAACACGAATGCAGTCACTCATCAAATTGACGCTTCTGACCTTGCCCGGCACATAGCCTTATCAGATCGGTATCGAGAAATTCCAACAATCAATGGGGATACACAACCGCGCCAGTCACCGCTGCTGTCTGGGGCGTAATCGATACTGGGAGTGTTTTAGATCAGCGTCAGCGTGCTGCTGCGACTGACTGCTGGCAGTTAATGCCGCCCGTCGTCTCGGCGGCGGTGGCGGCGTTCGATATGACGGGACAGTGATCAGATTAGCTGCCAGTCGCTCGCTCCGTCCAGGTCGACCGGCAAATTCGCTAGAGATGCGCATTTCGTAGAAGTTTAAATTAGAAACAATCTCAACTAGAAAATGTGTCCAGAGAGCACAAACACGCCAGACAGCCTAAGCTCAAATTGCTCGCCGATTCACGGCACATGCACACGTATTTTTACATGCCCTAAGGCTGTCACTGCAGCCACCCGACCAATCATATCTGGTACTCCACAGCATCAAAGATCTTTTTATAGCGACAGATCAGACTTTGAGTAAATGTTGCGAATTTTAATTCTAGGCTTTTTCATTCTTATTAATATTCCAGTTGTGTATGTTTCCGATTAACCGGAAGGTTACGTTTTAACTAACAAGTAAGAACTTGTTCAGCGTATTGTGACAAGAGATATATCATTTAGTGTTGAGTTACATGCTCTTGTCACTAAATTTTAATTGTTTTGTTGACAATTAATAATTTGTTGTTTTGATATACAATCTATTCTGTTGAACAGTATTCATTGTATAGAAATGCTCAATCAAATACCCTAAACGGCAGTGTTTAAACACCGACATTTGAAAAGCTTACATGTCTACATTACCAACAATCAGTCCTATAATACGGCGGTATTTCTTGATGTCGGTAAATCGCGCCTCACTAGTGATGGGTTGCAGCGGTGGCTGCCATGTCGCCAGCGTCGCCGCTTATCGTTCAGCATCACTTCTGAACGTGCTGCAGGCACAATTCCACTGGACCACAGATCGCTCATTCAACTCCCAAGAACATTTCAGTTCGAAACTGATAACGCGTAACTTTATGATGTATGGCTGCTTTTAGACACTTCGGTATCTATCTTCGTTCTGCCACGCCACGCAACGTCGAGCCGTGGCTATTCCGTATGTACGCGTCTGACCGCTTATCTCTACTCTTCACAGTTACGCGATCGCCATTAGTTTTCTGAGTTTGGCGTTCCGAGTGCAAAGAAGCCATTGTTCAGTTGAAGCGAGTCATATTTCAGGCATTTTCAGCTTTGGAACAAAGCGTACAGCTCGCAAGAAATCTGTACTACCAAGCACTAATGTTGCTGTCTGACCATGAACTGCAAACTGCAGTAGATGTTCCAGGGTCTGCACTTCCAGCATCGGACATTTGCTCACCGTGAAGTTTCGTATCGGCAGTTTTTGGCCGAGACTTGATAAAACACAGTTCATCGTCGACAAAGTATTACTGTCGTTGAGCAATATATTTTTTAGTTTTAACATATATAATGAATATGTGGGCCAACATTACATAGTCGTTGGAAAAATTTGTTCCACGAACTACGATACCATTCTACACGAACAACAGTGAGTGAGTAGAGGCTTAACGGCCCACTCGACAAACTATAGGTCATTAACGGTACGATTTTTACACGCCAGATGACACAACCAACAGCGTCAAAGCACTGAAGGAAGCCAGTTGGCCACTGAAATAATTTTCAATCTCACCAAAACCACTCCATCGTGTTACAATATGACCAAGGCAACCGCCTCTAGACTAATCACAGCGTAAGGGTCTCACTGTGACAAAAACCCAATCTGCTGGACCTGTTAGCTGCCAAGAACATGGTGCAACAACAGAGTGTTGCACAATACTATAGTAT
>Ga0126335_1000810_pt1 | contig 16086 bp, 9 predicted proteins | sample OlaspJWI45metaG_FD_108409 | JGI IMG/M metagenome (GOLD analysis project Ga0126335, IMG submission 108409) | Marine gutless worms symbiont microbial communities from Oahu, Hawaii - Olavius sp. 1 OAHU.JWI-45 metaG | ecosystem: Host-associated > Annelida > Digestive system > Unclassified | place... | reverse complement strand
GGATGTTTGTGATATCTATTTCCGGTATAAGACAACATCCTACAATACAAAACTTCGTACTGTTGAACTGCTCGACCTCGAAAACATGGGTATAGCCGTTGGAATTTTGTTACTATGCGCCGTGGAACTCGAGATATGATGTGATCCACAAATGACAACAAACGGCTTGAATACTTCCGGTTTTTGCACCGCCATATGCGATTTCTGGTAGGTGGTGTACCACCGCCAAGCATAGCACTTGTAGCTCATCCTTATTTAGGAAAAGTAACGAAAGCGCATTGCTTGATCTTTGGCGGTTCCAGAGTTATGATGACGAAAGTGGGTTGGGGGTATTTTAAGCCTCCATTAGCAATACGAGCGTCAAGGCAAACGACAAGCGCGTTAGAATGACAAATGACGACTATGACGATGACGACGGAACGGGGATATCTGATTACAGTGGGAAGAGCTTCTTTAACACACGATCACTTCTTCTAATAGAACAGAAGATTTTTACCCAGAGTGTCATAAACACTAGTTCGCGTAGACGACAACTTCAAAAACTGTTAAGACGAATAGCCTACGCCGTAACAAGCAATAGCCTATATGAGATCGGTTGACAATGACTAATAGAATCTATCACTTACGTCGTACCTCCAGCCGCACGTCTTGTTTACACCCTGACATGCGATCACATCGACGACTGTTTCTAACGAACTGCGATCATCCTGTCTACCTCTCGCGCGTCACGCTGCTATATAGTGAATCCCTGTAGACGCCTGCATGGCCTCAGCGCACTCACTATCTGCTCGCTAGACGGACAGGTACCGACCAACCATCAGCAACGGAAAGACGTCGACGTATAGTTAGGTCTCTGACACACGCGCAGCAGAATCGCTGGCGTTCAATAGCAACTCTTCCGAATACCGCACGGTTGCGCATCACATGCGGACTATTGCGATCGATGATCCTGTAGCGTGGGCGTCTGGAACTGTCAGTCTATCTGTCACGCGGGCGACTATTCTCACTCGTTCGCCAGATGGCGCCACTTCGATAAGGCCATTACTACATTATTGCACTGTCTTTACGCTCTCTTAGACCGAGTTTTCCACTCAAAGAGGAAGGAAACTTGTAACGTTTGGCCATAATCATTCGCCTGATGGCGCCACAAAAACTTTTTACTCTAAGGCGGGAGACATGTAGAGCCTGAAGTCTATCTTGTCTCCATTGTAGCGTTCTCTCTGCTGCTTCCACCGACAGATCTCATGGAAGTTTGGCCACTTGGTGCAAGTTTAGACGTCTTTGTCCTAAGACGGCATTATTAATTGACTTTTGAGCGCACTACAGTATATGACTGTAGTATTGTCGTATTTAAGAGTTACTAATACTTTTGTCGCGGTTTATCTGTTCGACATTTACTTGTGGATTGCGATGCCGAGTATAGTCACACATAGACGCATTATAGCTCAGACTGTCTTTTCGCTATGAACTCGCTTGTGAAAGTAACAAAACACTGCACCTTGTGACATAGCAAAATGATCTCTGCTGTTTTATAGGCGTGATCTTTACACTCTCTTAAACTGAGTTTTCACAGTTATGACTAGCAGCTAAAGTAATACGGCAAAGGCCGCCTCGCTGCGGAACCCCATGTAATACAAGGTTTCTTAGGTCTCTTCCCTTGGAGTCTCCAATCTCCACCCATACAGGATGTCGATCCGTTCAGTCGTTTTTGCACAGCCCGCCGAGTGACAGACTGACAGACACCGGAATCATGAATCGCAGTAGTCCACATGTCATGTATTCGGTACGGGATAATAATAGATCACTAAAGCCGTGCTGCGGCAGAGAAAAGTCGCTCGTCTATCACGGGTGTGTGGATGCGTGTGTGCGTACGGTGCTTAGACAAATTGGCCGTGCGACGGGCGTGCATCCGGCTTGCATTTGTCTGGTCGAGACGAGACGGCCAGCTGCATTGCTGCAATGGGATTTACTAATGACCTCAGTGCTCGGCCACGACTACGGCGCCACTTTTCTAGGTTATGCTGTCTGTCTGCTGACCTTCGTATATACGTAGATTTCAGCCGTTAAGAAAAGAAAATGAATCTAAAACTGTCAGCTAGATTATAAGACTTTGCAAGACTAATCGACATTTTGGTAAACTGCCGATGTGTTGAACTGACCTTAAAAATTTGCCATTTTAATCTGCATAATAGTTGCGTTTTGTCTGCTTGTACAATAAACGAATACAAGACAAACAAAACACAAACATGCAAATGACAGAATATCGAACCACGCTTAAGAGATGCTAAAATATAAGTGTAATGTGCCAGTGATTAAAAACAATTTAAAAAGATTATTAGACTGCATCGATAATCCCGTGCGTCTGTCAGTTTGTAACTGCCAGTCTGTCCATCACTCGGTTTCACTGTGCAAACACGGCTGATCCTGCTCAGAATGGAGACTCTTACAGACCCAAGGCAAGTTGCATTAGATTATTGTATTTCCTCCACTGAGTCGATGCAGCCCTTGTCAAATTATTTGGGCCACTATAGTTATTTATTACCAGCTACAAGTCCTGCTACGTTGTATCAAATTAATGTGTCAGTAAAATTAAAATGTTTCAGTAAGTCATAGGTGTCTGGAAAGACGCGGCTGACATAAGCTGCAATGCCTGTATTGTGTGTGTATAAACGATCAACAGTGGTCGGACAGTCTGCGGTCGAGCAGGGTCGAATACGATGAACTTGCGGTAGGTGGCGTCGCGAGGCAGCGATCGTGCCAGATATGACCCCGAATGGTCTAGGGCAAAATCATAAAACGGTCATTTAAACGCCGCCACGCCAAGCCAACTCGCCGGCCGCTGGCACGCCTGCCTCGACTGGTGTTGTGCAGCTCCCCTCTATGGGCGTCATTGCTTGTTGCAACCTGTCCGACTGTCTGTCCGTCTGTCTGTTACAGGCCTGCCCAATCCTAACCTCCAAACCTCATGTGTGAGTCACACATGAAGCTTGGAGGTTAAGATCGGGCAGGCCTCTAAGTGTGAGGTTGGTTGAATCAAAAGATGTGAATCCAAGATTGAACCAACACTGAATGTTCGGGTAATGTCCGATTCACAGCGCTACATAATGCGGGCTATTGCGAGTGATGATCCCATAACGTGGTGTGTCTCTCCGTCTGTCACGCGTCTACGCTGAGCAAAAACGGCTGAACGGATTGGGGCGGAGATTCTTCGGGGCCGAATGGCACACTGTATTAGATGGGGGTCCCGATCAGCCTACGGTAAGTGGGGAGCGCACTGCAGCAGCGACAAGATCGTCCTAAAATCGATTAAGCACAAGACGCGACACGACATGACTTGTCGCAGATTTGTCGCAGATGTCGGCAACAAGTCGACAACAAGTCTATAGAAAGGTTGTACATTGTACCTTCTCCACGGAGATGTTACGCGAAGTCGTTTAAAAAGCTATAACACAGTACCATCTCAGTCTCACGCACATTTTAAGCTTATGTGATCAAGGTCAAAGTCGCGGCCGCAAAAAACGAAAGCGCTCAGGTGCAGAAGGTTGTGCTGTCTTCGGACAAAGCTTAATTTACTATTGACATCTTTTCTACCGACTACACCTTTTCTTTTGACGCACCTCGATCTAATCTAGGCCTGCAATAACATTATTCCACAACGCCTATTTACGTTGAGGCGCTTCTTCTTTTATTAGTCTATCTTAGTGACCGCGACGCGTGCACGGCGGGCCGCCGTGCGACGTTACGTTGCGTGTAAAGGACAGATTTTATTGGCATAATTGTATGAACCACTTGGCTACTGTGACCATGTACGGCCAATAACAAAGATCACGAGTACGACTAGGTACTTTACTGGCAATCAACGGTGCACGATGGCTTGGTCAGCTCCGTCACGACATCTCGTCACGGTGCACAGTTTCTCATATTTCTCATGAGCATATATCGGTTTACATTAGTAGCCGATTTTGCTTGTCTCCCGTTTCGGACAGAAAGCGGGTCTTGGAAATATGTAGCCATGTCCAAAACTTTTAAAGATGTTTAAAAAGTATTATTTGGTGAAAGTTTTATTAATTTTAACTTTTTCTTTTATTTCTAACCGGTTCGATGTAATTCGCCAGATAGCGCCACTCTTCGACGCGTGAAGCTCTGCGTCAATCTTGTTTATTAGGTCGCAACCGTCGCATCGAATATATAAGATGCGGACTACTGCGGTCGATGATCCCGGCGTCTGTCAGTCTGTCCGTCTGTCACGCCTGAGCCCTGCAAAAATGGCTGAACGGATCGAGGTCCCGTTTGGGATGAAGACAGTGAGGGCCCGAGAAACCACTGGCAGCGATTTCTTCTGAATGGTGGGGGATGGGGGTCTGGAGGCGGAGCCCCCAGCTGGGTCCAGACCAGGGGCAGAGTGGTCAGGGGGGCGAAATGTTGGGGGGACGTGTCCCCCCGTCCCCCCTATAATCGCCGCCCCTGCAAGAAACACTGTATTAGGTGGGGTCCCGATCCTCCACGGCGATGGGAGAGAATTCGATGCAGCCATCGCCAAATTACTTTGGCCACTTCTTTAGCATCAAAACCTCTCGACTACTACAGCGCGCGGTCAGCGCGACAATATCACGAAGCAGTGTAAACTCGTTAGCCAGGTGGCAGCTGCGTGAACTGAAAAAGTCTCTTAATCGCAAACGAACATCATCCGCTGTGAAGCAAATAGAACATTAATTATAGGAATACTAACAAGAAGTCACACATGCGTTATCAAATAACGCCATTGCAGTGTACACTTCACATTCAAGTCAGGAAGGATGTCTTCGCAGCCTAGCATGGCCTCCGATAACGTCCGCGTCTATTCCAAGGCTGTTCTTACTGCCGAAAGACTTTGCCAAAACTATGAACTTGAAGGTCTGTTGCACAGCTGCATCGTCGCCGTGGTCAGGACATAAAAGAAAAAAACTGTTGACGAATTATTGGTAATCGTAGGTTGTTAGGAAAAAGCAAACCAGTAGCTCGGCTGAAATGGCGCGCTGCTACACTTATTTTAACTTGATTAATTGTTACGTATTTCCTATACGCCGGTGAGAAGGGAAAGAGATATAGGCCTATCGGAGGAACAACTAACGTGACACGTTTGTACGCCGCTTGGAATGCATGAAGAGTTGCGAAACATTGATATGGATTTGTTTCAATGTCTATAAACAGACGGAGACGCCGAGTGACGGACGAGGCTGGTCGTGCATTCAGAAAAAAATGCAAAGAAAGACAAGGTGGGCGTTGGATGCTGTTTTTAATTAACGTGCGTCATTTGGTTGGCTCAATGTGATCACGTGTTCGTCGTTTTGTACCGAGCAAGGTGCGTTATAATGTGTCTACACACGGCTGACCGACCGGCGAGCCAACTCTCTGGTCTGCATTGGTGCACGTATACGGGCAATTGCGAGTCCAGGGGTGCAACTCGCGGAAGGGGGGACGGGGAACATGAAACACACTTTTGGAGAGGGGGCGTATAATGATGTGTCCCAAACTTTGGACCAACTGTGGGTAGATGTTTCGTAAATAAACAGCAAAATTAATGTCATCGGATGCATTTTTGAGCAGGAAAAATGCCCAGAATGAGTTTTGTCCGAGGGCCTAATCGACAAGAACTGAGCTGATGCCACTGTTACACTCGAGTCGCCAGATTGCTATCTCCGAAGATGCGTTCTTTCTCCTTACATCGACGCAGACCAATCACACTCGCGAAACCGTCTCCTCTCTCTGGCTTCCTCCTTCAGTCTCGTCGTCATTCTAACCTGACTCTTACAGTTCAAATGCAAGGACCGCTGTTCATCATCATATTCTTTAATAACAACAACTGCGATGTCAACCACGCAACAGTCCTGGGGAGATTGTTTGCTCATCGCTGTGGTGCCTATAGGCCAGCTCAGCCTTCCATCCCTTTGGGGTGAACGCAAAGGCATGTATGGTTTATTTCGTTCGTGGATTAAACGCGTGGGTGGCAGGTAAAACTGTGTAATCGGTTGACAACGCGTGCAATACCCAAGCGCTTCGGCAATGAGTTCCCTCATTAACAGGCGCTATATCGTTTCCATTGTCGTCTACCTTCCCTATTCACATTTTGATGCCAAATGAGTTGTCACACACAATTGTTAACATGTATATCTAGACAGAAGTTTATTTTTAATAACGTCTAGTGGTTAAATGGAAAAAAGTTTTAAAAAGCTGCACAGAGTAAAACTACAATTAATCACAATGTTCGTACACAGCCCCCCCCCCAATGACGGTCATTCGCATTCAGCATAGGCTGGTACTGGTAGTACGTTTTAGCTGCACTCACCAGGTTGCGCCACGACGTGCGAGACCAGCGATTTAGCCAGCACTTATAGCTGTAAAATGTAAACAAAGTGCTGACGGACGTACAGCGGACGGACGGACTGACACACGTCTTAATACCCTGCAATGGGGCTGCATTGCTGTCGTACTAACGTACAGTACAACCGGTTTAAAGCTTGCAGCGGACTCGAACAGAGCACGAAGCAGATGATCACAAGTTCGCAACAGACTCAACTTCCCGATTCTTTTCGTAAGCCTCTTGACACTCAACCTTCTCCTCATTCACCTCATTCCACTCATCTAAGTTCATCTTCTACGTCATCACATTCATGGGGTCTGTCACTCTCCTCATTCATCTCATTCCACTCATCTGAGTTCATCTTCTACGTCATCACATTCATGGAGTCTGTCACTCTTTCACTCTTTCACTCTAGCTTGAAAACTTATCTCTTTCACAAATCTTTTCCACCATAGTCTTTTCTACCTTCTCCTCTGGACTGACTTTACGAATTTTGGCCTATGATTCAGCGGTTGGATTTGATCACGTGTGACAGACTGAGCTGACTTATAGTCAACTTTTGACTACATGCTAAATTCTGCATATCTTATCTTATTCTCACCGGCACCCAAAGTTATAGGCTACTCGGGCCGATAGCTTCAAAGTTTTGTGCAGATTTTATGGCTGGCGCAATGCTAAACGGACCTTATCCTCAGTCTTTCTGTCCCGATCTCTGCACGCAAATATTCGTCCGTATCGCATGGCATGAGATCACTTATTGACTAGTCACTTATTAACTGCTTTATACACGGGTGTCACACCAGCATGCATGCGCTATAGCCTAATCTCTCTCCATCAGCGTCCAGGAGTTAGTTATTAACCCTAACCATATGACAGGCGTATTATGAGACTTAGCGAGAGGCCAGCTCAGTCGCCTACCGGGTTGGACTGTCTTGTACATCTCGACGGTAGCGAGGAAGATCCGCCGTGCTGTACATCACGTCATTTTTTATCGCAAAAGAAAGCTGACAGGGCAGGTGGACACGGACGGGTGCGGGGTGCAGCCGGGACCCGGGAGGTAATCTATGACGGCACGTCAGCGACACAGGCAGCACTGTAAGATGAACGGTCAGGATTAGCCGTGCCGTGTGCCGTCATTGCAGTATGTATATGCAGTCGAGACAGGCAGACTGACACTATTCATCCCGAGTTGTGGTCAGCCGCTGCACCCGTCACCGCGCCACTGTCCCCCTGACAAACGCCCCCGGGACATACATACTAAGCCAACTCAGCCTTCCGTCCCTCCTGGGTCGTTAAATGAAGACTAGCTTCGGGTGGGGAGGCAAAGGCAGGTGCGGGTGGTTCATTCTGAACGTGGATAAACGCATGGGTGTGCAGGTCAAACTGAGATCCCTCAACAACGCGTGTTTTACCTTAGCGCTTCTGAGTTGAGGTTCAATAAAAGGCGCTGGATCTAGTCTACGTTTACATTTACCTTTGCTACAACTGACAAAATTATAGGCCTAATATGTTGGGATTAGGGTTAGAATTACGCAATAGCTTAATAGTTATTGACTTGATAGCGTTTTCACGTAAACTTAAGCTGCGATCCGCGTCGCGTTGCGTCGCGGTCATTACAATGGTAACCGTCTCGGGAAGCAAGAAAATGCAAGTGATGGAAAATGAAGGTAAAGGTTTCGGAAATTGCAAATTACAGACAATTTGACACAGAATTGTGAAACATTTATTCATTAAAAATCAAGATATGATTCACGCACACATTTCGCATAATGACATAACGTCAACCATAAAATTACAGTTAAACGGCAAGTAATAAGAAAGTAAAATCATTTTGAATTCGTCAAAAAGTTAGTGCAAAAACATATGAAGTTAAAAAGTTAATTCACATAAAGCTACGCCTAAACACATGATAACAGAAATAAATAAGTAAATAACTCTAACAATTTTGCTCTGTTTCCGTTATTTGAGTTCACAGGCAGCTGTGATGTATATTACACTGTTATCTTCTTTATATTATTTTTCATATCAAGCCTTAATCGCACATCAAATATGCAAATGAGTACTTGCATTTTCAGCGCCCCTATCGTCTCCACCTGTGCGAGCAAGTGTTAGCTAGGCAATGAGTATGAGCGAGTACTAGCGAGTGCTATTGCTCGCCACACAACGCAACGCGCAGCGTATTTGGAAACGACGCCCGAGTCGTGAAAGGAGCGGATGTTCGCAGCGGCGGCGGCGGCGGCGGCGGCGTTTTGTCCTGTAAGAAAATGTAAAGGTGGAGATGCGCACACTTGATATAGTGCCTCTTCGTGAGAACCTCATACTAGAAGCACTGAAATATAGCACGCGTTGTCAAGAAATTTCAGTTTTACGTGCAGCCAAAACTGTGAAATCCTTTGACAACGCGTGACTCATGCGTTTATCCAGCTGAAGCTGGTCCTCATTTTACCGACCCCGGAGAGATGGAAGGCAGAGTCGACCTAGGAGGAAATATCCGGGGGCGATAGTCCATCGTCTCCGTGCATTCACTACAGTCCACCGCCTCGCAATACTTCGCGGTCCAGCGTCGATGCGGTTCTGCGGCCTGTGCAACGTTTTTTTGCGTTGGTCAGTCGTCGTTGACTGACCGTGCAGCAAGCTCAATTTATTACGTCGTCGCTCGGTTTGCTGGCCGGTTCGTCAGCAGACGAAGCGTAAAATGGCGACGACGACCGCCCGCAAGCTCGGTTATGCACGACGCGCATCTGTCATCACGCCGCCGCCGCCGCCGCCGTGGAAAAACGAGTTGTGCACAGAACTAAGACAGGCGACGACGCAGCGGGATACACGAATATTACACTGCATCAGACAGCTTTCATCCACAGGATTTTGTTAGTCAGTCGTTGTCGCCGTTTCGTCCTGTACTATGACTATTACTGATGATAGAAGCTTTAGCCTAAAAGCAATTGAGTTGAGTCATTCTCCGTGTACACGAAGCACATTTTGGGCAACTTTATTCATCAACGAGTGATAGAGAGAAAAGAAAAAAAAACAATATACAATAAACACCAAAATACACTTTCTAAATGTCTATAATGTTCTATCATTATTCTCAACGATTTTAAACACTGTCTCAGAGATCCAGAATAGGCAATGGGTCTCGGGCGGGTTTTCGGTCCATGTAAGTGAGTCACTTATATGGACCGACAACATGTTACTTTACTTGTTACTAAAAGTATTTTTTCCTGTAATTTTGTTACACGTAATTCGTTACTAGCCAACATAGTAAGTGACCATACATACTTGAGTATGATGTACGATACTCTACTATTGTTCGGTGGTTTCGCATTGAGACGACGTAGATTCATCCGATTTAGCCGAGTTTATGCGCTGGAGAGATTATTATGCAACATACCAACTGTCTTGTCTGTGTTTACACGGTTACTTTACATGGCTCTGTAAGACTCGAGAGTCGAGACCTGGCCTACGTAGCTTTTACGTTGACAAACGAGATCGTTCTCGTCGCGGAGTTAATTAAGGCGTTTTAGCGACGCAGCGCGGCCTGGTTATGTCATCATAACAAGTTTGCTGTTGCGATGCGGGTGTCTTTCTGGTGCTAATATAATGAACACGGTGTCGGTGTTAGTATGAGGGTCATATGAGGCTTTGTATCAGCCGCCCGCCCTACCACCTGCCTCCTCCTCTTAGTCCTTTCCGAGCGATGCGGCGCGTTTTTCTCCGCTAAAAGCCTCTTTGAAATATCGGCGGCAAGCGGATCCGAAAGTTCATAGCGATAAACAATGTTGGGAGGAAAAGGAGGAGAGGGAGGTCCCAGGAGGAGAGCAAGCACGGTCGCTACGACAAACATGATAAAGATGATGATGACGACGATGCGTCCTGTCGCTCGCTCGCTCGCTGATACGCCTCTGTCAGTCTGTGTGACCGGTGATTGTATGTGATATAACTACACGGTGCGCCGGTAAAATAGCACCGAGACTAATCAACTGCAATTTCCGAGAAATGACTTCATATTTTCCACCCACGTAGCACCGTGGTACTGTTTCTACTGGCATACGATAACTTTCATAATTCTTGACCAAGAAATGTCAGTTTTGGCATACAGCTCGGAAACCTTCAGTTCGTACATAAAGGTCATCGGGTCAAGGTCGAAGTCACAGGAGCAAAGACAGCACGCACGCGGGTGGTTCGCCTTTGATTTAAACGCAATCTTGTTTATTAAAATGGCTTGCGTTAACGCAAGTTTGCAACATCCGTAGTCAGACGTAATAAGGTAAAATTTTTAACTAAGTTACTTCATTCTGGTAATATTGTGTGTTCATTGTTTGCTGACAGTATAAATAGAGAACTTGCTAACTTAGCCGCTAACCCAACGTAGTCATTGTGTGCTCTGATTTGGAATACTGAACGTTTGTATTATTTAGTTAAGCTTAGATAAGATGTTTATTTTATTTGCTACCAGTACTGGTGAATAAAGATGATTATAATATTTTTATCGTTAAAGCTTCCAGCATCTGGAAACAATGATCATTAGTATAACAGTATTGCGGTTTGCAGGAAAATATTCGCGCAAAACTTGGAAAGAGACACGACGCGGAGAACATAAGAAATCGCTCGAAAAATATTAAAAATACATGATATCATAGTGGATACAAAATCACTTAATGTAAAGTTTGGAAACTTGATCGTTATGCAGTTAAAAAGCTATCGTCCAATTATTGAAAACTATGAGTGTTACCACTTTACCAAGCTTACTTCATGGCACAGAAAAATATGCCTGATTTGACAATTAATAAATCAATAATTTTAGGTCTTTGAAATTTGTAATAAATGATGCCTTTAAGAAAAATGTTTTAACAGTCTCATGGTATTGCTAATGTATGAATGTGTGCTTACTTTTAATTGTTCCATGTCTAATAACGTGCATAAAAATTTATGTAAGTTTTTAATTAAAGAAAAGTATTCGGAAAATATGATGTGCCAATTGTTTTTTAAAAACATGAATAACAGTTGTCGGTTTTACAGTGTTCCCATAGGCATGTTTAGTTATTTTGTTTGTTTTATTTTCTACCAATATTGGTGAAATAAAAATGGCGATTTTTATGACGATGATTATAATGTATTAAAATGCATTCTTTAAAGGTTTCAGTATGAACTGTTATATGGATGTGAAAGTTGCTGGACTATGACACTGAAAATAAGACATGAACATTATGTTCAGCTATACTGCCTGAAAGTACCGGTAATAGTATTTATAGAAATTGAGTTTCCTTCATATTTTTAAATATCCCAAATATCCAAAATTAAGTCTGCCATATATAAGATTGCTTTACTAAGCTCAGATTTCATATACATATACGACGTATTACTAGAAGCGCCAAGTTCATTCATGACATCGTCGAAATTTTAATAGCCTACTCTACCGCCTGCGTGGCTACGACTGTGAAGCAAAAAAGTCTGTTGTGATAGCGCTGTTAGCGCAGTAAGTCGCCATGAAGTCTGCAGACGCCGGTCTGTCGGTCGGCAAGTGTGGAACTTGCTTGCGGTAGTTTGCGAGTGTGCGTTTGATCATAGCAGCTTGTTGCAAGTCGAGCAGCGCGATAATTGACGTTAGCGGAGATAGCCCGACCGCGTCGCGTTGCATCCCTTTCCTATTTACGTGCCGCATCACCTGCCACCATTACCAAGTGCATCGCAATTCACGACTTATCACATGGTACGCTTCGCCAGCAGCAGCAGCCGCCTGCAGATACGTAATTGCTGCACCCACCGAGCGACTGCTAGATTGGCTACTGCACATGCAGGATGTACACGTTGGCTACATTACATTACATAATGCTACACCGTCCGTGACCTGTTTGCCTCTAAATCATCGCACTTTCAGGGTGTCGATTTTCTCGTAAAAATCTGCATCTGTTTTTAATTTTTCGTTTCCGCCGATGCCGTAGAATATTTCCTGTTGCGACGCAATCTTTTCTATTCCCTGTAGGCTAATGCATTGGCAGCGAAATCTCTGGTTGTTATTCGAGTCATTTCAGTCATCACTGGGAACTAAGATGTTTTCCTGTCCTGTGTTACTGTTACCGTGAAATGGTGAAAAAATCTGTCATGAGTTTGAGAGTTACGTAACTAATTACACCTGTTGGCAGATGGTGCAAAAGAGTCGCTGTAGCAATTAACCTTCTGAATTTTGTAGTAGAAAATTTACAAACTTTGGTGCCCATCCCCCTACATGACGCATATCATCTCACGGTTGCTTGACCTGATCAGAAATTTTTGCTGTACATTGTACATTTACTGTATTGAAAAAAAATTGGACGTTTGGGAAAGATACACCCCGACAGAGCCTGCAGCTTTTCTCGCACTCAAGTCCTGGTGAAACACTGCACGCAGTTAAATTTGTCAATAGGCCCAGTGCACTACTGCACGTTACCGAGGTTCCGGCCCCCATCGCGAAAATCTACAGAAGAAGAAGATTTCGCATAGACAAGAAGTCCTTTGCGTGGAGCTCATCCTATTGTCACTTTGAGCCGGCGAGGACAAAGTCCAGCTTGGCTAATATACAGAATTTACAACTGACCATATATCTATAATTTAACCCTCTGTGGCGAACTGCTACAGATCACTCGTTTTTGCACTATTCACTCAGTACAATATCAACGTAAACTATTAATGCGGAACGACAGCAGTCGCCGACACATCACAGGGTGTTGGCGCAGTAGCAGCGCTTCAGTGTCCCTGCACAGCCATGAATCAAACGCATCCTGCTATGCAGTCCAGTCCGATGAGCCTTTTGTTGGACCAGGCGGGGCCGATGCTGCTGCGCTGATTTTTTATGCACTCAAGGACCGGACGGCGCAGTGGGCTGAGTAGAGCAAACGTTCGATGTCGTGGAGCGATGAGCAACGGGCGCGCGCGACCCTGTTGTATTATTAGCGAGTGTATATCGGCCTAGAGGGGCAAGCCACCCAGACGCCGGCCAGCTAGCTGACGGGACTCACCCGGCGTCGGGTCAATGGCATGACCCCGACCAGTGTTCGCAGCGGCGACCACCGACGTCGTTTAAATTCAATGTCAGCATTATTTGTGTCCGTCGTGCGCTGTCCATGGACACTCCCCTACCCCGACATTTACCCTCGCACGCCTATCCCTGACCCAAACCATAACCCTACGTACGGGTCAGACATTCTGGGTACGATTGTCCGGGGAGCTTTTTATTCAGCGATCACGACATGTCAGCAAGTAACGTAAGGCCCAAATTGCATCACAACGACTTCCCATTACATCTCCATGTTAACTTGCGGATTGCGTGCTACGCTGCACTTGTTGCAACTGTCGCAGACGTCGACGACAAGAGTCCGCCATGCCAGGGTCCCCATTGTAAAGTGTCCTCGAAGTAGTTTTTTTTTATCTACGACACTTTAATATTCACTATTTTACATTATATTACATTAATTCTAAGATTGGCACTAACACTGCAACCCTACAACTCATTCCAACCGTAACCCTAAACCCTAATTCTACAAGCCTGTCTGACCCTATCCCTAACCCGGGATGGCGGACCCCGGAATAGCGGGCCGTTACCGCAACAAGTCGTACCGTGTCGCGTCTAATGTAAATTGGTTTTAATCGAACAGTTGTAAGAGTGACGCCGCGAAGCGAACATCGCTGAAAACAAGCCCCTGTATATTGATTAATGATCCGTGCAACACTATAGCCGCAGATGTGTTGCATCGCTTGACGTAAAAAATCGCTTTGGCGCACATTCTTAACAATTATGCACACAACAGGTGCCACTGCATTCCAACGGAGTGAAAAACTGCGTGCAACAGCTTAGAAGCGCCGCTTTCTGGGTCTTCGGTTGCTGCTGCAAGTGCAAACTGGACCATTGTTTTGTCAACATTTTCTTTTTTTGTAAACAGAGCTCTGCAGCAACTGAACAAATATATTTGTCTTAGCGACACGTCTATATAATTATAATCGAAACAGAATTTTAAGTAATAATGTCTTTCTATATCGCTGTTATATCTTATGATATAATAATTAGGTGTTTGAACTACAAATCACCAGCTTTCTGAAGCTATGCTATATTAAAGAGATAGCCCAAAGCAATTTATGTCAAAGTCAAATCTGTTATGCTGTTGCTGGAATTTCAGTAAAAATTCAAATACCGTGACACTTAAAAACAGCTAAATGTTTAATTAACAAAGCTTATAGCACATACACCGTGTCCGAAAAAATGGAACCAATAGTATTTCAGGCATAACTTCGACAAACACAAATATAGTTATAAATTTTGCATGGAATATCGTTAGGTAATGCGAAACCAAACTAATACAATAGGCTAAATGTCTGCCGCACCTAAACAGTGTCACTACTTTACCTTGGAATTAAACGATCGTTATGTATTAAAACGCACAACTTCATAACCGACAACTGCAGGAAATCAGACCAGAATATCAGCCTGCAACTGTTCGAGTCGACTAGTCAACGAAGGCTTCAAAGGCTGCAGTTATCTCGAAAAACACAATGTCAAAATTAAAAGCAGTGCTCGAAATGACCACCGCTGACCATGACATAAGCTGAAAGATGACGACGCCAATGACACACAGCTGCAGCAATAACGGCGTGATCCACCTCGCCCATCCGGTTCTGATGCGATCTTTGAGGTGGTTGAGATGAATGATGCATGTTTTATATACCTTCTCTTGCAGTATGCTCCACACATTGTAGTCAACCGGATTTAAATATGGCAAATTTGGATGCCACAGTAGCGGCGAAATGAACTCTGGCGTTTCTCTTTCCAGGAACCCCACAGTGAAACGGCATTTTCATGACGTCAAAGTTACGTCATCATTACGAAGTGTTGTGCAAGTAATGATGGAACATTTTATAATTTTTTACTTACCTTAAATGTCAAGATGAATTTTGCTACAAATTATGAAAAGTTGTTGAATGAAAGTTATGCCTAAAATACCAGTGATTCCATTTTTTCTGGACACAGTGTATATAGACTACCGCTTAACCAGAGATCGTTGCATGTTCATTCTTTGCCAACCGAAACTTTCGGCAATCTTCACCAAACTAATGTTCCGGGAAGTAAACGTAGGTGTCAGGATCTGGTCCTGTGATTTGGTGCGTGCTGAGTTGATCCTGAGATTTAGACAGTTGGTGTTCACATGTTGGGTCACGTGGGTATACTGCCACGCAGCAGGCCGGTTCAGGTGCGCGCGAGTTTTTTTGGTATAAAGTGAACGTACTTCTCAGTACAGATATAGAGAGATTCTGAGATAGCTGAGGGTTGTTTGGGTATCAGACCGTGCTGGTCGTTTTACTACGGACGTGCAGTTTTGTCCGTGTATGTATTGCGAGTTTAATCTGATGTGACTGAATTTCGTGTAGCGTTGTTAGTTGCGGTGAAGTAACTAACTGAATAGCGCTGTGAAGGCCGTTATTGTTGGCCGTTGTCTGTGAGTTAAGACATTGACATTGTCGCTTAACTTGTTGAGTTAAGAGCTTGGGTACATATCTCTTTGCTACAGAGTGTTTATATTGTAAAGGCTCTGACTGTGAGTCTGCAATGTTAATTGGCTTCTTAGAGCCGTAGCTCTGGGCTATAAGAGTTTAGTTTATAGTTTGGCTTCTTGTATTTGTGGAGTTCTGAGTGGGCCCGTTGGCCATTATTGTTGTAATTCAGCTGTCAGTCTAAAGCTGAAATTGGACACTGACTAGGAAACTGGACATTTGCAAGT
>Ga0126335_1000809_pt1 | contig 16087 bp, 10 predicted proteins | sample OlaspJWI45metaG_FD_108409 | JGI IMG/M metagenome (GOLD analysis project Ga0126335, IMG submission 108409) | Marine gutless worms symbiont microbial communities from Oahu, Hawaii - Olavius sp. 1 OAHU.JWI-45 metaG | ecosystem: Host-associated > Annelida > Digestive system > Unclassified | place... | reverse complement strand
TGTTTTACCATCTGGGTACCTCCTGTTTTTGGTTTTAGTTGGTCCTAAACCCAATTATTACAGGGGACCCAGATGGTTTTTCAATTATTTTTTTCTATCTCATGCAAGATCGAGGTAATAGATTATTCCTTGCGCCTTCTTCTGACTGCCGCCAGGCATATCACGCCGGTACTCACCAGAAACATGGTCGCCGGTTCGGGGACCGGCGCACCGGGGCTGGGAGTATCGTCCGGTGCTTTATAGCTGACCCATCCCTTAAAAACTTCGTATGTATTATTACTGATGGAAGTAAATCTTCCGTGAATATACCAAAGATCGGCATCAAACGAGGTCAGATCTGAAAAATTATTTAGCGCAAATGTACTTCTAAAACGATATTTATCGACTCCAACTTCTTCCAGCAAAAATTTATCAAAACTCTCACGAAACGTTAAGACTTCGGATTCACCGGTTTCGACATTGGTCTCGAGATAATATCCCGTTACGTTGGAGGTCGTCAAATCGCCCCTTTGCAAGGCTTTCAAATCAACGCTGATATTCCAGGTGCCCGTCAAATAAGGAGGTGTTGATTCAATGGCAGCGCTAAACCTGAATCTATTTTTGTTGAATTTGTAGGATGATATGCGAAAGGCAGGGCCATACCGCACCCTGCCCTTCATGGGGGAGATGGGAAAATCTATTTTTTAATTCTTCTGCGCACCGCAGTCATACACAGCATGCCGGCGCCCAGCAGCATCATGGTTGCCGGTTCGGGGACCGGGGCGGTGGAATCATTCAACAGCTCCGGATCAATCCCTGATATATATCCGGAAAAACCTGTAGTTTCCCCGGTGAGGGTTATTTCCATGTAAATCGACCATGGGTCGGATGTACCCGTGAGATTAAATGGATCAATAGTGCCGTGAAAAGTTATGCGACCGGGAGAATCCATATTATCATAGTTAAGAACTGGTTCGATCAGGACGCTCTTATATTCGACAGCTTCAATTACATTTTCGGTTTCATTCAATTGACTCCCGGCTAGTATTGGTGTCTTATCAAGTCCTTTATTTTTCAGACTGGTTTCCACCGACCAGAAAGTTGATAAACCATTGCTACTGTCTGGTAGCCTGGCTAAAAAATCAAAATTCACTTTATTTTTATTGTGAACTATATAATTAAAATCAACTAATTCTTGAAAATGAATAGTAGCGGCATGTGCTGTTATGGCCAGTGATGGAAGTAAAAAAATGACAAATAAGAAAACGGAGATTTTCAGTGGTTTCATTTTGCACCTCTCGCTCAATTCAGGATTAACGCAGACTTTGCAGCTCTCAATCAAAGACAAGGCGATTGAATGATCTAAAGCAATAATAATACCAGAATGAAATAGTGCTATGAAATATTATACCGCCGTTTTAATCCTATAATATCAAATTATTATATTGATTCTCCTTTTGTCGTATTTCGTGCGGTCCCGGTTGAGTGTGAACCAGAGGTTTCAGTTTTGGGTAATGCGTCTCTTATAAAAGGTAATTTCGGGGAAAAATTACTACCGTAATGTTTTATTTTCCTTTGCGCCTCTGCGTCTTTGCGTGAGACATTTTTTGCCATGTTAAGCTGTGAAGTAGAATGCTATTTTGTGGCAATCGAAACCACAACAGCCCGGCCATCATCGACTTCCCATTTGATTTCCATGCCGAACATGACGGTCCCGAAATGCTTCTTCGATCGATCGTCATAGTAAGCCGGACGTGGATCGTATTGGAGGAATTGGGTAATAGCAGTTTCCACCGGTTCTCCGGTCCTTTTTTCCAAATCCCTACAGGCCTGACGTGCTTGCGGTGTAAATTCAACCGTCAGTGTGGCAGCAGGCGGTTTGTTCGCAAAACCGGCTTCGGCTGAATCGATGCTGTCCGCATAGGGAATGTACGGTTTTACATCCAGTACCGGTGTCCCGTCGAGCAGGTCGATGCCTTTTAAATCCAGCAGAAGTTTCTGATCTTGCCGGCGGATCTGGAGAAGTTCGACGGCCGACATCCCGATCGGATTGGGCCGGAAACCGGACCGGGAGGCAAAGACACCGATACGCCGATTTCCGCCCAGCCTGGGCGGCCGCACGGTCGGTTTCCAGGATGCTTTCATATTCCGGTGGAACACGAAAACAACCCAGATGTGGGAAAATTCTTCCAGGCCCTTGACCGATTCCGGGCGATTGCAGGGCGGCAGAAGTTCGAGCACGGCGCCGGCTGCCGGCGCCAGTCCGGCCTGGCGCGGAATGCCGAATTTTTGATCATAGCAGGAATGAATAATGCCGATCGGCTCAAACGAGAAAGACATGTGCCCGTTGTCCAAATAAAGAAGTGTTTAAAGCCTGCCCTGGCGCTTTTGCGAAAACTGGAGAGTATATGTAAAGCTCATTCTCATAAGTCAGATTTTCCGAGTTCCGATCAGTAGCCAGTTCTGGGCCAGGGTGCGCTAAAGTGCACTAAAATGCTCAAAGTTAAGGAAACGCTGACGCGTTGTCTTTTTATTGAATTTGAAAAATTGAAATTTGATTTTAGTAATGTCATCAAGAATCAAGTATCCTGTATCGATTTATACTATGAGCTATGAGCTATCAGCTATCAGCCATGAGCTATCAGCTATGAGCTCGTCCATGCACAACCGACCGATGTCAACCGACATTTATCTTGCCACGGACAACGGACCACGGACAACCGACTACTCTGGCCTATCCGCCGGATAACTGCCCAGATTCTTCATCGATATGGTCATGGTCTGCATTTGCTCGAGCACCTGGATGACCTTTTCTTCTATTTGCGAGCCTTCGAAATCCAGGAAAAAACAGTAATTGCTGGGATCCGAACGCAGGGGCATCGAAGCGATCCGGGTCAGGTTGATGTTGGCCTCGGCAAACAGCCGCAGCACTGCAAACAGCTGACCGGCCTCGTGCCGGGTGGCGAAAATGATCGACGTTTTGTCACCGCCGTTATCATACGGTTCCCGGGCCAGCAGTAAAAAGCGCGTGGTGTTGGACGGACCGTCTTCAATGCTTTCCTTGAGAATCTCAAGATCATACAGTTCGGCGCACAGACCGCTGGCGATCGCGGCTGCAGCCTTGGGGTTTTCGCGGGCCAGCATTTTGGCCGCACCGGCCGTATCATAAAAAGGACGCGGTTCCAGGTGGTTGCGCATCAAAAAGCCGCGGCACTGGGCCAGGGCCTGGGGATGCGAGTAAACCACCCGGATTTCACGGTAATCGGTATCCTCAATAGCCAGCAGGCAGTGCGTAACCGGTATTTTGGCCTCACCGATGACTTTCAGACCGGTGGTGGTGAGCAGATCGTTAACCTGGGTGACAGCCCCTTCCAGAGAGTTTTCCACCGGTACCACTCCGAGGTCGAAGTGACCTTCTTCCAGACCACGAAACACATCGATAAACTCCATGCAGGGGATGTAGGCACCGGAAGGCACCAGACTGCGGGAAGCCACTTCGCCGTAGGCCCCGTGCTCACCCTGAAATGCCACCAGCTTGCGATCTTCCTCCTGGAGCCGTTTGCTTTCCTCGATAATTGTTTTCAACAGCTGGCGGGTAAACGATCTTTCCACAAGATCCAGGCTCAAGCGTTCGGCACGCGCCAGCAATGCTTCTTCACGCGCCGAATCGCTAACCGATTCTTTGAATTTTTTCGACCGCAGGGCCAGCCCCATGCGCTCTTGCAGCAAGACCAGCAGCTCGCGATCTATCTTGTCGATCTTGTTCCTTATTTCCATCAGTTTCATGGGTACACCTCTTTATGGGTTGAAATCCTGAGTATCCTGAAAAGAACCTGGTATTTTGCCGTGCCTATTCCGGCATCTGATCCATAAATGCCTGCAACGGTCGCAGGCGCCGCATAATTTTGGTGAACATCTCCGGGGTCAGGGCCTGATCGGCATCGCACAGGGCCGCATCCGGATTATAATGCACTTCGATGATTAAACCGTCAGCGCCTGCGGCCACCGATGCCATGCTCATCGGGCCGATCAGGCTAATGCGGCCGGTGCTGTGGGTCGGATCGATAATGATGGGCAAATGGGTCAATTCTTTTATGGCCGGCACCGCACTCAGATCCAGCGTATTGCGGGTATAGTTTTCAAATGTTCGGATGCCGCGTTCGCATAGTATCACGTCCGGATTGCCCTCGCTCAATATGTATTCGGCACAATTGAGCCATTCATCCAGAGTGGAAAACATGCCGCGTTTGAGCAGCACCGGCCGGCCGGAACGACCGACCTCCTTGAGCAGAGAAAAATTCTGCATGTTGCGGGTACCGATCTGCAAGATGTCAGCAAACTCGGCCACCCATGAGACATCCCGCGGATCGAGGACTTCGGTTACAATCGGCAGTCCGGTCTCTTTTCGGGCCTTTTCCAGGATTTTCAATCCGCGCAGACCCAGTCCTTGAAAAGAATACGGCGATGTGCGCGGTTTGAAAGCACCACCGCGCAACATGTCCGCACCGGCGGCTTTGACCGCCCTGGCAGTTTCGATGGTTTGCTCTTCACTTTCAACACTGCAAGGACCGCCGATGACCACAAAATCCCTACCGATTTTCACCCCGGACACATCAATGACGGTTCGCCGGGTTGTTTCCCGTGACGCCAGTTTCAGATTTTTCATGGTGCCTATCCTCTCCTAATAAAAAAGCCCTGAGCTTGATGAGCTCTCAGGGCTTAAAAACGAAAACCCCGAGTGACCGTTGCGGTCCACCCGGGGCTTTGAACGCTGTGGTTCAACCAACCGGATGGACGCTTCTAAAGCTAAAAAAGAAGCGCCCGAAGTAAAAAGATAATATTTCTGATTGAGTGATGCACATAATTTTATGATTCCACTGCATACCTTCAAATTTCAATATCCGCCAGCGGGCCGACTGTCAATCATTATTTTCGACTTGTACGGATTTTCGATCAAGGAAATCACCAATGGTTGGGGGCGCTGATGGATGCGGTTTTCTGCCGATGAATAAAATAACGCATTGTTGTGATCCGGAAATAAGAGCTCCAAACCGTGGCCATGCTGAGGCACCAGAAAGCCGCCGTAAATGATTCGCGAACAATGCAGGAACGGGGTCTATCCCCGCCCGACACTATGTTCGGGCGGGTTTGCGGGTGTGAATAAACCCCACCCCTACATTGAATGAACAATATTCAACGACGGTAACGGTGAACAGCAAAATGGCAACTTATTCCGAGATACAACACCAGAACAGACTGTATCAAAGAATAATAGATTGAAATTATTTGTAAAATGAGCGAAAATAGTCACACAATTTATATTTCCTCCAGAAAGGGATCCATGCGAGACAACGTACCTTATCGTACCATTCGGAGCCGATTGCTGTCGGTGATCCAAAAAATCATCACACCGGCCCGCCAGGAGTCTGCTGACAGCTTGCTGTACTGGCGCGAACGCATTTTGCGTGGTTTTTTGTTGACCGGGGTGGTGATCGGTACACCGTTAATGGGTCCTGTGGTGGTGCTTCAGATTCGGGAGGGATTGTGGATCTTATCGGTCATTTCGCTTCTCTCCCTGTTTTACGCGTTCTTTATCCTCTTTGTCCGTCGTCTTGACTACACCACCCGGGCGATGTCGGCCCTGTTGATCTGCTATGTTTTCGGACTGAGCATCATGATCCGTGTCGGTATTTTCAGCGGTGGACCGGCCTGGTTGTATGCCTTTGCCGTGTTGTCGGGACTTTTCCTGGGATACCGCTCAGCCGTTGCGGCCCTGATCATCAATTCGATCACCCTGTTCGCTCTGGGCTGGCTGCAGCAGAGCGGTCTTTGCTGCCAGGATCATTTCTATTTCGAATCCCAGGCAAAAGCCTTGATCGCCGGATTCAGCTTCATTCTAATGAATGCCGTTACGACCGTTTCGGCAACCATTCTGGTGCGTGGTCTGCAATCTATTGCCATTAAAGCGCAAACAACCAGTGATAAACTAAAAAGCGAACACGATCGCCTGATTTCCGCCCAAAAGCAGTTGAACCGTGAAGTTGAAGCCCACCGAAAAACCGGGGCGGTCCTGCAGAAAAGCGAAGAAAAATACCGGCTCTTAACCGAAAGTATTACTGATGTGATCTGGACGTCAGATCTGTTTCTGAATTATACCTACGTTAGCCCGGCGGCCGAAAAACTGCAGGGTTGGCGGGCGGAAGAATATCTGGGCATCAATGCCAAAGATATGATAACGCCCGAATCTTTCAGGATCGCATCGAATATATTGAACGAACAATTAACAATCGGTGAACAGACGAACGATTTCAATCGTTCTGTCATTCTTGAGATAGAGCTTTTCCGCAAAGATGGTTCAACTGTCTGGACCGAAGTAACCGCGTCTTTCATGCTCGATGAAAGCAGCCGACCGGTTGGGCTTCTCGGGGTCACGCGCGATATTACCGAAAGAAGAAAATCTGAAAAAGAAAAAACCGAACTGCAACAAAAACTCGAACGGTTGAAAAAAATGGAGGCCCTGGGTCTTTTGGCGGGCGGGGTAGCCCACGATTTAAACAATGTTCTGTCAGGCATCATAAGCTACCCCGAACTGTTGCTGATGGACCTGCCCGCAGACAGTCCGTTGATCCATCCCATCCAGACCATCAAGGCTTCAGGTGAAAAGGCGGCCGCTATAGTTCAGGACCTTTTGACGCTGGCCAGAAGAGGCGTTACCACCACCGAAGTGCTTGGCTTGAACAGCATCGTGATGGAGTATTTGACCTCCCCGGAGCACGAAAAACTGCTCAGTTACCATCTCGGTGTTTCGGTCGAAACCCGGTTGGAAGAAAAATTGCCCCATATTCTCGGATCTTCGATCCATCTAAAAAAAACCGTCATGAACCTGGTTTCCAATGCCGCCGAAGCACAGCCCGGCGGCGGCCGGATCATTATCTCGACATTCAGCCGCTATATAGACAAGCCAATGAAGGGATTCGAAAAAGTCAATGAGGGCGAGTATGTCATCTTGAGTGTCGAAGATTTTGGTGAAGGCATAGCGGCCGAGGACCTGCAGCGCATCTTCGAGCCGTTTTACACGAAGAAAATCATGGGCCGCAGCGGCACGGGTCTTGGAATGGCAGTTGTCTGGGGTACTGTCCAGGACCACAAAGGCTATATCGATGTTACCAGTACCGAAGGGCATGGAACCCGGTTCGAACTCTATTTCCCCATGACCCGCAGGCAGATCAGCCAGGCGCCTGAATCGCCGACCATTGAAAGCTACCGCGGCGACCGGGAATCGATCCTTGTCGTCGATGACGTTCGGGAGCAGCGGGATATCGCCACCACCATCCTGGAAAAACTTAACTATCGGGTGACTGCGGTGGCCAGTGGTGAAGAGGCAGTCGCATATGTGCAAAACGATCGGGTCGATCTGCTGATTCTGGACATGATTATGGACCCGGGTATCGATGGGCTCGAGACCTACCGTCGCATATTGAAATGTAATCCCGGGCAAAAAGCAATTATCGCCAGCGGCTTTTCAGAAACCGATCGCGTCAAAGAAACTCAGCGCCTGGGTGCCGGTGCCTACACCAAGAAACCGTATTCGATGGAATCCATCGCCCGGGCCGTCAAGGAAGCACTGGAAAGAAGCGCCTAAAGTGAACTAAAGTGCGCTAAAGTTAAGGAAACGCTGAAGCGTTGTCTATTTATTGAAAATAGAAATTATATCCTGGATATTGGATATCTTCATTTTCACCTTATATCCTGCACCCTATACCTTGCACCTTTTTACCTGCATCTTGTTTCCTGTATCCTGAATCATGGATCCACCATTAAAAATGACAGAATTCCTTTTGCCAAAATCAAATATTCAACATCATTCACGTCACCGTATCCGGTAGCGCGTCTTTTTTTTACAACGGACAATGGACGACGGACAACGGACCATGCCGAAGGCGTACCTTCCTTCCTAAGCCTTGAACCGCGCCACCAGATCGCGTATCTCAGCCAATTTTGCCGCTTCGATCGGCACTGGCTGATGCTCGGCTTTAATCTCATTTAACCTGATCCGGGCCCGGTCCAACAGGCTCATTTCGCCCCGGGCCTGCCATTTATCCTGGCCCAGGCGACTGATCAGTTTAGGGCGCCACTGGGTCGGGCGCAGGTGCTTGAGGGTGTGGGGATGGGTGAGAAAGTTGCCCGAACGGCCGGCCTCTTCGATCGCTTCCAGTCCCAGGGTGTCTGCATTGACCGGTATGCCCAGCTGCATGCGACGAATTTGATCGATCACCTCATCCAGGATCACCATCATTTCCAGGCTTCCGGTTCGCCCGAAATCCAGGTAACCCACATTGTGATTGAGATTGGAGCCTGCCGTCGATGCCATGAACGACAGCAGCCCGGCCTCGAAGGTTGCCTGTTCGTCGGGGATCTGAGAATCGGAGGTGCCGGCATAGCCCCAGTTGGGCAGGTCGAAATAGAGGCTCATTTCCACCATGGCCATGTAGGCCATGAGGTACTCGGGGGCATTGTATGAACACTGCCCGGTCACCATGTCCAGAACGGCCGGTCCCATGCCCATTAAAAAGGGCGCGCCGGGGGCTGCGAGTTGGTGTATCACGAGTCCGAAAAAGCATTCCGCCAGTCCCTGGACCACATGGCCGGCGATGCTCATCGGCGCGGTCGAACCTGCAATCGGGGCCGGTGAGTAGATGACCGGCGATCCGGTTTCGGCACAGAAGAGCAGCTTGTCCACGCTTTGGAACGGGTGCTTGAGCGGACTGATGGGTTCGGCGTAGTGGATCCAGTAGGGCTTTTCGCGCAGCGCCGACTCACTGCCGCGCAGGATTCTGGCTATTTCCCAGATCTGGCTCAAGTCGGCCCGGCTCTCGGCTGTATTGACAATCGGCTTGCTTGAATTTTCGGCCATGCATTGAAAGCTTTCCAGATACGCCCGATCGGGTTGAATGTCATGGGGGTGGGCAAATGACATGATGAAATCAATATTGGGCAGCGCGTCACCGACTCTTGCGGCCAAGGCAACGTCGGTCAGGCTGCAGTGATGACGCGCCATTTTTTCCGATTCAATCGAATAGATGAGATCCGAACCGGTACCGTAATATGCGTTGCGGCCGGCCAGCTCCATGGCAGGGTTTCCAGGGCGATCATATATTGAAATACTGCTCGGGGCACTTTCCAGGGCGCGGTGGACCAGATCGGACGGAAGGGTGACCGGACTGTCGGCTGCGGCCCGGCAGCCGGCCGCGCGCAGTAATTGACGGGCGCCGTCGTGCATCAGCATCATACCGGTCTTTCCCAGTACGTGCAGGGCGGCCTCGAATATCTTTTTTTGGTCCGCCCGTGACAAATAACTCAACCTGGGACGGAAAGCTGCATTGTCTGTGGTCAACTTGTTATCCTTTCCAACCAAAAATGGACGCACTTGATCAGAGCTCCAGTTCGGCCAATTTTTCCTTAGATGGCCACCCGTTTTCGTCCCAGCCCATGACCGCATAAAATTCCGAACGCATCTGTTCCAGATCTTCGGTCGCCAGGGAGGGCCGGGTGGCCTGCGAAAACATCTTCGGCAGGCTGTCGTCTGCGACCTTAGCCCCGCGGCGGTTATTGAACAGCCGTTCCAGGCAGGCAATCCGTTCGGCAGCTCTAAAAAGTGTGTCGGCTTTCAGGTTCAGACCGGTGACAGCGGCCGATATCGACGCTTCATTTTCAAGATCATAGTTGCCGATCAGCGACAGGGCCGGAACACGGCACAACCCCAGGCAGTCCAGGGCGATATTCACCAGCACCGATCTTCGCAGCAAGTGTCCCTTGCCCTTGACAGCCTGAAAGTCGACCGCTTCGCCGATTCCGATCTCAGCGGCAGACTTTTCCCGAGACCAGCGATGTTCCAGGGAGGGATAAACGTTACTGTAGTCTCCTCCCCGGCTGGATATGGCATAACCCAGCGCCGTTCCGTAAATTGCTCCGGGATGATACGCTGTCAGCTCCAGACCCTTGACATGGGCCGCATAGTCTTCGGCCCCTTTACCGATCGTGCGGGCTGCCTTTCGGACACCGCCCGCCAATATGCCGCCCAGTCCTACTCCTGCAGCCATCTGACGGATCAGGGCTTCCATAGCCGCGCCGTTGCCCCAGGTCAGATCAAGGCCGCCGGTATCTGCCCTGGTCAGTATGTCGCGATCGTACAGATCCATGCCAAAGGCGATGGCCGCGGCAGCCGAAATCACATCCAGCCCGAACCGTGTACACATGTTGTCGAGCCGCACAATGGTCAGGACGTCTTCAAGTCCGCACCGGGCGCCAAAATTGATCATCGGTTCGAATTCGGGCCGTGATCCTTTGATATTATTATGCGGGCCGGCATTGAAGCGCAATTCGGCCTTGCACTGGACCGGGCAGCGATAGCAGCCGCGCGAACGGATACGGTATTTCTTCAATTGCCTGCCGTCGATCCGTTCAATCCCCTTAAATCCGATTTGACGGTAATTGTAGGCCCCGATGATTCCTTTCTGATCGGCATGCTGCACCCATCCGGCACCGCCCAATTCGGATAAATTCTTGAATTCCGGAGATGCCTTGATTTGCCGCACGTACTGATCCAGCACATTTTGTGATTGGGGCGATAGTTGAACGGCAGCAGCCTTTGACCCGTTGCCGACGGCCAGAGCTTTAAGGTTTTTAGCACCCATCACGGCGCCCATTCCGGTCCGCCCGGCCACATGGTATTTTCCGGCGACAATACAGGCAATGGCGGCTTTTTTTTCGCCGGCCGGGCCGATCGTCATTACCTTCAAACGTTTATGCCCGCATTCAGTGCGCAGTTTTTCCTGGGCGGCATGAGTATCCAGACCCCACAGTCCCCGGGCATCCCGGATTTCCAGCGTATCTGCAGCGGTGTAAATGTAGACCGGATGAGGGGCCTTGCCGCGCACGATCAGGCTCAGAATCCCGCAGGCACGCAAACGGGCACCAAAATAGCCCCCGACATTGGAGCTGCCGATCAGACCGGTCAGGGGTGACAGGCTGTTAACGTGCAGTCGCGATGATGTTGGCGCCGATGTCCCGGTCAGCAGACCGCACGAAAAAATAATGATGTTTTCAGGCCCCAGTGGTTTGGCCTCGTCCGCAAGATGCCGCGAGAGATACCAGACATTGAAACCACGCCCTCCCAGATATTTCTCAACCAGTTGCGGTGCTGGTTCGGACCAGGTAATATGCCCGTTGCTCAAATCAGCTTCAACAATTTTTCCCAATTTAATTATCCCTTTCGTTCCTAATCCGGAGCCGGTCCAAAGGTAAAACTTATCCGAGTTGTGTAAAAACTTCAAGGCGTCAATCAAAATTCGAATAGCCCGGCGCTATTTTTCTTGTCAATTTCAACCGATATGGGTATGAAAACATTCCCGGAAGCGACTTATGATATAGAACTTTTAGAGCGTTTGGATAATCAGACGTTATCGACAATCCACACAAAACTCAAAAATCGACCCATATCGGAAAGATATTCTGACAAACGCTCTAAAGTATTGATGGTGCACAGACTACATTTATGATAAAATTTTCACTGACTTCACCGGCGAAGTCTTGACGATGACAGGATTGGGGTTATAAATCAGGAGGATGGCAACCATGTTTGAACCTAAAAGCTTGATGGATGGGGTGATTGCAGGGGATGAAGCAAACGTCAAAGAAATGGTGCAGGCCGCGCTGAATCAAGGTGTGCCGGCCGGCAAGATTCTTTCCGGCAGCCTGATTGCGGCTATGGATATCGTGGGTGAAAGAATGGAAAATGGTGATATGTTCATACCCGAGGTCCTGATGGCGGCCCGTTCGATGGCCTCCGGCGTTGAAATTCTTAAACCCCATCTGAGTGAAGAAGAAGCGTCGGCCAAAGGAAAAGTAATTATCGGTACGGTCAAAGGCGACCTGCACGATATCGGCAAAAACCTGGTGGCCATGATGATTGAAAGCGCCGGTCTTGAAGTCCATAACCTGGGAGTGGATATTGCGCCGGATGAGTTCGTGCAGCAGGTAAAAGAAAAACAGGCCGACCTGATCTGTCTATCGGCCCTTTTAACCACGACCATGCCGATGATGAAGGCAACCGTTGATGCCCTTGTTGCCGCCGGTTTACGGGAGAACACGCGAGTTATGGTCGGGGGTGCGCCGGTTACAAAAGATTTTGCCGATGACATCGGCGCGGACGGCTACGCCCCGGATGCCGGATCGGCAGCAAAAATGGCCCGATCCTTTTTCGATGCTTAGTGCATGATTCTATAAATTCGGTGACGTATTTTGGTCAATGATTGCTAAACCACAGAGGACACCAGTCGTCGCTGAAGCTTTGCCCCGGCAGGCAGAGAGCACAGAGAAAAGCGTAAAATTTATTGCTCTGTGGACTCTGTGTTCTCTGTGGTAAATAACACCGTCACCATATTTGCGAATGTGTGTACTTCGCTTTCAGATCCAGATTGCATGGGAAATGTCGTCCCCTCGAATGTTGAAGGTCCGTCCACCAGGGCCACGCCCGGTCGCGCCATTGCTATGATTGCCGATGGCGCCTACAGACAAATAGGGATCGATTGCCCGGCATTGAAAGCACCCGGCAGCATACAATAGCTCCTACCGATCCGTCGGTCTCAAAGCGGCCTTTGAATGAGAAACCGATTCCACAAATAGATGGTTCATCTGGAACCGAATCCGATTGTATTATCTCCCCTGTCCCGGTCAAAAATATGACGGTCGAACAAGATCGCAAGGCTTGTTGCGGTAACAGGCAAAAAGGTATATGATCAGCATCTTTGAGAATAATTGGTTAGCCGAACAGATACACGGCTGGCATGATTGATGCAGAGTTTAATCCGGTATATCATTCCCGGCTTCATTTTTATTTTTTCGATTTACCAACCACACAAATGCTAAAACGTTTGGCAATCATATTGATCGCGTTCGGCCTGTTGCAGGCGTGGCCCGGTATATTATTCGCTCAACCGGCGATCAAAGTGGGCGTTTACCAGAATAAACCCTCGGTATTTATCGACAGCAACGGTCAGCCCAGGGGTATATTTATCGACATTCTGGATCACATTGCCCAGAAGGAAGGCTGGCGGCTTAAATATGTGCCCGGTACCTGGTCTGATTGTCTGCAGCGTCTGCGCGATGGTGAAATCGACCTTCTGGCCGGCATCGCATTCTCAAAAAAAAGCACCACAATCTACGATTTCAACTATGAAACCGTTCTAACCAACTGGGCCCAGATCTATACCCCCAGGGGCTCGCATATCGAGACGTTTCTGGACCTGGCCGATAAGAAAATCGCCGTTAAAAAAGACGATATCCATTTTCTGGCCCTGCGCAAGCTGATTAAGGGCTTCGGGATCGAATGCCGGTTTATCGAAGCCGAAGGCTATCAGACGATTTTCGAACTGTTGGAAAACAATAAAGTAAAGGCGGGGCTGGTAAACCGCCTGTACGGTTTTGAAAACCGGCGCAATTTCAATGTCAATGAAAGCCGGATCGTTTTCAACCCGATCGAGATGCGCTATGCCACCCCCAAAGACGCCAACCTGGGCCTGCTCCTGACCATAGATGATCATCTGAAGAAGTTAAAAAACAACGAACATTCCGTTTACCATCAGTCGATCAGCAAGTGGCTTATGGTCGGTTCGGATGAAACCTTCCCGAAATGGTTTGCCTGGACCATTTTCGGTGCCGGTGCCATGTCGGTGTTCTTAATTGCGGCCAGCATTTTCTTCAAATTCCAGGTCAGGGCCCGCACGGCTGACCTTGTCAGGGCCAACCGGAAATTAAACGAAGAAATACATGAGCGCAAACTGACCGAAGAAGCGCTGAAAACTTCCAATAAACGGTATCAATTGCTCTTTGAAAGTGCAGCCGATGGGATCTATGTGCACGATTTTAAGGGTCGTATACTGGATGTCAACAAGGTTTACTGCAATCGTCTGGGGTACAGCCGGGATGAATTCCTGCAAATGAATATAAAGGACATCCTGGTCCCGGAAATCGCGGCACTGTTTGAAGACCGTGCGGCCAAACTGTATCAAATTGGCCAGATGGTGTTTGAATCCAGTCACCGCCGCAAGGACGGCACTTATCTGCCGGTGGAAGCCAGCACCCGTAAAATTGAATTCGAAAACCAGCCGGCCGTACTATCCATTATGCGGGACATCAGTAAACGCAAGCTTGCTGAACAAAAAAATGAAGAGCTTTTCCGGCAACTTCAGCGGACCCAGAAAATGGAGGCCGTGGGTGCTCTGGCCGGCGGAATTGCACACGATTTTAACAACATTTTATTTCCGATCATCGGGTATGTGGAACTGGCCCTGGAAGACCTGCCGGATAATCCGGCCATCCGCGCCAACCTGCGTCAGGTGTTGACCGCTGCCAAACGCGCCAAAAACCTGGTTCAGCAGATCCTGGCCTACAGCCGTCAATCGGAACAGGAACTGATGCCGTTGCGAATCCAGGTCATCATCAAAGAGGTGCTCAAACTCACGCGTTCTTCATTGCCGTCCACAATTGAAATTCATCAGGATATCGACAACAGGTGCGATCCTGTCATGGCAGACCCCACCCAGATACACCAGATCGCCATGAATCTGGTCACCAATGCATTTCATGCCATGGAGTTAACCGGCGGCCATTTGAAAGTATCGGTTAGCGAAGTGGAAATCGTCCCGGATGATGCTGATCATCCCTATCTGGCGGCCGGAAGATATGCGTGTTTGACAGTGGCCGATACAGGCCAGGGCATGCCTCAAAAGGTCATGGATCGTATCTTCGACCCCTATTTCACGACCAAGGACAAGAGCAAAGGAACCGGATTGGGGCTCTCGGTGGTACACGGCATCGTAAAGAGCAATAGCGGTGAAATCAGTGTAACCAGTGTGCCCGGTAAAGGCAGTCAGTTTAAGGTCTATCTGCCCACTATGGACCGCATCACCGAATCACCGGTGATCAAACCTAAGCTGCACCACCATCAGGGTCACGGCCATATTCTGGTGGTCGACGACGAAGAGCAGATCGTTTTGATGCTGCAGGAGATGCTGCATCGCTCAGGCTACGAGGTGACGATCCGGACCAGCAGCGTCGAGGCACTCAAACTGTTTCGTGAAAAACCCCGCAGTTTTGATCTGGTGATATCCGATCAGACCATGCCGAACATGACTGGTGACCGGCTGACAGCCGAAATTAAAAAAATCAGTCCAGACATTCCGGTCATGCTTTGCACCGGTTTCAGTGAAACAATAACCGCGGACAAAGCCGAAGCCATCGGTATCGACGCGTTTATTATGAAACCGGTTGTAAGAATGCAGATGATCGATACCATTCACAAAGTGTTGCACAATAAGCGGGCCGCCTGAAACCGGATAACCATCTCCGGCAAATCTGCAGATATTATATCATCGCGAAAGATCCACGCTATTCATCCATATCCTTCATTCAAGATTCGAAATTTCTGGCTATATGTTGAATATTTATATTTTTTGCCCTGTATCCGGTGCTCTGCACCTTAGAGCGTTTGTCAGAATAACGTTCCGATATGGGTCGTTTTTTGAGTTTGGTGTGGTTCGTCGAGAACGTCTAATCATCCAACCGCTCTAAATTTTTTTATAATTAGAAAAAATCTGTCCTGAGAATGGGCAAACCATCCCGGTGGCATTCATCTGATCGACCTTAGCTCAGAGAAAAATCGAAAAAAGTTAGGATTCCTTTTCCCAATTTCAAGTTTCAAGTTTCAAGTTTCCAAAATTTGACAGCGCGCAAGCGCTTCCACAACCCTGGCCCAGAACTGGGTACAGATCGAATCTCGAATTATCTGAGCATTGAAAATAATCTTGACATAACGATCCCGTTTCTCGCCTCAGCACCAGGGCGGGCCCTGGCCCAGAACTGGGTACAGATTGAATCTCGAATTATCTGAGCATTGAAAATAATCTTGACATAACGATCCCGTTTCTCGCCTCAGCACCAGGGCGGGCCCTGGCCCAGAACTGGGTACAGATCGAATCTCGAATTATCTGAGCATTGAAAATAATCTTGACATAACGATCCCGTTTTTCGCCTCAGCACCAGGGCGGGC
>Ga0126335_1000808_pt1 | contig 16088 bp, 8 predicted proteins | sample OlaspJWI45metaG_FD_108409 | JGI IMG/M metagenome (GOLD analysis project Ga0126335, IMG submission 108409) | Marine gutless worms symbiont microbial communities from Oahu, Hawaii - Olavius sp. 1 OAHU.JWI-45 metaG | ecosystem: Host-associated > Annelida > Digestive system > Unclassified | place... | reverse complement strand
CATATCCGTCCGTCAATGTCCGGTCCGCCATTGTCCAGTCCTTCTATGTCCAGTCCTGCGAAGTCGTCCGTCAATGTCCAGTCCTGCAATTTCAGTCAACCCACTGACAGTCGCACCTCGTGCCTTCGATGCGGCCTAAAAACGTGGTGGCTACGGTTTTGGCCAACCTGCCTGATAAGTAAATGTCGCTGACGTATTCCAATAATTTTTTGTTGGTGGCTAACGTACACTGGGCTTAAGCGAATTTATATATTGCGAATAACAACAATTTCTGAAAACTACAAAAGTACATGTAGGCCTATACAAAAACTGCAGTTATGTCGTAGCTTAAGCTTACTTGTATTGTTTTACTTCTTTCAAAATCTACTGTCGTAAAATCAGCTAACCTGAAGTGATCAAACGTTTATCTCTGTCAAAAAGGTTTTAATCCTAACTCATGAGATGAGCGCGATAATAGGTTTCTGGCTGGTAACATTTTAGAATTCAAAACTCGAAAGATATCTTGCGATATTTACGAAACAATTTATGTGAGAAAGAGAAATACTTGTACAGATGTGGATGAAAGAATATGTATGGCATTCGCGGGGTGAATTTAAACTTTTATTCGAAATAACACGACGCTATCGATGCGTGAGCCTGGAACTGGATGAGCGCAGCGAGCGAGGTTGGCGTATGCGAGCTGCGACTGAGTTGGTCGGCGCTGCCTGTGGCGTCGTCTAGCGGGAAACCGTGCAGGTCACGTGACAACAAGTGCTCGATGAGTAGTCGACGACATTGTCAGCGTCAGTGCGATACAAGCGATGACGTCTTTTTCGGGTTGTCTGACGGCATTTCTGTGTTTTCAATGGTTGACTGCGGCTGGTGCGGCGTCATCTCAACAAAGTGCAGCCGCTGGCGGAACGGACATTATAAGTAACTACATTGTTTCTCATTAGTAGGCTGTAGCACAGTGAGTCTATAATTCAGATTACAAAAGAGTTAATTTTGGTTTCAATGCTTTATCAAACTTCTAAAATTATACAAAACTCAAATGTATTATAGCCAACGTATAGCCCAATTACAGAATAGATATTGGCTTTACGTGTAAATTTTCTTGAAGCATCGAAAACGAGATTGAAATTCCACATCTGCTGCATTTAGCATTTTAAAGTGTTTAGTACTAAGTTGGAGTAAACTGTGGTTATTTCACCGAAAGTCAAGTCCAACTCCAGGGTGTTAAGAAATTAAACGATAAAAATAAACTGAAATTACCAACTCTTGCATTTTATTTTGCGGTGTTAAACTGCGACATATGACAATATTGTGACTGTCTCTAAAACCGTCGACTAAATAGGCTAATTAATATTAGGCTTACTAATCAGTAACCGCTGTGTGTTTAAGTGGTTCGTTGTGTTGCTTACTACTAGCAAAAACGTTGTTATTTGTTTCCGGAATAATAAAACTATTTTTTTCGTATTTAGTGCTCGAAATCTTTACCTATAGCGACAGAAATTCATCGAGCTTTGTGGTCCGCTTGAAGATCGCTGTCTTAGTTTCGGCTAGTTTAACTTGACATTTTGTCGTGAGACTTCTGCAGTAATTCGGCGAAAGCCGCATCTTCAGTGATGGAAGAGACAGACTGCTTCGAGCGAACATCGACCAGAACAATACGACATTTGTCCGAGCTGTGCTGGCGGCGACTGAAGACCGCTGAAGTTCCAGTTAGCTGCAAGACGCGACGCGACACGAGTAGACGTTGGCGCAGATCAGATCAATCAGTTAATTAAAGTCGACAATCAATCATTGCACGTCACAGCGAGCGCCAGCAGCTGAAGCCATGATAGAAACCGTGCGACGTCGCCGATACGCTCCAGGCGTCGCAGAGTCTACTGGCTTGCAGATCGACGATGAACGCGGAATGGTTCTAGAACGATATGATGCCTTGGACATGGCTTCGAGAGGGATGTTTCGCTATACAGCTCGTAGAAACTTTTCCGTTTTCTCTCGTTTGCTGTGAATTTGACGTAGATCGGCCTGGCTGAGGTCCCTGGGCGATTAAATTCAGCCAATCGGGCGACCGATTGGCTGAGTGGTTGATTGGCGGTGAATGATAGGTTGATAACGCCATTTTGTCGACGCCATTGATCGGAAATTTCAAAGTGCTCGAAGTTGAAACTTGGCATGCAGCTGTAGGCCTAATTCGATACAAGGACGATGCCCATATATTCTATGTTGTTTTTCGTCGATTTTCTATCGTTTAATTTTGGTGTAAAACGAACTGAGAGATGGACTCGTCGCAAGAAAATCGATAACGGCAGAAGGCTAATTTAACAACACATATGTAGGCGCTTAGGCATGCACGACCGAGGCCCTGCTGACGACCAGTCACTTTGTTTGTTTGTTAATAACGGTCGATTTGCCAGGTACCGTTAAATCCGATAATCCCATCAGAACAATCTGTGCCACGAGTCACGACGAAGTCAGAATGTCCGAATCTCAAGTTCTTAACATTACCCGAATCCTGCGAGAACAAAACATGATAATATACTTCCGTAACCAAAAGGCATTTCGTTCTGATGCAATTTTGTTGTGACGGGCCGCTTCCGGAAAGATGGCAAATAAGACAGTTTGAACGCTGCTATCATATCCACGACGGCACGATTGCCCGATATTACAAACCGCCTTCTTGCAGCGCTGTCCTCCGCAACCAGCATTCCATTGCTGTCAAGTACCAAGTCGTTCCTACCCGGAGACCAGAGAAAGATACCACAGTGTCCTTTTCTAGTCATAGATGGTACGATGAACGGAACGGACGACGTCAGCCGTAGACATTCGGCGAAAGATTTCTGCTGTCGTCGTCTGTCATCGTTATCTGTCATTTTGTTTTATGGCACTAACAGTGAGCCAGTGACTATTACAAGACCGATCGGCGCCGCATCGTCTCTCCGTCCCAGCCATCGTCTAGAGTTTTGTTAGTGGAGCGCGTTGCACTGTCGGATCGATCTATGGATCAACTTTTTGCTCTCGCTTGAGCTCTACAAATGTTAATGCAACGCTTTGCTCCAACTGTAGCGCTCCATTCAAACAAAATGGATACCAACAGAGATAACAATAATATTTTGTCGATGTTTATTACACTATTTGTTGAAAATCAAGTAAATATAGTCGCCATCTCCCGTTTAGATCCAAGTAGTCGTTAACAGTAACTGGGACGTATTTTACGAAAAGATATTGTTCTACATCCATCTTGAAAAATGTGAGCAAATGTCATGACGACGTCACTGTCTCGCGTGGATCGACGTTTTGGACCGATCCACAAAACTTGGAGCGCTCCAGCAGGAGCAGAAGTTGATCCATGGATCGCAATTTATTCGCTCCAACGATCCATGGATCAGCCGTTCGTGCAACACGCTCGTGGCCGGAAACCTGTATGTGACCAGTGCAGTGTTGCACGAATGGATCGTTCGATAAATATTGAAGCGATCCATGGATCAACTTTTTGCTTTCGCTGGACCGCTCCAAGTTTTCTGGGTCAGTCCAAAACGTCGATCCACTCGAGGCAGTGACGTCACCATGACGTCTGTTTACATTTTGCAAGATGGATGTAGAACAAAATCTTTGCGTGAAATACGTCCCAGTTACTGGTAATGACTGTACTTGGATCTAAACAGAAGACGGCGACTATATTTACTCCATATTTCTGTAAATAAAAGTAAATGGTGTAATAATTATCGACAACGTAATATTGTTATCTGCAGTGTTGGTAGCCATTTTGGTTTGAATGGATCATTCCAGCTGGAGAAAAGCGTTGCATTGACATCTAGAGCGCTCCAGCGAAGCCAAAAGTTGATCCATGGATCGTTCCCTTTTGTGCAACACGCTCCAAGTGTGCGACCAGGTTCGCTAGCGTAATGGAATGTTACACCACTACCAGCATAGTAAAATTTCAGTTGCGTCTGCCTGTCAGTGTGTCTGTAAACTTGTAAAGGTAAAGATAAAGACATTTGATATAGCGCCTTTTTATAGGCCAACCCCATCACAGAGGCGCTCAGATATGGCACGTGTTTTCAAGGGATCGCACAGTTTTACCTGCCACCCACGCGTTTATTCACGAATGGAATGAACCATACCTCTGTCTGTCCTAAGTGTTCTTCTTGGCTATAACTTTTGACGACGTACAAACTTGTGTTTTAGTACGCAGGTGTCTTGAGAATATGCCGAATATATGCATCAAAGTTGACGTCAAGGTCATGGTTTCAAGGTCACAGAAAATACGCGCGTAACTAAGTACATATGTTTAAAAGGTTTCTTTGCTAACTCTGCAGAAACTCGCCGGAATTCCGCCTTGAGTTAACTTAAATATAGAAGTAAAATTTATTTTGCAAAGGTTTCAGCCAAGCAATGCGGTCGTCGCACTGGTTCGTGTGTTGGTAATTACGGCATATTACAAGTGTCGTCGTTGTCGTGTTGCTGTGACATCGATTTCTCTAATAGTGCCGACGGGCACGCGCAGTACATATACGACCGTGTGCCGTTCATTTCCGGTTCCTGTTCCAGTCGCGATGACTTCCGACCCTGGGGGAGATCACGGGAGATGTAGGGAGAGGCAAAGCGTGGAGAGAGAGGCATGAATTAGTCGGCGCTTGATGTTCATTCAACGTGTACCCTGCTGCTGCTGATGATGATGATGATTAAGATGTCGTCTCTGCTGGAGTCTTTCACTAATGCGTCGTAGTATTTCTGCTGAGCGACGACATTCGAATGACTTGCTATACGTTAAGGATTATGTAAAAACGTATCAATTCGTGTGCTTTTTCTAAAGATGCCGAGTCGACAACTGTATGCTGCATTTCACGCCAGGCTTTAGTATGCTGTCAGAACGAGACATCGTTAAAATAGACTCCGCCAGAATGATATCCCAACTTTTCGTGAAGTAGAGCTTGCACATTTAACAGATTAAAGTGCAACCAATGAGTGACTTTATCTTTCGCATGGCTGGGCGTAGAGGCTACGGCCTGCGCCTTCGTCTAAACTTCATTTGCTTTGCATTGCTTTAAATTCAGTTTAAAACCGGTCTTTCGCTAAAACTCAGTTTCAAACCGAAACTTTACTTTGAAGCCGAAGTTAATCTGAACAATCCAGTTTTAAACCAGACTTGCGCAATGCATTTAAATAGGCAATTTCGCTAAAACTCTAGTCTTTAACTTTAGTTTTAAACCGAAACTACTCTAACTTTCGCTGAAACCAGATGACGTAAATATGGCGGATGTTTTGTTTACGGCAGTGTTGCCATAGCGACGGGCGCTTCAGCTAATCGCCGGACACCGAATTTAGCACGCATTTCGTTCTTTTATCTGTCGGCACAGCTCTTGGATTATTTAGAAGTATAAAACTACCATTTACAAACAAATACAAAGCGAATCGGCTGCATTTTTAAAATATGGCGGTCGGTCCAAAACTCGGTTCAAAACCAAGAGCATTGGTTTAAAACCGAATTTTCGCGTCCAGATTAAGCTACGGTTTAAAACTAGGCTATAGTTTAAAACTTTAGTTTTAGCGAAAGATAAAGTCACTCACTGTGCCTATAAAGTTTTTCCGTGCTATTTAGAAGCTATAAGTAGGCCACCACGAAGCTCGGAGAGAAAATGCACGACAACATGTGAAGAAGTAGGTCTAATAGACGTCGCCATGTTGATGCTGTTTTACCGGCGGCTTTGCTTAATGTCGGTTTTAATCTGGCTAAGCGGAGAGAAGTGTGTCGATAAAGGCGTAGTCGTAATTTTCTCTGATTCAGCGTCGACGCCGGCGGCAACTTTTCTGTCGTTCCGCCGAGCACTTTCCCGCTGCTTCGATCTGCGCACACACGACAACGTTTCTGTACAAAGCCTACAACACGCACGCTAATGTCGGATAAATTCAAATAACTTCAGTCATCATATTGGAGCTTTGGTACACTCACAGGCCGCTAATGTCGCAGGGCGGTAGGACCGACATAACAGTCTATTTATTTGACTTTTATCTGCTAGCAGTGCACGCATTAGAAGTCATTGCATTCATCATCATCATGTCTTTATTAAGCTAGTGACAAACTGCACTTGCCGTCATATTGAGGAAATAACTGTGAAATAAACCTATAACAGTGTCTGTTAGTAAGCGTCTTACAAGATGCACGTGATGAATTCGCAGTCCATTAGATGACTAGCATGAGCGAGTCATTCACAATGTCAGTCTGTCATGCCGACAGGGTCGCATACCATAGTTCTGGGAAGCAGCAGAAGGTGGCTGAAGAAGGCTGTATAGGACGTGTTGCGGGTTACAGCAGACTGAAAAGTCGGTCGTCGCACTCCGCCAGATGCTCGCCGAAGTCTGGTAGGCTCGGCGGGCAGAATCCAACGCTGCAGCAAAACGCTGTAATTCTAATGAATTATACAGATCATGTGTACATTACGCCACAATGTCAGTCAACGAGGCAAAGAGATGACACTGTCTGTCTAGTCCGAATATAAATTGTACGAAAACTATCAGGCCTACGTGTGAGTGTGTGACAGCAAAAGCTGGTTCACTTCACTACTTGAGAACGGTGTAATATCGTCTCGGCGGCCATGTTTAAAGTTGGTACAAGACTTACTAGGACCGATTGGTATGTTCCGCCGCATATAGAAGAATGTCTTGTTAGCAAGTTGGCAATTGCAGACGTGGCAGCTTTCGTTATTGGATTACTGACTTCGTTAGAGCGTGTCTGATCGGAAGCGACCAGGGAGTTGCTGGACAGCTCTGCTCAGTGGAGGCAGGGCTGGGTGGGACGAGGCGCCGAGCCGACGACGACGTGGTGGGCGGACAGGCGGATCGGCGACAGCAAAACGAGCTGATAATGGCAACGTAATGACCCCAGAGACGACGGCGACGACGACAGAACTAGGAGGCGCTCAGCGTGACTACGCAGAAACAGCAGCCGCTTCTTTTAGCTCGAGAATACTTCGAAATCACCATGTTGCACGATAGCATAATGATGGATGGTGTGGAGATGATGACGCTCTCGTATTCGTGTAGTGAATCAGCTACAGCCTGCGTCCGTAGTGCTTAATAGGCTTATTTGACAGTTTTCTTACCTTGTAAATACTGACAGATCGTGATACATAATTCAAATTAAAACGTTTGTGTACTTTAAACGAAAACATTGATATTTCAGATATCATATAGGCGCGAAGAGTTGAAAATGAACAAAATAACATCAGAGCATTAGAGGTTTTTTAAAATGATATGCGCTATATAAATTCACGTTTTACTTACTTACTTACTTACTTAGAGCAATAAAATGCAAATAGAAAAACTAGAAGCGTTCGTTTTTCAACCATTCAACCATTTTATCTGTACAGCTTCAACAACTACAAAAAAAATCCGCCTTTGCCCAACATGTACTTCACGCTGCGGTTGTACTGGGACAATGCGATTATGCGACAGACAGAAAGAATCACGGACATTTCAGGCAGACACCGTAGCCTCCGGCGAATGCATGATTTAAAAGGCGTTTATAAACTTTTTGTTAACATACTAAAAGTTTTTTTAAATAATAAAGACGTTGGAAATTAGAAAGTTCAAGGAGCTATTACTTTGCTAAGCTTATCGACGACGATGATTAATGTTTAGGCTTAGTTGCGGCAGAGAAAGCCCGTTGAAGCTGAAGAATACACGACAATCATCATATTGCATGATTTGCCTAATCCCTTCTCCGTTCAGTGTCATGTTATCGGCCCTTCCTTGCGTGACAACTACACGCATGCTTAGTTAATCTTATCTTGCTTCAGACGCAGGCCGGCATGCAGGCATTCATTACGATTTGCTGTACTGGTGATGATGCATGTCTTCCGCGTGTCCACCGCATCTCTATTCATTGGTGATCTTAATGTCTGTAATTTTCATATCTTCTCATCAAGTCGACCCGCGTGTTTCCGAAATAAATGTTTAGGCTAGACTATAATATACCGGACGAAATTTAACCCCGATAAACGTCAATGATTCCACATGCTGTGCTACCGAAGAATACGTCATGTGGATTGTGGAATGTGGTTTACATGGGCCTCTGATATCGTCAAACCAAATCAGTTTATGGGCAAAACGTGATATCAGCGCAACGTTCGCCGTCGTCGATAGCAATGTACAACTTTCCGTATTTAACGTACGAAGTTAGCTGATGCAATCGCCACATGCCTTGCATATAAGAGACCATACAAGCAAAATTTGGCATGCTTTATCTGAAGCGTGTAATACGAGTATCTTAATCATATTTTATTTTCATCGTGTATTTTGGTTTTTAGGCGCCGCGATTGCTGTCGCAATTCCGTCGCTCTGTCCGCCCGTCTGTCTGTCACACTTGTGTCCAAGTTGTGGACCATGTCTAAACGGCTGAAGATATATGGAAATATGGTTTGCACCGTAAGATATTATGACGTATGTGGATTTTTAGGCCAAATATGATCGCCGTAAGTCTAGGAGTTCGTCCCCCCCAACATATGCGTTAAACAGATGTACCCTTCCTGTCACAGTGTTTGAGCCACTAAAATGTTGGAAGAGAGCAGAATATATTATGAATTAAAAATGAAATGTATTAGAACATCGCTACCTAACGCCTGTTATCTAGATGCTGTCGACCCTGAATGGGCCGTTATAACCATCCGACGACGACGATTACTTTAATCTGCTGGCGGACCGGACAGCGGCGCTGATCCTCGTTCCGTGTTATCGACGTTGACAGACAGAGACAGAATGATCGACGGCGACAGTTTAATGCTCATCTCCACAATGATGTTCTACGACTACGACGTCGTGTGTGGTCTGTCTGTCTGGCGGCTGGACACTAATCCCAGGCGACGCTATTAACATCCGGACGTTAATGGACGCACTGCAGAGTCCCTCCCGAGCGCGTTATATTCAATAATGGTCGTCAGCGGCGCTCGGCGATGGTTTTATTATTAATATATTTGCACGTTTCTCGTCCAGTTGATGACGTTGGAGCCTGTTACGTCGGGATGTGTTGCGCGTCCGTGCTCATTCTGCTCAATGATGTAACGCAGCAGCTGCTGCTGCTGTACAGAACTGTCTTATGGCAGAATGATATGCTCTGGAGCTCATGTGGAGACATTAGATATGTTTGACCATGTTACACATTATTCTTGCAGTTTTTAATGTTGTGAGAAATATAAAAAAATTGTCTGTTTTTTTTCTCTAGTTATTCTTCGTCTTGTTGTTAGCGTTCCAGAGGCGAAAGAGTGTTTGCTTCCCACAACCGTCTTGTGACTCGATGCTGTGTTTTGTGCAAATTTAGTAAAAAGCAAACACAGTGAAGATTGCTAGAAATAAGACAGCTTTCTATAGTGTACATAGTGTTTATATGGATGTTGAATATCCACTAAGAGGGCCGCCACAAGCGAAACTTTCCCCATTTTTCCGTATTGGGCTTGTTTTGTTCCGCATCCTCAAAAGAGCAGCAGCAACTTCATATTGTAACACCGCTATAACCAGAGCTTGTGAAAGTTTTTTTCAAGTACAGTGTTATCGGCAACTTTGATAGTGTGTAATGTGGTAATCTAATCAGATAACTTAAGTTGTAGGTGAGTGGTAGTTTTGATTAGAGATGGAATATGTAGTAGAAACTAGACCAAGGCGTGGCTGCGGGAGGGACGTAAAGCTGATTGAGCTGATAAGGACTTGTTGAGCGCGATGCCTTGTCGTCATAGACGTCATATTGCTCAGTTGTCACGTACGACGACGTCACATCAGCCGCAGCAGCTGAAGCACGCGCATGTCACGTCTCATTTGCATCTCATTGGACGTAGGCAGAGAGGAGGAGAGGAGACGACCGGGTACCAGCCGACCTGGCCGACTTCCGGTCGCCGGACACAGTCCTCGACGATCGTCTTTTCGGCGAGTCGCGTCACGTACGGCATCGCGGCGTGGAGAAGGCTTGGAGTGGGCGGTCGGTCCATGATGGGACGGGGAGGAAGCAACGCCGGGTGGGCCCGACATGTGTTCTGTCGCTCGTTCTGCGCGTAATTTGGATCTGGCACGACACAGAGCCATAAGTTGCCACCGGCATATTATCTGTTGTCTGGCATGGTGAACGCGTGCGTGCCAATCCAGTGCTGATTAGTCCGGCGTGTGAGCGCCACGTCTTCGACTTCGTGACTGTCGTAATTCCGACTTCATCGCATTCGAGCGCCGACCGGTGTGTCTGCCAGTCGACACTGTTGTCGTCCCGCAGTCGACAAATTACGGTGCGAGATATATAGCTTTGCCCTGGCTTTATGTTACTGCTTCATACAAGTCTTATTACGCGTTTTCTGTTGTCCGGCTGTTGCGTTCTCGTTAATAATTGGAAGCACGCATAGAGGCAGTGTCTACTGAGGCCTAGGTAGCTGTCTATCCACCTATACAGATCTCCAAAATGGCTGAGCAGCTTCCCGTCAAAGAATGTCAACTCTATCGATGACAGAATAATTATCTTTAACTTTATTCGTCATTTCGCAGTTTTATAATCTTCACTATCACTTATCACTATACTGTATTCTTACTTACTCATCACTCTTTCTGTCGTTTACTATAATCTACTGCTGTTGCTGCTACTACTACTACTACTACTACTACTACTACTATTACTACTACTACTTATCTACATGTAAAACTCACGTTTTTACTGTAAACTGCTTACTCCATTTACCTGAATTGGCTAAGTTTTTGGTCATTTTCCAGGTGTTAGTAATTTTTTTCGCGACTTAACCACTGCTATGTGGTCACTTGGTAACGAGATGCGTCTGCTACTGAAGGCGTTTAGATCAGCGAGAAGCAACAGTGGAACTGCCAGTCTCTACACTGCTGGATGTGTGAATGCCAGCAGCCAATCTCTGTCGTCTTTTGTCGCGTCGTAGTCGTTGTTCTTCTAATCGATTAGAGCGAAACAGTCCTCGTCACCGCCGTCGCCGTTAACTAAGCATCGTTCCTGCGAGCGCTGTGAGATTAGCGCTCGCCCGCAGCATGACGGATGGTTCGGCGACGGCCAGGTTCAGCAGCTGCTGGCCCGCCGGCAATAAATGAATAAATGACGTCACTGCTGATAAGCAGGTACCCTCCTATAGCATTGACTGCGCCGTGCATCCGCCCACCAACCCAGCACCGGTCGTTATGGCCTTCCGACTGAATTGTAGTAGGAGAAAAAGAGCCCGGGAAGAGATGGGAAGAGGAAAATAAGAGATGGAGAGGCGGACTGGCTGATGCGGATATGGAACGGAATTGGATGTTGATGACAGACGGGTCTGAGGTGAAATCAATTGAAGCGATTGCGCTGCATTATCTCGGTGACGGCGACGAAGTGTGGGACGTCTTATCGTGGTCCTAGTGAGCTGGTCCGTGACAGAACTACTGCTCGTTCTGGCTAATCGATTACGTGAGCAAATGTGACTGGCGGGAAAATTGTATTAGAGACGTATTACGGACTTTGTAATAAGCTAGTGAATGGCTTACAAGTTATAGCAGAGTGACGGCAGCACGTTGCTTGGACACTGTACAGGGTGCATAGGGTGCGACCAAAATGAGCGTCTTCATGAAGTGCGGTTTATAAAAACAGCTTAACATTTTGCTTCAACATTGTTGATGATTATTGCATAAGAAACAAAACAGACTTGACAAAAATTGAGCAGCCAATTACGGCGTCTACGGCCCCAGAACTGTCAAATTTTACATATGAAAAAATACTCTATAACGGTTTCAATCTTTCTGACAAAGATGTATAGCCATAAAAATTCCGGTAGACATAATTTTCAACCAGAATATGAGAATTTCTGGCACGCAAACATAAAAATTATTATACGAATGCAAAAAAATAGTTTTGCACAGCGTGTCATATTGTTAGCAGCTTTTCTATTTATTGCCAACTTTGTGGTTGTAAAAGAAAACCAATCAATTTTTGGCCACCAGATGTCGTAAAAGCACCGTAAGACGCTATTTTTCGCTTTGTGCGTATGCCTATGGCCAATTATTCGCGTTAAATGATTTAACTTTTTGGTGCATGTTAATTTTGTTACTCAGTTTTGCTTGTTAGCGCAAGTGCAAGCTACTGCCTGGCACGATTCGTCTCTGGAGTGATCTATTATGTGTCGAGTGAAATGTAAAACCCGACTTATTACTCTCTTACTCACTCTGTCTAATTTGCCTGCCAGACGACCTTCTAAAAACCATCAACAAGAAATCCTCTTGTCTCAGATAATGTCCAATCCATCATTTCTTGTTATCCTTTGTAGCAGACTCTTCTTCTACTTTAAGAACGTATCATTTCCGACCTTCTTCAACCGATCTATAGTATTTTGCTTTGAAACTTGCACATAAAAATAACCTATAACATTAGAATTGTTAAAAATGCCAAACATATTTTTCTTTATATTTTAAGGACTTTACTGGTAAATATGAAGAAATAAAAAGTGATTGTGATAAGATATAAAATGTGTTGTCTATAGAGTATTTGACTAAGGTTTAGTTAAACCTGTGTGTCGAGTTTGATGGCTTTTATTGTTTCTTGTACTACCAAAGATATTGGCTTCATCTACGTCTTCTAGATGTCATAGCTAAATGTCACAGTCATGGACCGTTTCCACTGCTGCTGACGTCGATATCGAGACCGATTTGAAGTATCCGTCAGAAGAGGACGTGTGTGAACGAGGCATAACCAGGAAGATGCAGAGACAGACAGAGATGCTGTGATGACAATCACTGTCGTCTCTGTGTGTAAATCTAATGATGTAAATCCTACCCAAACAAGCGAGCCCACCATCCGTGTGAGTAACTTAATAAGCGAAGTACTGCAAATGATAGTACGCCCAGCTCGATCGATAGCTGTATGCATATCCAAGTTACCTCCGTCGCAAACAACTTTGAAAACGATTCTTGTCAATCTATGTCAAATTACACGTCTATAGGCTGCTTGTGATCGCAAAGGAACCTCGTAGTTATCTTCGGAATTTCCGTAGATATTGACGTGAATTTTCATATCTTGCATTTATGGGTTTAAAGTCCAGGTAATTCGTTAATAAGCAAAAGGAGTCCATGGCTCACATTTGTTTTACTTGTTGATAAATTTTAATTAGGCCTACAATGATTTGTTGTTTTTATCGGTGGTTATCAATGCCTTGTGGACCTGGGCGCTTCTGTGATGGGGTTGGCCCATGAAGAGGCACTAGAGTCTATATCAAGTGTCTTGTAGATCTGTACATGTGCTAACCTTTACCTTTCTGTTTAACCCACGTTTGTTTTCAATGTACTCAGTGTTCTAAAATTACATCGATGATATAAACGAAAGAATAAGTTTGTTGGTGACGTTATCAGGCGGCGAGTTCTGCGAGCTGCAGACGCTGAACGCGAGCTGTCGTCATGGTGACGAGGTGGTAGTCATGGAGACGGCGTTGTACGGTCGTATGCGGCTCGGCACTTGTGTGGTCGCTGATCTAGGGTTTGTCGGCTGTTCACGCGACGTCCTTCCCGTACTCGATGCTCGCTGCTCGGGCCGCCGCACCTGCACTGTCCGTGTCCCTGACCAGGACCTCGCCGCCATCAGACCTCAGCCATGCCTTACCGAGCTCAAGTCATACTTGGAGGCTAGCTACCGATGTCAGAAGGGTAAGCTTCATAGTCACAAACGCCTGTTGCAATTAATTTCGTTGACCAGCAGCACTTAGGCCTAGCTAAAACGTAGAACGCTTTGCAAAAGTTGTCAAAACTGAGCCAGCCAGGGCTGTGGAGTCGAAGTCGCTCTCTGAAAGGCAGACTCCAATTCCGGGCATTGTAAAATAGCCACAGCCAAGTAAAATGTTGTAGGAAAGGGTTCACTGGGAAGCATATTTTGCGCGGAATGTACGCTGCATGCCAGCTGTCTTTCAAAAGCTCTGCACATGGCTCTCTGACAGTCCAGCAGTTGGGGACCCTGCAGTTGATTTGACAGCTGCCTGCTCTCAACAGGCGCACCGCTTCGGACTCTGCTACAGCTTAGGTAAATTAAGATTGCTGACTGCATACTGAATGACTTGATCAGAAAGTAATGACCGTCATGTAATCCTGAACAAGCTGGTCATCACCATGTCATTACTCTCACCCTACACTGCGACGTGTAGTGCTTTGTACGTTCTTCTAGGGATGATGAGATAAGCTGAGCCACTCGATGATGTCCACTTTTATTTGCAAAAACATGCAGTTTAAAATAAGACAGAAGAACAGAGACAGACAAAGATAGAATAATAAAATAATGTTTACAAGATTTCTGCGAAATGCACAGGCCTATAACTGAGGGAATTACACTAGCTGCCTGTTCGATGCCGGGTCGACTTCACACTAAACATAATGTTCAAGTCACTGCATCGGACAGCGGAATTGTACTTGTCGAATAAATGCCAGCTGGTTCCTGAGTCCTGACGCAAGTCGCCAACTACGGTCATCTGGCAAAGTCACGTGTGTTACGCCACTGACCAAAACACGGCTGGGTTCGCTGTTGCCCATTCTCGCCTATGGAGCATGTTATCAGCGTCTCTGCATTTGGTCGATAACTTTGCACGTTTTAAGCATATTCTGAAGGCAGATTTTGTTTCGTTGAAGCTACGGCGCTTGGTGACTGTTTGTTTTGAGGCGCCGTGTATAAATGTTCTACTCACTCTTCCTTACACGATTCTTCGTCTTCTGGGGGGGGGGGAGTTCTGGACACTGTTGCAGCTGCCCTGTTAAAACCAGCGGTTCCGCATCCCTAGAGCCAGCAGCGATTTTATTTTTTTGTGACAACAGCAGCAGTAATAATGTTTATTTCATTATTTTTAAAATTCGACATGGCACAAATTTAGAAAAATAAATCTAAGATATTTGAACGGAAAGATGCACAGATGGGTGTGTTATATTGTATGGAACTTTTCATTATATTAAACTGTATAGACATATAGTTGAACTGAAAAATAACTTTTTACTGACGGCAGCGACAGTTCTCACAGTCTAACAACCTATCGGTCAAACAATTAGGTGTTTGTTTTCATTTTATGTTTGTAAATAAACCTTAAGTGTAGTAAAGCTTAAGTTATTGCATTGCTGGTTGGTTGCAGTAGTCGCAGTAGACGGGTCGTCGTGTCGACGGCGCTGTGACTACGTCCGGGCACCTGCATCTGGCGGCATGTTGGCCAGCGTCGTCACCATGGAGACGGGATGCGGCGGTCCGGACTGTCCGTGGCTTGTGACGGCCAAAGACGGACAACGCATCAACATCACGCTCATCAACTTTGCCCGACCACTGCGCTCAGATAGCGACGACGACGACGACAACGAAGATGTGGAAATGAAGGATGCACGTGACTGCAAGGTGCGCTATGGCTGTTAAACATCGCTTTCATGTAACAGTAGTCTGAGCGATGGGCTGGGCAAACAGCAAATCGCCGATATGCTGCGTGAAAGTGACAAGAAACAAGTTTGCAGATTTCATACAGGTTTTCATGTTTCCCATCAGCGCATTAAACCAAGAACAAAGCTGCCTTTGCAAAGAGAAGACAAACAAAACTTTAATAGATAAAATTGATAGATACGTCTGTATATATTATTTTACTGCACAGATTGTAGGGAGTTTTAGAGGGTTTTTGTAAAATTTAGGTTAAATGTAGCGTTTTAGAAACGCTTTTTATCTTTTGGTGTTTTTGACTAAGTTGATGTCAATAGCGCGATACGATATTCCTGTTTGCACCAGCAGACCAGAGGCGTAACTTTACGGGGGACAGGGGGTCCACCCCCCACTTTTTTGGAGAAAGAAGACGGACCCCCTCACTTTTTGCGACCACTTGGTTCCAAAATATTACAGTTTCAAAACACGATGTCTACCATAGGTCTATAGTGAAAGCATGCAAGATTGCTCTGTGGTGAGTAGCAGTCAGAATGTATATAAGCTGACTACCGAGCTGTCAGTTTTTGTATGCCATTGCCATGGTACAGCAGCCACAGCACTTATTAGCATTTAGCAATAAATGCAGTAATATACAATCTGCGTTACACTGAATTAAGACCCAGGCGATCAATGTAATCATGCTGCACCTTGCACACTGCTACAT
>Ga0126335_1000807_pt1 | contig 16102 bp, 6 predicted proteins | sample OlaspJWI45metaG_FD_108409 | JGI IMG/M metagenome (GOLD analysis project Ga0126335, IMG submission 108409) | Marine gutless worms symbiont microbial communities from Oahu, Hawaii - Olavius sp. 1 OAHU.JWI-45 metaG | ecosystem: Host-associated > Annelida > Digestive system > Unclassified | place... | reverse complement strand
TATATATATATATATATATTATGCATTCAAAAGCTGACGAGTGGTAACATAAATTATTATATTGCGACAATAATAATATTACGACTCGACAATAAAAAGATACCAGGTAACGAACTGAAGTGATGAAAACTAAAACAGCATTCCCAAGTAATACGCGAAACGGTTTTTTTCTGCCAAAACCAGGCATATATTTTTCTGTTTTATAAACATGTTTACAAGATTATGCCCATCTTCTTTCAGTTCTCTGAGTTGTTAATACGATGCACATTCAGTTGCGACGTTTCTGTGATTTTGATGCCGTCTACGACTTACAGGTGTCGTCAGTCGTGACGTATTTGAGTTTTGAATATACTTGTTCGTTCTGCAGCACAGTGACGGTGACAACGGCCGCGGCGCTTGTTGTGGTTTCTGTTGCTCGTCGTCTCGCAATGCATACAGCCAACAGACTCACAGTGACAGTCACATATCCGAAGAACTTCAGGCACAGATCGACCGCACAATTCTACGCGTACGACAGCAGGCCGAGAACTACAGACTGAAATACGAGGTGAATAAAACTGAATAACATATTACACAGACAATGTTACTTTTATCTGTTAAGTCCAGTACTGAGATCATCATGTGTGTGTGCACATTTTCCAAGTTAAGTAAAAATTTCATTTCACAAACATAGTCTTGCCGCCCCGCCGTTACCTTTAGTCAAGGACAAAGCTGCCTATTCAGTCACGTCACTTATTTACACAGAAGTGTTATAAATGAAATTATCAGGCCTACTGCAGTAGCCTGCAGTATAGGCCTGATAATACAGACGGCTCTAATACTGGACTTAAACTCCATAATTATTTTTCTTCAGTTTTTATTAGCTTACCATCCGTTCTTGTTAGCATCAAGTGTCGGTAATAGTAACTAAGTATATGACCTGTTTAGGCCCTCGGTTATGCCTTTGTTTGCTTTGGTCGATAATGTTTCAGTCCCCTTTGGATTGCTATAGCAACGCCCGAACTAAACTGCTAATGATTTAATGAAATGTCGCAAACACATTGAATGAAGACGAACATGTTGCAGGAGTCACAGAGAGAATTGTGCGAAACAAGACGAGAACTGAATAGCGTCAAAGAAGAGAACGAAGCTCTGCGTTTCTTGGCGTCTCTTCGCGAAGACGAATTTCACAGTGAAGAGAATGAAAGAAGACGGGCGCAGGCTGAACTACAACGCGCCAGATCTCAGCTGCACCAACTACAACATCAGATCGAAGAACGACAGGTTCATAACAAGTGGCAAAAGTAATTTAGAGACGGCCGCAACAACGTGGTGCCATATAGCGAATGTGTTAGAACAGGCGTATTTAGGCTACGGCACAAACGTAACATTTTCGTCCGACCCTTTCCCATAGACGGTTGGGGCAACAAGACCCACATCAAATGCAGTATTCCTTGGGCTCTCAACAGTTTCCACCACAAACAAGACTTCGATTCGTTCGGCCGTTTTTGGAGGGCGCAGGCGCGCGACAAACTGAGATACGGGAACATTGGTCGCAATATGCTGCATGCATTCGATGCGGCCCAATAATTGATATGCGCGGTCATCCTGTAGTATAGCCTTATGGTGTAGCAGGTACACCAAAGACTCGAACTAAATGCTGTGACAGCCAAATGCAACACTGCACCCAACTTTTCGCATCCAAAAATATTTATGTATAGCAATGTTCTCAGACCCCGATATTGCGGGAAAGGCTACGTTGTTCCTCCATGGACTATTTTGTTTTCACTCTGTAATTTTGCAAAATAGTGTCATGCAGTCCAGAGTTTAGGTATAATTTCGAGCCTTTGTTAGCTAGAGCTACTGCGCCAGTGACGTTGAGTGGTGGTGTGTTATGCAGTGGTTGACCGTAGCAACACCCTACGAGCACCACCAGCGGACATCAGCCCTACCAAATCACTTCATACGAATGGGAATCGACGTCTGCGACGCCACGCCTGACTCTACTAGCGATGGCCACATCGAATCCCCTCCTCTTCTTCTTCTTCCTCCTCCTCCCCATAACCCAGCCGAGGACCACACACGGTGTTCGCGGGTCGTCAACGCCGGTGGTCGTCGCCAGTGTCTCGTCACTGTCTCTAGATCTCCGAGCAGGACTCAAGACGATATAGACCCGTTATGGCTTCCAGCCGCTCACTCCAACAAGCAACCAGGCCACAAGACTTAAAGTGTCGTTTCTATATACGCGGGGTCGATAAATGAGAAACAGCTTCGACTGTTTTCTGCCGGCGTCTTTGTGTCTGTCCATGCAAAAGATCAGAAATATATCTTTAGCTGGGTAATTTGACATTTGACACTTATTTTCTTTTCCAATATGTTACGTGCGACGTCAGTAGCATCAGTGCACAGATTTACATCGGATGTATTACCTTAACAAGGACACTAATACTACATCAAAAATTACGAAGTTGCTATACAATGGTTAGCGGAAGGAAGCTGAAGTGAAACTGCCCTGCATCAGAAATACATAAGATCCTGTGGACCTGTGCATAAAGCATTATAATATCCGTAGAAAACTTGTGTGCTTTCTACTTTCTGCATGTTAAATATCTGCATAGGCCTACTGTATCGTTGCAAATAAAGAAAAAAATTCAAAAATCAGTTCCTGTAGTCCATACTGCTAAACTTTAAATGTGGATGACAATTCACAAAACAGAAACTTGAATAAGACACAAATAATGCAATATAATATGAACGTTAATCACACGTTAATTAGTGAAAAAACATCACCATTACCATAATGCATGAAAATATATTATCCATGAGCATAGAAAATCAACAATATACTGGCACATAATACAAAGCAGTTACAAAGTGCAAACGAAATATGCACAAATCGAACACAATAAACATTTGAGACATTGACACACTTAACAATTATAACATACAAATCAACAAAAATTCTGGCATTTCTTCGTTAGTGGGGCTAAATGACTAAAACCTCATCAAAAATGGTTTCCATAGTAGTAACGTAACTTAAAATATCACTTGCTTGGCCACCCTTTCGCCTTTTGTCACACCCTGTCACAACTTTATGAACAGGGTGTGACAAAACAACGTGCCACCATGGAAAATGCAATTTCTTACACAGGCCAATCCAACTGCAAATTCATATGAGTAACTTTGAAATGCTAGTCTACACTTAACTTGACAAGTGGCCAAAGTAATTTGACAAAGGCTGCACAGTGAAGCCGAGCCGGGGTCATTCATTCAGTACATTCGTGACAGCCACTGCGTACACTGGTCAGTATAGTATGCATCTCATGCATTCGATGCAGCCTAATAATATTATGACATTCTGCTAAACTAGGGTAAAACAGTATAATATTAAATATTACGAATGATTTCTGCAAGTTGCCAACCAGCAACAACACATACATATTCTCTATAAATTCACAGGTAACAAGTCAAGTAACCACTAACTACAAATTATTGCTATGTCAGAAACACTCAACAACATGCATAGAGTAATAGTTTGATTAAAACCAACAATTAAACTCAAGTACAAGTAACCCAAGTCAATAACAAAATTTGCATCCAAACAAGCAAGAACTGGGATTTCAAAACTGAAAAACTTCGGCAATAAAATGGTCACGGTTCACGGGCATAGCCAGAAATGTGCAATGGGGGACAAGCAGGGGATCTGGGGGACGGACGTCCCACAGCAGGGTCCAGGGGCAGAACTCCAATGTGGGTCTCTGGGGGCGAAACACACAGAAGCTGGAGACACATATGCATGTAATGTTCGAAAATATGCACTTATGAATACTAAATAAACAAAATACAAGAGAATTTTTGAACAATTTCAGTCTACTACTACCGGTCTATCAGTCAACAAAAAATTTACGGACGACGACACGGGGGCATGCACCCACTGTTGTTAAATGTCAATAAAACACGCAACAGAAGTGATACACTTCCATCATCAACCAGTGGCACAAGTTTCAAGTTGTTCAACAGTGAATGTCTGATAAAATGCGTCATTCAGCAAGCAAGCATTCATTCACAAATAATGACAAATGACCTATAAAGTGTCGAGTGGGACGTTAAGCCTCTACTCACTCACTCATTCACAAATAACAATCATAACTGAAACTGACCCCAGTATAATCTTATAAGATCTGCCAATACAATGGCAACACTACAGGCAGTGCCATCATGCAGGCCATCCATACATATTTATACGAGATGTGCATTGTTATTGTAAAAAATATAGCATTTAAGTTTCAACAAAATTGTATTAGTAGTGATATTGTCAATAGTATATGACAGATAACAAAAGGCCAAAGTAATTTGGCAAAGACTGCATCAAATGCACCACAGACATTGCACATGCTGGAATGTTCTTCATGTAGAGGTTTATCATACCTTACCATCAACTCTACAAGCAGTGCTGCCACCCCAGTCCCTACCCTCTTTGACACATTTTTGGCTATGGCTCCTGCCGTTGATATGCACACAAAATTTTGAGTCTGTCTTCAGCCTTTCCAGAGATATGAGGGGTCCATAATGGGCGAAATTTTCCCCCACCTCCCACTCCCCTTACTGTGGGAAAATCAGGAGCCTCGTCTCTCACAATGTTGATTGGGTCCTACAAAGTGCTCTTCCCAAACACGACCTTGATCTGTTCAGCCGTTTTTGTACAGTGAAGCAGAGTGTATTTGCATTACAGACAGACCAACAGATGCCGCGATCATCAGTGGCAGTAGTCTGCATATCACGCATTTGATGAAGCCTAAAAACAGAAACATTAAGTAGATTTTTTTAAAACATGATGATATGACAAAAAACATCATAATGCAATCATGTGACGTACTAAGGCACTGCATTAGCTGCACAAGGACCGTGCTGTGAACAATAACGTGTCGCTATTCTAAAGATGCGCCTCACGGGCTCACATTCTTAAAAATTCCTACATCCAGATGACTTCCAAAATTTAATAGAAACTTCATTGTCCCAAGATACATCTCCGGTAAAAGTTTAATGAAATTTTTCATGCAGATCAGTGGTTATATGCACAGTTGCTAACAAACAAACAAGGTATCGTCCCCGACGGGATGGAATGATGGGAACTCAGCATGGTAAATGTCCAAAATGGTGCAACCCTACTCCTGGTCAGAAATCTAATGGCAGATTCTGAATCAGGAATCCTAAATTTCTATCCACATTTAATGGTAACCATAGCTCTATCTTGCCAAGTTTTTGATATGTTCGCAAGTGACACAAACATATGGATGGATAGATACATTTTTCTGCCACAACATACTTATTGGACAGTCTTGATGTCAATGCAATAAACACTCTATTATTGAATGCACCACGCAGTTAATACCAGATTACCAGCACTACTATAAACTTGCAAAATACAAATAACATGAAAAAATAACCAACAGTCTCTATAGTATCACATTAAACATGAGCAACACTGTATGAATGTTGTGTTATTGATGATCAATTAGAAAGCACGACACTACGTCATAAAAACCCATGGAATGATGCCACCATCAGTTCTCTCTGCTCTCCATCTGTCAAACCAACAACAAAAGCACAACAGCTGTTAATAACTTACATCGGATCTGCTTAATACCAACAACTATGTTAATGACCTGACACAATTGTGTCAAAGAATCAAACTGTTGTTATCCATGCCGAAACTACCAAAAATTAAATAAGCTGTTGCTCAGAGATCACTACTTAACAAAATTTGGGAAAGAATAAAAAGCAGAGGAAAAACGGATGGCAGGGGAGAGGTAAAAGGGAGAGAAATGGAAGCAGAAGGCAGAAGCAATAGTAATATAAAAATGCTCTATCACACAACAAGTTTTTCAACTTTGCCCTATATATATATATAATAATCATCATTCAAAACCCCACAGTTGGCAAAGTTCGGTAAAGACTGCTTTTGAACTGTGACCACCAGAGTACACACAAACATAAAACAACAAACACTAAACTGTAGAAAGGCAAAGGTAAAGGTGAGTGTATAGCAGTTTGTGAAACTTCACCAACACCACTACGGGAAATCACTTACCATATGGGATCACACAGTGTTACTTGCTACCCGGCAGAAGTGACTTTCCCGCCTTTACCCCAACCGAAGCTGGTACTCGATTTAGTGACCCCGAAGGGATGCAAGGCTGAGTTGACCTAGGCACAATGGGTGTGAACAGTTTGCCTAAGACCGCTACTCGACAGCGTCGCGACTGCGATTCGAACCCGTGCTCTTCCGAGTCTGAGTCCGGTACGCTAACCACTCGGCCGGTTACAAACTCGGTAAAATATGCTGAGTAACAACCGATCCAAGACACGATAATGCTTAAATGTGTTCAAATCAATGTGAATAATAAAGTTTTGTCACTTTTGTAGAGCAGACACTCACACTTGTCTTTTCACATAGCAAACACACACACACACATAAAGGGGCGGCAGGAGAGGGGTGAAAGGGGAGAGAAAGGGAAGCAGAAGGGAGGAAAAACATGGGAAATAAGGGGGTGGGCAAAGGGGCAATACCACAAGCTCAGCTGTTGCTAACAAATCGCCCAACGCTTGTGCACACCGCTGTGCTGTCAAGAGCTGCCCTCTGCTGAATGACTGTGATTTATTGGCAGGATTTTCCGACTTGCAATCATTCACCAGAGGGCAGCTCGACAGCATACTGGTCCGATATTCCGACTTTTACCTACCCCTTTCCCATGTGATGCCTCCAATGAGGGAAATAATCTCGAGCTATCAGGTTCATATCTGGTTCAGAAAAACTAGAATGGCTGGGCTACAATCTCACTAACTGTTACGCCATGCCAACACACTGCATCAGGAGGCATCGTCTATCTCACAATGTTCTTCATACACATACTTTCACCAACTGTCACTGTAGGGCCTAAGACTAATTAAAACATTGCACAGTGCTGAACACACAACTTATAAATTCAACGTTATACCTACTGGATAGTAAATACTAATTCAGAACAAAGTTCACAAACCAATTAATAGCAAATTTCAAATAAATGCAAGCAACATTCGTTGATCCTTGTGACACAGTTGCTCGCACACGATAATTGCCGTTAGCAAGAAATGAAGGCATGTCGCTATTGACATACTCTACTGATGGTGGAAGATTGTATGCTCCCTACAATCACAGCCAGAATGCATCAATATAGCAGCAAGGCAGAAATACCCAGGCCAGTGAAGTTCTAGAAAAAAAACAAGCCTACCTTGCTGGGAAATGTGAGCCAAGCTGTCCTAAAATTCTTAACAGTATAACCACATCCTGGACTGTAACGGAAACCCAGCCTTTATGACACTTAAACACTGATAAACTAAACACCACCGACAGTCACAAATTACAGAAACCATCAAGCACTTTTTTCCTTTCAAGAAATGAATCCTGGTGCATGTGCGATTGTGCACTGATAACCCCGACACAAATTATGCAGCCAAACCTGGGAGTGAAACCCATGCTTGCCGGATCAACAACGACTGATACACACTAAGCACATTAGGCATCAAGTCATGCTAATGAGTAATAAAGCAGAACTTTTATCAACAACAGAAACAATTAAACAATTTGTCAAAATGTATATCTAAACTCTTCAAACAATCACATTTCAGCTTACCTTGGCAAATGGACAATGGCACGGGATACCATATTTATGGAAAAAGGGTGGACAATCAGATTTGGCAAGCATATCACACAGATTGTTATACGTGCATGACCCAACATCATCAAAGCATGGCACCGTAATCCAGAAAATCATTTGTCTTTTCACAGACAGAGTCAGCTGCAAAAAAAACAACACAAGAATTTAACAACTGAAGATGTAGGTGAAAAAAGTCAAGTTAGCACCTTTTTGCAAGTGACTGTTGATTTACATTCTGCGTTGCATAATCTATCATTGGGAAGCCAATTTTTATCAAAAAGTTGATCATAGATATATGTTTAGCAAAAACATGCTAAGTCGAGTTAGCCAAAACATAACTCGGCACACTTGGCCAGAAAGCTTGCTGTTTTGGGATGCACATAGTGCACAACTTGAGTTAGTACATTCTTCCGCGAGCGCCATACAAGGTAGTTGACAATGGCTATGTCAAGTTAGCATGTCTGTTTAAATGCGACTGAACTGACTGACTTTTTGGCAGAAACTTTGAATGCGTTTTTCTCAAAATGTGAAAACACACAGTTAGCCGCTTAGCACCTGCATCTTCAATTATTCCATATACACAGTACAGTAGAGAAATCTCGACATTCTCAATGTTGCAACTATGACCCTGCTTTAATGCGCAAGATTCAAAACCCTACCTGCCTATGATACCAGTGAAACCGACTTTACTCACTTGTTTGTCATCTTGATCTGGTAATCATGGCTCTGTTACAAACTAAGTCAAGATCACATGAGGTTAAATGAAAAGTATGCTCTATGAGGTGCCACAACTGGCTTCAGGCACCGTAGCAAAATACAAACTGACCCAGTCAGAATAGTGACAACATTCTATAACTATTCCAAATCTATTTAACAACTGCTACTACTTACCACCACAAAACACTTAAAAGTTAAAACAGTACACTGAGTACAATAACTAATAGTGTACAAGTTATCAGGTTACTTTCAAAGGAGCTTTCAGATCCACATCCAGTTTGGCATTAAATCCAAGAGTAACATTTCCTGGAAGCTGTAATGGATCAGGCTTCAGTAAAATATTAGTGATGCTAGCTGGATATGAGCTGTCACCACAGTCTTTCCATGAAAACTTCAGCATTCTTCGAATTCCCTAGAATCAAAATTCAAAACAGTTGCATGAGAATTCAACAGAAAAATTGATGTGTTTTTATTTGTACCATAATGTAAGAAGTCTCTGGGGGATGGCTGCACTTCCTATCTACTCCAGCATAATAATTTGGCACTGTATGGTGATATACACAACGCCGTGCTACCATCGCTATAGTGGCTACACCTGAACGCAATGTCCTGAGCTACGCAGACAAATAATGCTAGTATCTACTTTCAAGTACTCCTTTTAACTTAGTTATCTCATGTCTACTGCAATTTGGCTTTTCCCACACATCTAAGAATTACCACATTAACAAATATTGGCAAAAATGTTTATGTGCTATTATAAAAAATACAACATTCACCATATCTACCAGCATGGGTTTTAACATTCTTTTAGTCACTGCCTAATTACATCATAGAAACGTTTTGCATTGATCCATTGAACTGCAGTATGATTTACAAAAATTTTACGTCAACCAATTAACATGAATTATTGACTGCCTATGCACCATAAAGCTGGCAAAACAAGTATTGTTTACAGTTCTCTCTGTCTTTGTGGCTTTCTGTCCTAGTAAAATCTCAAGAATTACTAGTGAGAAATTTATATAATTTGCAGGATATGTCTTCTGGTAGGCCTAAACTCTATAAGGGCCGACTGCACCATCGCGGTTTAGCATTGAACTCGATCAAGTAGGCTGACGGCCATTGCACATTGCACCCTTTTAGGTGAATTTGTTCAGCCCTGAACGAGATTAAACGTGGCCTTTTGTTCGTGTTAAACTATTGTAGACAGCATCATAGCACCATTATAGCCCCTCTGGCTGTGACTTTTGACCTGTTGACCTCAAAAACAATCATAAGCTGCAAGCTGTGTTTGGCAACATGGTTATTGGAGAGTGACGACAGTATATAGCACAGGTGCAGCTTCTTGGCTCAGACTGAACTGGCAGTGAGCCATGTGTCAGGTGCGGAATTTCCATGGACGTATTTTCCCGTCATGCACTATAAATGTGTTTTTCTATTCTGTTCTTTACGTAGGCCTATGTATGTGTTTGTTCGCTTATAACTACGAAATGGGAGGGGCGACTGTATCAAAATTTTCAGGGTAGCTCCAGGGTGCCACAGGGATTGCTCGGGGTCATGGATTGGGACCAAAATATGACATTTTTCGTTTCTCGCAGAATTGGCCAGTGGCCGGCCATGCACTACTGCAGGCAGATTGGGCATTGGGCACTAGACAGGCTATAGGCACACACACAGGTGCACTGTGCAGGTGGACATAGACACAGTAGAGGCTAGCATTGGTGTTGATGGGCCAGCATGCATACACACGGGTACAGGAAGCAAGGGCAGGCGAAAGGCAGGGATGGGGCTGCCTATGTAATGCCCTACTGGGTAGGCAGAATGGCTAGTAACATGATGCAACTATAAAAATGTGGACTTTAATAAAAAGTTGACCTTGGCAGACTTGGGGAGTCGCTTGTCGCTTATCATCTATGTTATGTTAAGCGACGCTAAACCATAATAACCGTAACCGTAACTTGGGGAGTGGTCGTCCGACAGCTCCAACCCCCTTGGCCACGAACCTGAAACTATGGATATAACACGATAAGACTATATCTTGCAGATCATACAAGAAGTTGATAGATCTGATGATATTTGACACTTGATGATATTTGACCTTGAAAACTTTTGTAGGTCACTTATCATTGTACTCACCTGAATGTAATAAAAAGTAGTTTCCACGACTAAGAATGTCCTAAATTTATTTATTAGTAACATTTACCTGTACTTTTCACTTCAAATAGGGAGCTTCTTCCACAGAGCTACTAATAAAGACTAACCTGAGGGATGTGTTGTGTTTGTATAGAACATAACACATAATGGGCTTGCTACAAATTTTCTGCAAGTGGAAAGTAACACACATGAGCAAGATATAATGCCATTTAACATTTTCAGAATAAAATGCGTTTTGTTTCGGAAATGAAGTGAAGAGATGTTCGCCCCGACCCCCTCCAGCCTACACCACCTCCCACAACAAAGTCAGTTGTGTCTGACCCTGGCCTTAACCCACACAATTGCCGTAACCTTTACTTGTCAATTCGGCAGGGACAGATGTCCGGGGCCGTTTGTACTCGAGGTAAATTTCTGGGGAACGCGACTTCCGGACACCTCGTGAATCACACGACTAGTTAGTGAACCTCTCGTGCAAGATACTGACTTTCCCAAAATGGAAACCTTTGACCAAGCCATTCAGGTCATCTTCTATGTGAGAATCAAGTGACCACTTTTTCGAAAAGACAACAGTTATAACTGCAAAAGCAGTAGCACAATATAAAACACTTTTCTTCCGCATTCTTACGTCGTAGAATATATGCACGTTGATAATTAAAGATGTGAAATATTCTTTGCTATACGACTGTAAACAAAGTAACAAAACATTGCGAATTTGCGGATTGGGATGGATGAGATTTTCTTCGGCGATAAAGTGGTCCAGGTAATTTTTCATTAATTTTTTTATGTAATTGCATTTAAGAACTTTGGATATCCATTATTTAAACGCTTAACAACCGTTTTTTAACAAATATTTGTCAAATACTAAAAGTGAGTTAAAGCAAACACCTAGATCTTTTATTTCCGTAACTTCTTTTAGCAGAGTATTATTATAACATAATTTGGGACCACTCTCATATTTGAGTATCTTCTGTGATGTACTGAAATAATTTTACATTTATTGATGTTTAGTGTGACTTGGCATTTGTTTGTTCATTATACGAAATTGTCAATTCCTCTTTGTAATTTGTCCTTATCTGATATGCTTATGTATCTCATTGACGGCTATGGGTAAAATGCGGAACTGCGGAATGTGGAATGCGGAAGGTAAAATGCGGAATGGAATCTGCGGAACGACGGTGATTGGTCCACATGTCAGACCACGTGACCGCAGCTATTATGCAGTTTACCGCACGCCGCGCCTGAATCTTCTGCGGAGTTCAGTCACTTCATCTTCACCAAAGCCACACGGGACATCAGAAGGCCATGTCGTTTCTTCCAGGACTTCAAACTGCCTAATTACGTCATGATACTGTTGCTTACATGCATTAGACCTTGCATCACAGAGATTACTGACATTTGACGACTGCGTTGTGAACAACCTCACCTTCATGTTGTTGACAAGAGATGTCAAAAAAGTAGGGGGTCGCGTCCCCCCTGTCGAAAAAGTGGGGCGACGCCGTCCCCCGCATCCCCGCCCCACTACACCTCTGACTGGCAGTCTCTGAGCAGACTCCTCATTTTCGCCACTCGCCGGCGAGTGGCGAAGATGAGGGGTCTGCTCAAATACTTACCACCAGTGAATATGCTCGACTTCAGTCGAACTCACCGGCCGACATTCGCGTTAATCGTCCTAGAGTAGTTTGATTGTAGTTATACCAGTGGTGTAAGCTCAGCATTTTCAACGTGCTGGGCGCAACAGAACCACGTGTCGTAAAGTTGTTCCCACGCGAGACGTGTTCGTGTCCAGCCACTGCAGCCTGTTACCACATTGTGGCTGCCCGATGAGCCGTGTCGATATGCCATTCCTGCGACGCCATCGAGGCGCCGCCTCGCAAGAACGCGAAGCGGCGTGGCCCGGTAAATTGGGTTAAGTGCGATTCGTGCCCACGCTGGTACCACACGGTTTGCGTGGGGGTTACGCAACACTACGGCCCCATATCACTGTGATATGTGCCGGTAGGACTTCTACAATTATGATTTATGTTGTATTAGGCCTAGTTTTCAGAATTACATGTTGTGTTGCTTGCGTGTTTTCATTTTACTTTCAACATAGCTCTACTACAGGAGTCAGTTTTAGTCGCTTATGCCAGCATGGTAGGCCTATATGCTATGCCTCTCTGTCAGCCTATATAGTACACTCCTATACGTTGTATGTCTGTCACAAGCCGGTATTCTATGCCTAGGCCTACATTAAAGGCTAATCAATTAATCCCGGACTTCTAATTAATTAATAATTACGAATGAAACTCCCAAAAGCATGTACAACCAACCGTGGACAAATGACCGCCTACATACGCAAATTTCTGCATTCCGCATTTTACCCACCATTCTACACCATTTTCCACACTTTCCATTCCGCATTTTACCTTCCGCATTCCACATTCCGCAGTTTCGCATTTTACCCATAACCCTCATTGACAGGTCTTTTCCATTTAGTATTTTGAAATCTCGAAGTTAATGGAATAAAGTGTTTAACACCACTATCTATTTTATTTTTTTAGTAAATTTCACATCAGCTCTACATCTAAATTTACTGTGGCAGACTGTGCGTCCCAGTCACTGTTAACATATATAATCTTAATGACTCATAGTCACCTTTGTCATAGTTTAATTTTTGTTCCAATGGAGATCCATAACTGCAAAAGTTGGTCTTGATCATAAGTACTACATGATCACTCTTTCCTAATGGCGCTGGTGAATCAATTTTATTTATGAAATTATCATCTGTAATTACCAGGTCCAGCAAATGAAGGGTATCTGTACCATGCGCATACGTGGGAAAATTTACGTGATGTAACAATAACAGTTTGTGAAGGGTATTTAAAAACTCAGTACTCAGTACTGAGTACTGCTGTAACTATTTGTAACAGAATAACATGAATCCTAGTCGCTTGTATTCTTCCTGGTCCTCTGTAGTCGTGGAACAGTCTGCAGCTTCATCTGCACTAATCTGAACTAACATTTCTTGAGTTTCGCAGGTTACTGATTACAGGTTAATTGATTACATTTATTTGGCTGAGGATAGTGACTGGTTCTAGATTCTAAGTGTGCTTTGCAAATGTACTTACTTACATGGACTACTGATGTCATCCTTCATGAAAATTTGATGTTCCAGTGTCTTGTTGTTGATTATCTTGTGACCTGGTGTTTTCAGTAGTTGTGGTGATGAAACAGTATATTGTCGTTACTCGTTAGGCCAGTAGTAAACATGCACTGTATGCATCGGATAGCACTTTTTTGTTACAACTAATATTACTTTTACTTATTAACCCCAATTTTAACACTTAAGCCTAATCCATTTTCTCATTCTCTTGCACTTGTCGTAAAGATTTAATGCCGTTTGATATGTGATGTTGATAGGCTGTTCAGTCTGGCATTCAGCTAAGCAAAGGCAATGTAACAGGGTTTCTCTTTGGTGCCATACAGGACTCTCGGTTGTATGTTCATGGCTGTGTAGTAAGCAGCAGTGAGTTTCAGGACAAGCTGAAGGATGAGCTGGACAGCAGTACACGGTGCCTTCCTGGAGGTATGGTATGGTATATTATATGAAGTTGTTACATGCGCTGTTGTTAGAAACATGGCTCGGTCTAGGGGATAACGATTATTATAATATCAGACATTAAATTACACAATGTTATATACAACGAATGTCCCACTCCCAAAAGTTATTACTGTTTATAAGGCCAACTGAAACCAGAAGGGGAAACTGCGGCAACTAAAACAGTAAATAGAAAAGCAGCAGCATACGCAGCAACATGGATGGTAGCATCAGTCAGGTGCTGCAGACTCCTCGGCGAGACGGCGGCATCGAGACCGTCGGCGACTGGACGATGAGACAGCTGCGGCTCAGTGAACCCGGTGGAGACTGTCGACGTCCACTTGTCAGCGACACGACTTCCACCAGTCAGCACCACACCAGTGAGTGTTGGCGACGTCACACTTGTCTCCTCAGCTTGTATCAGCACAATAGCTGAAGTTTGGTAGCAGAAAGTTCGCCTCGTCAGAACGGCAGAACATTCTCGTCTGTACTTTTCAACTGCAACAGTAAAACTGCAGTACGTCTTACTTCAACATTTCTCTGACGTAAAGTGACTGTCCTGCACACTTCAGACAGCCAGCTCACGCGCATGATGATATCGCCTCTGCCGGTCAGGTATTCAGACAATTCAGACAGATGTTAGATGCGCAGACGCAGAGGTAAAATTCGCGCCGCTGAGAACAATAGACACACTTGTCAGCGACATGCCTCAGTAGTCTGGGCAACGACCCGCAGCGCGAAAAACAAACAAGAGAAATGAAACGTGGGCCCAAAAACGACAGGCCAACAATGTCTGCAAGATGGGCCAAAAAATGGGCCTACAACATCTCCCCCGCCAACACAGTGGCTTTGTGCTATATACAAAAAATAGAGCAGAGTTATTTGCATCAAATGAGGTCATATCTCAGGTTTTTAATAGCGGTTTGTTGTGCATTCAGCTAAATTGCTATATTAGTCTGCTGGATGCTACACCATTCTTTTTACACCATTTTGTCTGATGTAATGTAACATTTTGCAGCAGTGTATCTCTGCATGTTGTAATCAGTTTGTTTAATTTTTTGATGTTTTTTCACTGTTTTGTGCCAGGTTTGCAAGTGTGTGGTATGTTTTTCAAAACATCACAAGCTGATAATGGCAGAGTTGTAAAGATGGCTTGTCAGCGGATATTTAAAAAGAACTCTGCTTTAAAGGTATGATCTGCTTGCATTTTGTGTATCTTCACTACTTGTCGGTCTGTGTCTGTTTCAACATGCAGATGCAGCACCCTAGAAGAGTGAGACTCCTTATTCAGGCCTCTAAATGCTGGTCTCTGTGTAAGAGGTAGCTGCACTCTATTTATTTGCTATACAGACCAGTTGTATCTTCGCAGAATTCTAGAATCTGATGGCATGACTTCATTTCTAACCAAACTGTTGGTGAGTGCACGTCACAAGTTCGTCTGTCAGACATCATTGTTCATCAATGAACTCGGCAATGCCTGACACTCTGTGGGCATGTTGTCCATATGGACACTCATATTAACACTCCATGCTTGTTGACTGCTCCTGTTCTGATGCCTGGCAATGCCCCGCTGGTGGACCACAACAGTCGTGGCTCTCAAACATCCTGAGTGACCTATCACAGCTGAACATCTTCAGTGAGGTCCTTCACCAAGCAAGCAGTGGATTAGAATGGAGAAATCTTGTACAGTACGTCAGCATGAGATGCTCTTGTAGTGGATCTGGCTGCTGCTGATGATGACAGTTTTCTTGTTAGACGAGTGAGACATGATCAGTTGTCACTCACTTGAACAGATATAATTTAAATTTTAAAATGTTGCCCAGTGCTCACTATGCTTAATGAAGTTTATATGTTATCTGCTGAGTTGGATTTATTTATTTGCTAGTGAAGAAGTCTGATTTCACACACTTTCCAGATTCCAGCACTGTCGAAAGATACTGTGAAAAGTCTATTTTCTTTCTTTAATGTGTTTGTTTAGTGC
>Ga0126335_1000806_pt1 | contig 16103 bp, 19 predicted proteins | sample OlaspJWI45metaG_FD_108409 | JGI IMG/M metagenome (GOLD analysis project Ga0126335, IMG submission 108409) | Marine gutless worms symbiont microbial communities from Oahu, Hawaii - Olavius sp. 1 OAHU.JWI-45 metaG | ecosystem: Host-associated > Annelida > Digestive system > Unclassified | place... | reverse complement strand
TTTCGGTACACTGTCGGACATGGTGGCCTCCTTCCCTGGCTAAATGTTTGGTCTCGCAACCTTTATTTAACCATATCGAGGCCACCGCCTCAAATGTGCGAAAAATATTATACGTTATGGGTTTCAATGAATCCGAAGACGCAAAATATCATTCCGATGATGCAACTTGAGATAAATATTATAGTGTTTATTTCTCGAAATAGTTCCATTAATAATTTTTGCACGTAACTATTTAATATACCGCTAGCGTCTTTTCAGACCGATTTAGTTATTTGAGGGTTTCCGCAACCTGGTAAGACTACTTGATTATACATTAAACTTTCAGATTATCAATTGGTTATGTCATTCCTACAAAATAGGATGGTTAAAGATGAGCGGCTTTTGCCGGTTATTATCCAGGTTATGTGGCCAGCATGTTTTTTGCCAATTTATTTATCATCAATATTAAGTGTCATATTTGAGTTTTTCCTCAAACTTTCGACTGCAGATAACTTGCCACTTTCTGGAATTGCTAGCGAATACCGACATTCTGAGGTTATCACAAGTAAATGAATAAAAATATTGGGGGCCAAGTGTAAAGGCACTTGCGGGCTATTCATAGTCCACGGAAACCAGAAACAATCCCTGCGGTGGAGCGGTGGCCCCGGCCTGCTCCCGATCGCGTGATTCCAGGATGGCCTTAAAATCTTCGGGTGTGATTCTGCTGCGACCCACCTCCGCCAGGGTTCCCACGACATTACGTACCATGTAGCGCAAAAAACCGTCGCCTTCGATTTCGAAAATCAGATATTCTTCGGCGTCACGCATAAACTCAGCCCTGAAAATGTTGCGGATGGTGGATGAGCGGGGGCTGCCCGTGCCTTCGAACGCTTTAAAGTCGTGCTCGCCCACCACGTATGCTGCGGCAGCCTGCATGGCTTCAAAGTTAAGTGGCTGGCGCAGGTGCCAGACAAAGCGGTTGTTTACAGCCGTGGGCACCGAACGGTTCAGAATACGGTAGCGGTAGGTCTTGCGACGGGCATCGTAGCGGGCATGGAAATCAGCAGGTACGTTCTCACAAGATCTGATGACGATATCGGCAGGCAGCAGGCTGTTCAGCCCCTTGAGGAACGCTTCGGCGGTGATGTTTGTATCGCAGGCGAAGTGGGCCACCTGCCCCAGGGCGTGGACCCCGGCATCCGTGCGTCCGGAGGCTGCCAGGGAGATTTCCAGGCGGGTCATGACCGCCAGTGCTTTTTCGATCTCGGCCTGGATGCTGCGGTCGGCGGCCTGGCGCTGCCAGCCGTGATAGGCGGTGCCGTCATACTCGATCACCAGTTTGAATTTTGTTTCCATGGGCAGGCCACCTTCGGGCTTAGAAGAAGATCAACAGTACCGTGGTCAGCGACACAAAAGACAGAATCGTTGACAATACGATGGACGCTGCCGCCAGCCGGGTATCACTGCCCAGTTGGGATGAGAGGACATACAGGGCTGTTGAGGCCGGTAGCGCAAAGAAGATCATCCCGGTCTGAATTTCAAACCGGCTGACCGCGAAAAACTTCAAAAAGCCATACCCAACCAGGGGCAGCAGGACCAATTTAATGATGGCTGCGATGAGGGACGGCCGCATATAGCCGGCCAAAGATTTAATGGTCAGGGAGCCACCGATGCTCAGCAGGGCCAGCGGCAGGGTAACCATGGAAATCAGGCTCAGGGCGTTGTCGACAAACACCGGAAACGTGTTGATGAAACGGGCATAGACCAGGCCGGTCAGGCAGGCCAGAACCAGCGGGTTGGAGACCAGGGCCTTTAACGTCAGGCCGACCCGGTTTTTCCGAGACGCGGATTTCTCGCTGAACCAGGATAGCGTGGCGACTGCCAGTACGTTGACGAATGGAATGATAAACCCGATCAGGATGCCGTAATGCCGAATCCCCGGCTCACCCAGAGCGCTGAGAATGATTGCCATGCCAATGTAGGTGTTGAAGCGGTAGCAGCTCTGGGAAAACGACCCGGCCTGGAACGCGGTTATCCGAAACAGTTTCATCGCCAGCGCACTGGCCAGGTAGATGACAGCTACGGCGGCCAGGACAGCCCCGCAAAAGCTCCAGGGAATGCCGGCCGCGGTCTTGGCCCCCCCGATTTTCCAGAACAGCATGGCTGGAAAGAAAATAAAATACACCAACCGATCCGCCGTTTTCAGGAACGCCTCATCGGTTATCCGATAGTGTTTCAGCGCAACCCCCAGCACGACGAGGGCGAAGACCGGGAAAAGTGAGTTCAGGACCATAGTGGGTTTGGTGACCTTTTTGGGCAGCCGCAAACGTGAACGTTGGCTCCGGGTCGGCCGGAGAGTCTTGATTTGACATACAATCGGGAACTTGTCAAATTACATCGCTGTGGTAAATTAGATCAGTCAGCAGGATACGATTCAGGAGTATAGGTGACATGATGGAGGTCATTAAGACGGTCTGCCCGGTATGCGGGCGGCTGCTGTTTATAAAGCGGACGTGAACCAGGGTGAACTTGGCCTGCCGGGCGTGTGGGCGCGATTTCTCCCTGGAGCAGTTTTCCGAAGAACTGGATGACGAGTTTGAGCGGCAATTTGCCAACGTGCGGTGCGACCGCTTATGAAACCCATGCGTCTGCAAAAATTTCTCTCTGCCGCCGGGGTCTGTTCCCGCCGTAAAGGGGAGGCCCTTATACTGGCCGGCCGCGTGACGGTAAACGGCGACCAGATCACGATCCTGGGAACCCAGGTTGACCCGGATGTCGACCGGGTCGCGGTGGATGGCAAACCGGCGGCCTTGAAATCCGAGCATGTCTATATAGCCTTGCACAAGCCGGAAGGATACGTCACCTCCTGTGACCATCCCGGTGAGAAGATCGTCATGGAACTGGTGGAAACCGACCACCGGCTTTTTCCGGTCGGCCGTTTGGACAAGGAATCTACCGGCCTGCTGCTGCTCACTGATGACGGCCGTATCCACCATCGTTTGTCGCATCCCTCCTTCGACCATGAAAAAGAATACGAAGTCACCGTTGATAAACCCCTGAAGCCGGGTGTTTTGAAAAAGCTGGGTCGGGGGTTGATGATCCAAGGCAAGCAGACGCGCCCGGCGCAGGTGAAAAAGCTGGCCGCCAACCGTTTTCTCATTATCCTGCAAGAGGGTCGCAATCGCCAGATCCGCCGGATGGTAGGTAAGGTGGAACATACGGTTAAACACCTCAAACGCATCCGGGTGGCCCACATCAAGCTGGGAAAACTGAAAAAAGGCAGCTGGCGTCACCTTTCCACCGCAGAGCGACAACAGCTGCTCGATCTGGTGACTTGAATCCGGGGCGGTATTATGTGCAAGCCCCGGGACGAGGTCAAACTGGCGGTGGCCGTCCCCGGCCACAATCAACTTAAAAGTCGGTAAGAATCTGAATTTCTTTATTTAATAGTATATGTTTGGTTAAACCTCCAGCCGCAGCGATTGTCATCGCGCCCCTCACGTTCGGGATATCTCGGGCTGTTTTCTAACAAAATTGCAAAAAACCACTTGACAGGGAGCGTGTCGAGCAGTAGTTTCAATTCGAAAGTTATCGAATTATAAAATATGTAAACTGGAGCAAACATGGAAACGGCAAAACTGGCCAAGGTACTTAAGGCACTATCGCACCAGAAGCGGCTTGAGCTCTACCTGGAGATCGCCCGGCACAATGAGAGCGATTTCGAGACGGGAGATTGCGAGTGCTTCATTTGCGATATCATGGAGTCGCTGAATATCGGGGCGCCGACCGTTTCGCACCATCTGAAGGAGTTGACCAACGCCGACCTGATAACCACCGAAAGGCGGGGCAAGTATCTGGTGGCTCGGGCCAACAAAGAAACGCTGGACGAGGTGCGCAAAGTGTTGAACATCCTGGATTAAATTTTTTTACCCTAACAGTTTGATAGTTTAACAACTGTAAAACAATCAAACTGAGTTCCGAACGCCGTGAAGGCATTTTTTTCGAAAGGTTAATTCGATAGTTATAAAATTTTGAAAAATAGAAATAAACTAAAAGGAGGACATCATGCACACCACCATTAAAAAATCGATTGCTGGTATTATCACCCTGACGACTATCATCCTGGTATCCGGGACCGGCATCTCTGCCCAGGACCAAATGCCCGGAAACGTGGTTTCCGCCGATGATCTGGCCTTTATTCAGGCCCAGCCGACTGGTACGGTGACCAAGGTGGCCAACCGTGCTGCGGAAACTGCCGGGGGCCCGGTCGCATCGGCCGATCACACGTTCGCAGCACAACCGTATAAGCAGTCCGCGGGCAATCGCCGTATCGCGGCGGCTCCCCAGCCAGTCGGTATTATCACGGTGGCGGATTACAAGTTCGTCACCACGGGGCATTCCCGGGACGTATTCGCGAACGGTAGTGATTTTGCCGATTCAATGGCTGGTCGCCGGGCGAAATAACAAAAGCAGAAGCGGTTTCGAGATTTTCAACCGCTTTCAAGGTGCGGTGGATGCGAAGTTTAACCCGGAGGAATACACGCAGTATTTCGAGGTGTTAAACTTTGCATCCAACGTAGAGATTGAAACGGAGGGATTTGTTTAAGCCGTTTTCAAAGGTCTTTTTTGGGATCTATCCCGTACTTCTTCATCCGCTTCCACACTGTCACCCGGCTGACGCCCAGTTGCCGGGCGGCCGCGGACTGATTCCCGCCGGCCTCCCGCAATACCTGGATCAAGTGGGAGCGTTCATCCAGACAGCCTGGATCGAGGCGGCATTCAGGGCCGATCGAACTATTGGCATGCACAATCTTCGGCGGCAGGTGGTCGACCCCGATGGCGCCGCTCGGGCACAGCACGAAAGCATATTCAATGGCATTTCTAAGTTCCCGCACATTGCCGGGCCACGAGTAGAGCGTCATTTTCTCCAGGGCCTCCGGTGTGAGCCCCAGGATTTTTTTACCGCTGGAAGTTGCATTGCGCCGAATGAAATTCTGGGCAATCAGCGGAATGTCCTCCCGGCGGTCGGCGAGGGCCGGACAATGCAGCGGAAAGACATTGATCCGGAAAAAAAGATCCTCGCGAAAGCTGTCCGCGGCAATCAGCTTTTCAAGATTCCGATTGGTGGCGGATATGATCCGGACGTCGACCGGAATGGGACGGTTGTCCCCGACCCGTTCGATTTTCTTGTCTTCCAAAACTCGCAACAGCTTGACCTGCAGGGCAGGGGGAATGTCGCCGATTTCGTCGAGCAGCAAGGTACCGCCATGGGCGGCCTCGAAGCGGCCGACTCGGGCTTTGTCCGCCCCGGTGAAAGCGCCTTTCACATGTCCGAACAATTCACTCTCCAGCAGATTTTCATTCAATGAGGCGCAGTTGACTTTGACGAAGGGCCTGTCGCGCCGCGCGCTCTCCCGGTGGATGGCCCGGGCGACCAGCTCTTTTCCGCTACCGCTGGGCCCCAGGATCATCACGGGGGTGTCGGACGGGGCCACATTGTCAACCATGTCAAACAGGCGTTGCACCTGGGGTGACTTGCCCAGGATGCCGTGGTATCCCTCGGTTAGCTGGAATGTCTGTTTGAGCGTTTTGATCTCCTGTTGCTGGCGGACCTTTTCCGTGATATCAGTCAGGGTCTCCACGGCACCAATCACCTGGCCGTTCTCATCCTTGAGCACTTTTGCATTCTTCAGGACATATACAGACCGGCGTTCCTTGTTGGTAATCAGGCATTTTTTCTCTTTCACATTCTCGGTGACAAATAGCTGGCAGAATTTGTCGGGGACCGAGGCCCCCAGTAGTTTGCATCCGGTGCAATTCAAGAGTCGGCAGGATTTGCCGATAAGTTCATCGGTGCCATAACCGGTGACCCGTTCGGCGGCCTTGTTGGCGGCCAGGATGTTGCCCTGTGGATCCACAACCAGCAGGCCATCCTGCAGGGTATCGACGATGGTTTTCCAGTGCTGGGACACATCCATATCTGTTTCTCCTGGACGTTAAGGTGTTAATGGGGAATGTTAACACCTGTTAACATAAACACCTTAACAATCAAAAGCAACCGTTTTCGGTTGGTGCTATAATTACATAAAAAATCAGTATGTTACTTCTGTGTCGGCTGAGATATTCTGATTGGCACAGGACTTGCTCAATTACTGACCAGAAACGTTTTAAACCCTGTTGTTAACAGCCCGAGCCCATTTTGATGCAAACAGCCGTTATTATAAAAGATAAATCTCAGCAATATGAAGGGTTGCGTACCAGTTTGGGACTGCTCCTATACGGTGTACCGGTCCAAATGTTTGTCCTGGACCATGAAATTGAAACGATGGACGAGGCCTACCGTGACAACATGGAATTCATCGATGAAATAAACGGGGAACGCTATTCCAACAATTCCACCAATGTTGAAGATTACGGGTTCAAGCATATGACGCTGACCGATATGGCAACCCTGATAGACGAGGCTGAAGTGGTGATTCCATTCTAGATTCAGGCCAAAGAATAGCACAATGAAAGTACTGCACATTTTAAAATCAGAGCCTGATGAGTCGGTGGAAAAATTCACCCATGCCTTGGGCACGCATCATGAAACTTCGGTGGTGGTGCTTTATGAAAAAATGCCGGATTGGGAAGCGCTGGTCGATGACATTTTCGAACACGACAAGGTGATCTGCTGGTGGTAGCCCTGGCTGAAAAAATATCCGGAACGCTCGGTATCCTGGTATGTTCCGACAAGTATATGAACCATGTGGTCAGTCTGACCCGAGCAGCATCTGCCCGCGGCAAGCAGGTCCATATTTTTTTTACCGGGTCGGGCGTGCTCCTGACCCTACTGCCGGAATTCAGGAACCTGGTCGGGCGGGCGGCCCTTTCCATCTGTGATGTGAGTTTCCGGGCCTTCGGCCTGCATGGACGTGAAGATGAGGTGTTGGGGGTCGGATTCAAGGATTTTGCCACTCAGGCCAAGAATGCGGAACTGATCGAGACCATGGAACGGTACGTGGTTTTCTAGGAATATAGAGACAGTGTTTGAGTTTACATACCCATTACAAAAGAGGGAGAGAAAAATGAAAAAGATTATTTTATTGCTGACCGTAGCGGCCTTTATCTGCACCGGCCTGGCACCTGTGTTCGCGGGGCCGGACGGCAACAAACGCAAGGGCAAATACACCTATCGTAAAGTATACAAAGCGTGCATGGCCCGCGGCGAGGTGAGTGCCCCCAAGCCGATCGTGAACCCGGATGCCCACACCCAGGCCGAATGGACCCAGATTTTTGAAAAGAAGGAATTCGCCGAGTTCAAGTGTGCCCCGGAATGGGCGGCGCTCAATGAAAAGCAGCTTAATGACATCTACACCTACCTGTGGTCCTTTGCTGCAGATTCACCCACGCCGGCAAAATGCAAGTGATGTCTATCCACAAACGGCACCTTTTGGCCCGGAGCGGCGTTTGCGCTCTTGTGAGATCCTCGACGTAGCCTCGGCTACGCCTCCGGTCTCAAAAGTGCTTAAGCCTTGCTCCGAACCAAAATCTACCATTTGTGGACAGACACACGCTATACATATTTTGTTAACCATAAACAGGAGGTAAACATGAAATTCCGTAAACTGACCATCCTGGCAGTCAGCCTGATGCTCTTGGTGGCTTTCGGTTTCGGGTGTACGGCGACCAAGTCGGCCACCAAAGAGACCCCCGCCAAAGCTGAAGCGGCCGCGGACTGGAAATTTCACGCCATTGTCGACGTGAAATTCGTCCAGCAGTATGCCAAGCTGCCCAAGCCGGAGGACGTGCTGATTATCGACTCACGGCCCAAACGTCCAAAGTATGACAAAGGGTATATCCCCACAGCCATCAGCCTGCCGCACAGCAAGTTCGACAAGATGGTTGCTATGCTGCCCGAGAACAAGGACACCCTGCTTATTTTCTATTGCGGCGGCCCCAAATGAAAGCTGAGTCACAAATCCGCCTGGAAGGCGGAAAAACTCGGTTACAAGAATGTTAAAGTTTACGAAAATGGATTCCCCAACTGGAAAAAGACGGCCGGTTATTATGCGGTTGAAGTCGCGTATGTAAAGAAAAAAGTAGATTCCGGGGCCAATATGGTCATCGTGGACTCCCGACCGACTCGTCCCAAGTACGTCAAGGGCCACATCCCGGGCGCCATCAGCATTCCGGACAGCAAGTTCGACAAGATGACCGGCGACCTGCCCACCGATAAAAGCACACCGCTGATTTTCTACTGCGGCGGCTACACATGAAAGCTCAGCCATAAATCCGCCAGGAAGGCGGTAAAACTTGGTTATAAGAATGTCTCCGTATTTGCAGCCGGCTACCCCGCGTGGAAGAAAGCTGCCAAAGCTGCCCCTATTGCTGTCAAGGCCGGCAGCGAAGAGGGGACCATCGACATTGCAACCTTTGAAAAGATCATCAAGGATAACCCGGGTGGCATCATGCTGATCGATGTGCGTGATCCCGATGAGTTCGCCAAGGGACATTTCAAAAATGCGGTGAATATTCCGGTTGACCAACTGGAAGCCAAGATCCCGCAATTACCGAAGGACAAGCCGGTTGTGTTTGTCTGCAGCACCGGGGCCCGCAGCGGCGAGTCCTACTACATGGTACAGGACATTCGTCCGGAATTGAAGAATGTCTACTACCTGGAAGCTGAATTAACCATCAATAAGGATGGTTCCTACACAATTAAAAAGCCGGCTTAATGCCACAGGCCGCTTTTTAGCGATAGTCGGCATCCCGGTCGGCAACGGCCGGGGTGCCGACACCCCTGGTATCATCTGACCCACAAAACGTATCAGGGCAATTGAGCGACGAGGACATGAACATGAGATCCTACAAAATGAAGCGCCTGATCATTGCGGGATTGCTGGTTTTGCTTCTGGCGGCGCCGGCTATGGCGGCCGGCGAGGCCGACAATGCTGAACAGGCTCCCGGTCGGACCATGGCGCAGCAGGCGACCAAGGAAAAGAAGGTGTGGGTGACCGTCGACCACGGCAATGTCACTGCCCTGCAAAAGAAATTCAAAACCGGCCCGGAAGTGACCCAGGCCTGTCTGTCCTGCCATTCCGAAGCAGAGAAACAGTTCCACAAGACCATTCACTGGACCTGGAAAGCCGGCGCAACCGAAAACGGTGCCGTTCGCGGCAAAGCCGGCCACTCATTGAACAACTTTTGTATTTCCGCCAACAGCTGGCAGGACAAGGGCTGCCTCTCTTGCCACCCGGGTTGGGGCAATAAGACCGAGAGCGTCAATTGCCTGGTCTGCCATGGTCAGAAGGATATCAACTGGGAAGAGGCGTTTGCCGATTTCCAAGCGTTCTCGGAATCCGATGATCCCGAAGAACAGGAAATCGCCAACGAAATCAGCGGTGAGATTCAGGCCGCCGTGGTGGCGGTCAGTCGGCCCACCCGCAAGAACTGCGGCTCCTGCCATTTTTATGGCGGCGGCGGCGACGGCGTGAAGCACGGGTCCCTGGATTCCTCCCTGACCAAGCCGAATAAAAAGCTCGATGTGCACATGGGTATCGACGGGCAGAATTTCAACTGCACCCGCTGCCATACCACCACCATGCACAACATTGCCGGTCGGATCTACACCGAACCGGCCTACACGGACCGCAAGAGCCTAATCGAAGACGACCTGACATCTAAGATTACCTGCGAATCATGCCACAGCGCCCGGCCGCATAAAACGGGATCCAAGGCCAATGATCATACCGATAAAGTGGCCTGCCAGAGCTGTCATATTCCCACGTTTGCGCGGGTGAATCCGACCAAGATGTCCTGGGACTGGGCCCAGTCCGGTAAGCTGAAGGACGGCAAAAAATACAAAACCAAGGATGAGTTCGGCAAGCACGACTACCTGACCATCAAGGGCCAGATGAAATGGGCCAAGGATGTCAAACCGGTGTACGCCTGGTTCAATGGCTCCATCGACAGCCTGACGGCCAAGGATACCATTGATCCTTCGGGGACTGTGAAACTGAGCTATCCCGTGGGCAGCGCGGACGATTCGAATTCGCGCATCTACCCTTTCAAGGTGCACCGGGGAAATCAGCCCTACGACAAGATCAACAAGACCTTGCTGGTCCCCCTCCTGTCCGGCCCCAAAGGCTATTGGACGACCCTCGATTGGAAGGATGCGCTGCAAAGGGGCAACAACGCCGTCGGGGTGCCCTTTTCCGGGGAGTTCGATTTTGTCAAAACGACCTATGTCTACCCGACGACCCACATGGTGGCCCCCAAAGATAACGTGGTGAACTGTACGGAATGCCACATTCAAAAGGGCGGCCGTTTGGCCAATATCGCCGGGGTTTACATGCCCGGGCGGGACAACTATCGATTGCTCGACATGTTGGGCTGGCTGGCAATTGTGGGTGCCTTTTTCGGAGTTTGCCTGCACGGGCTCGGTCGCGTTTTCACCAGTAGAAATGGCCGGAAGGAGGACTGATTCATGACTGCCAAGAAAATGACCAAGATGTATCTGTATACCCGTTATGAGCGGTTCTGGCACTGGCTGCAGATGTTGTTGATTCTCATTCTGCTGGTTACCGGTTTTGAGATCCACGGTACCTTTAAACTACTTGGGTTCGAGACTGCGGTGGAAGTCCACAATTATGTCGGCTTGACCTGGTTGATTGCTTTTGCCTTCTTTGTGTTCTGGCTTTTTACTACCGGTGAGTGGAAACAGTATGTGCCCACGACCAAGAAAGTGCTGGCCGTGGTCCGTTACTATGCCTACGGGATATTTCGGGGCGAGTCGCATCCGGTGCCGAAAAAGAAACATGCCAAGCACAACCCCCTGCAGCGCCTGGTGTACCTTTCCCTGGCTGCCGCGGGGCTCCCGATCCAGATGGCCACCGGGTTCCTTTTCTGGAGCTACAATTCCTGGGAAGCCTGGGAGCTGGGCTGGCTCAGCCTGAATTTCGTGGCCATCATTCACCTGATCGGGGCCTTCGGTATCCTGCAGTTTCTGATTATCCACGTTTACATGACCACGACCGGCCATTCGGTTACCGCACATGTCCAGGCCATGATCACCGGCTGGGAGGATGTGGAAGAGGGTGAAGTCGTGGAAGACTGGGAAAAGCACGAGCGCACCGCGGCTGCCGGTTGATCTCAACCTCGTCGCCATGGGTGCCTGCCCTGACGGGTTTCAAAAGACCGTTCCATTTTTGGAACGGTCTTTTTTTGTTCGTTGATGCATACAAGGGTGTTGGCGACCTGCCGCAACTAGGTTATAAGCTAAAACCATCCGCAACCAGCAATGTGCATTCCCTTAAATACACAGGAGGTAGTCGGTGACCCGCCTCGCGATGGCAGACCCTGAGATTGCGCGTTTGATCGAGCATGAACGCGTACGCCTGGAACAGACCCTCAACCTGATTGCAGCCGAAAACCACATGCCGATTGCTGTCCTGCAAACCATGGGGTCGGTCCTGAACACCAAGACCATCGAAGGCTACCCCGGCAAACGGTTTCATGCCGGCTGCATTCACGTGGATGCAGTGGAGGCCCTGGCTGTGGAGCGCGGTCGGATCCTGTTTGGCGCCGAGCATGTGAATGTGCAGCCCCACAGCGGCACCTCGGCCAATCTGGCGGTTTATTTTGCCGTCCTGGATATCGGCGACCGTATTTTGGCGATGAAATTGACTCACGGCGGGCATCTCTCCCACGGGCATCCGGCATCCATAACCGGGCGGTGTTTTGACTTTCGGCATTACAGCGTAGACCCGGAAACCGAGTTGATCGACTACGACCAGGTGCAGCGCATGGCGGTCGCGTTTCAGCCCAGGATGATTGTGGCCGGGGCCAGCTCTTACCCGCGCTGTATCGATTATGTCCGCATGGCGGAAATTGCCCGCTCCGTATCCGCCTACCTGCTGGTCGATATGGCCCACCTGGCCGGGTTGGTGGCGGCCGGGGTCATTCCCAGCCCGGTACCGCACAGTGATTTTGTCACCTTTACGGGTTACAAAACCCTCATGGGTCCCCGCGGCGGCGTGATCTTGTGTCGGAAAGCGTTTGCCCCCAATATAGACCGGACGATTTTTCCAGGCTGCCAGGGGACGAGCGCCGTAAACCTGATTGCCGCCAAGGCGGTGACTTTCAAACTGGCCGGTGAAAAGGCTTTTATTGATACCCAGGCGCATACGGTCCGGAATGCCGCCCGGCTGGCAGCAGCCTTGGCGGCACGCGGATACCGGATCGTCACCGGCGGTACGGACAACCATCTGGTCCTGGTGGATGTCGGTGCCCGGCAACTGGAAGGGGGGGCGGCTGAAAAGCGTCTGGAATCAGTTGGGATCATCGCCAATCGCAACGTGATTCCCGGGGATGAAAATAGCCCGGGGACCGTCAGCGGGGTCCGCTTCGGGACGGCTGCGGTGACCACCCGCGGCATGGGGACAGCTGAGATGGATGTGATTGCCGATTTGATCGATCTGGCGTTGATGAGCGGACCGGACCAGGACGCCGGGGACAAGATAAAACATCAGGTGGCGGCGCTTTGCAAGCGGTTTCCGGTATACGCCGATTAGCTGCGATCGTTGCGCGGTCCGGCAGGTCTGTACCTAAAATATGGCATCGAAATCGGTATCGGCCTTCAGTTTGATCGCTTTTTCGATTTCGATCCCGATCCCGATTTGGATTTCGATTTCGAGTGAAAGAAGGACATTGCGGATAGGATAATCTTGTGAAACCTGAAATAGCTCTCACCCATCTGAAGGCTGCCCAACCTTTTCTCTGGCTCAACCCCGGCTGTCAATCAGCCGGAGATGTCCTATCTGGGCTGCCCTTACAGTACGCAGATATCCTGGATGCGGAGAATCGATTGAAGCGGTTTGCGCCGTTGCTGGCGGACCTGTTTCCGGATTTGGAAAAAAGCCAGGGCGTCATCGAGTCTGAACTGCGGCCGATTCCCGCAATGGCTGCCTGGATGTCCGGCCAAGCTGGTGGTCGCCTACCGGGACAAATGCTGATCAAGACCGACGGGGATCTGCCGGTGGCGGGCTCGGTGAAGGCCCGGGGCGGCATTTACGAAGTGCTCCTGGTTGCCGAGAATCTGGCCGCCCAAAAAGGCCTGCTTGCGCCGGGTGACGACCTGCGAGCCCTGGATCGGCCAATGGTCCGGGATCTTTTTCAGCAGCATACCATTTCCGTCGGCAGCACCGGCAACCTGGGTCTGGGTATCGGCATCACGGCCGCCGCGCTGGGTTTCAAGGCGGTGGTACACATGTCCCGCGAGGCCAAAGCCTGGAAGAAAGAGCATCTGCGCGCCAACGGGGTGACCGTGATCGAGCACGCCGCTGATTACTCGGCGGCTGTGGCTGCCGGACGCGAGGCCGCCCGTAATGATGCGCTGACCTACTTCGTGGATGACGAGAGCAGCCCGGCCCTTTTCCTCGGCTATAGCGTGGCCGCCTTGCGGTTGCAGACCCAATTGGTTGATGCCGGAATAAGGGTGGCTCGTGACCGGCCCCTGCTTGTTTACCTGCCGTGTGGGGTCGGCGGCGCACCCGGTGGCATTACCTTCGGCCTGAAACATGTGTTCGGGGATGCGGTCCATTGCTTTTTTGCCGAACCGGTCCAGGCCCCGTGTATGCTGCTCGCCTTTCTTTCCGGTTTTACGTCGCCCAGATCCGTCGAGACCCTTGGCCTTAAGATACATACGGCCGCCGACGGCCTGGCGGTGGGGAAGGCATCCAGCCTGGTAGGTCGGATGGTTCGGGACCTGGTATCGGGGGTCTTCACCATTGACGACGACAGCCTATTCCGGTTCTTACAGGCACTCTATCGGACCGAACAAATCAGGATCGAACCTTCGGCCGCAGCTGGGTTTGCCGGCCCCTTTTTTATCAGTCTCTCTCCGGCCGGACAGGACTGGTTGAAAGACTCCCGGCTGTCCGCGTACCTGCCGAAAGCCACCCACCTGGTCTGGACCACCGGCGGCAGTCTGCTGCCCGCTGTGGAATTCAGCGCCATGACCTCCCGCGGGGAAGACGCGCCCCTAACCTTCCTGACGGCGTGCCGTTGACCCGATTAGCGAACGCATTCCCGGCAGCGTGCGGTAGGAAGGGCGCGCGAATCTAAAATAGAAAAATTCCTCACGGGGGACCATATCCCGCAGCTTGCGGCGGGGAGCGATCATGCTAAAAACAACCCTGAATGGTACCCAACGACCCCGTCGCACCAGCCACAATTTTAGTTTGACTAAGTTTGGTTTTGTAAAGTAAGGAATGGGCTTCTAGGTAACTGACGATTCAGATCGAGTTACTTCAACCTATCAAGAATAGAAGGAGCGGGCATGGGTGGATTATTCGGTGTCGTATCGAAATCGGACTGCGTCAATGACATCTTCTACGGAACGGACTACCACTCGCATCTGGGCACCAAGCGCGGCGGTATGGCGGTTATCAACGCCAATGGCATCAAACGCTCTATCCACGATATCCAGAACAATTATTTCCGGACCAAGTTCGAACCGGACCTGCCCAAATTCAAGGGCACCAAGGGCATCGGCGTGATCAGCGACTTCGACGCCCAGCCACTCATTATCAGTTCTCACCTAGGAAGGTTCGGCATCGTCACGGTCGGCAAGATAAACAACATCGAAGCGCTGACGGCAAGGGCGTTCCGCCTGAAAAAGCAGTTTTCCGAGATTCTCACCGGTGAGGACAACCCGACCGAGGTTGTGGCCTCTCTGATCTGCGAGGAGGACTCTTTTGAAAACGGTATCCAGAACGCCTTCGAAAGGGTCAAAGGATCCTGCACCATGCTGATCCTCACTGAGGACGGGATCTATGCCGCCCGCGATAAACTGGGGCGAACCCCCATCGTGATCGGCCGCAAGGACGGCGCCTATGCCGCGGCTTCGGAAAGCTGCGCCTTTCCCAACCTCGGCTATGATGCGGATCACTTTTTGGGACCCGGTGAGGTTGTCCTCATGACGGCCGACGGCATCGAGCAGCGGATCCTGCCCCGTGATAAAATGCAGGTCTGTGCCTTTTTGTGGGTATACTACGGATATCCGGCCTCAGAGTATGAAGGGATAAATGTCGAATATGTGCGCAACAGGTGCGGTGCCGCCCTGGCCCGCCGGGATGAGGTCGATATCGATTTCGTGGCCGGCATCCCGGATTCGGGTATCGGCCACGCCATCGGATATGCCAGTGAGAAGAAGATTCCCTATTTCCGGCCGTTTGTAAAGTACACCCCCAGCTGGCCGCGCAGTTTCATGCCCCAGAACCAGGAACTGCGGGACCTGGTGGCAAAAATGAAACTGATTCCGGTCAAGCGTCTGATTGACGGTAAACGGATTCTTTTCTGCGAGGATTCGATTGTCCGGGGCACCCAGCTCAAAGACAACATTCAGATTTTATACGAATACGGTGCCCGGGAAACGCACATGCGGCAGGCTTGCCCGTGTCTGATCCATCCCTGTGAGTTTCTCAACTTTTCAACTTCACGTTCCACTTTGGATCTGGCCGGCCGCCAGATGATCAAAAGGATCGAAGGCGCCGAGGACAAGAACCTGGCGGAATATGCCCGGGCCGGGTCGGACAAGAATCTGGAAATGATCGACCTGGTGCGCCAACGGCTGAAACTGACCACCTTGCAATACCAGGCTCTGGAAGACCTGGTCGCGGCAATTGGGTTGCCGAAAGAAAAGCTGTGTACGCATTGTTGGGATGGCACCAGCTACTTTTAGTGTCCGGCCGCAAGGGGCATCTTCTTGCCCGGCATAGCCTTTTGGCGGCGACGGGTTGGTCCGGGGCTGCGTTCTTCCGGCGTCGCGCAGGCTATGCCGGACAAGCGCTTCCTGGACACGTAGTGAAGCGTAGCGCTATCCTCAACGTAGACAGCTACGCCTCCGGGTGCCAGGAATGCTGCGGCCTTCCGTCTTCGCTCTGAGAGCTTCGCCGGACACGTGCCCCGAACCAAAACCTACCCCTTGCGGCCGGACACTCAGTGAAAAAAAGAGAGGGACATCCTTTTGTCCGCCCTAGACTGTGCCATAATGTGCATACCGACAGGCAACCGTGATCCCGGCGAACGGCGCCAGGAAGTCGCTTTAATGTGTAAGACAAGACCCGTGGCCCCAGGCTGAA